>Ga0307947_1003536_pt1 | contig 12552 bp, 11 predicted proteins | sample OrgLakmetagen232_FD_201840 | JGI IMG/M metagenome (GOLD analysis project Ga0307947, IMG submission 201840) | Saline water microbial communities from Organic Lake, Antarctica - #232 | ecosystem: Environmental > Aquatic > Non-marine Saline and Alkaline > Saline | place: Antarctica: Organic Lake...
CACGTACACACGTACACACAAACACACACATACACCTACACACAAACACACACACACACACACGTAAACTTGTTGTTGCACGTAGGTAATAGTTAGGAGAGGCATAACATGCTTTTTCCTGTTCAGGAAGTCACAAACAAAGACACATTGTGCCAAAAATGATACCAAACAACAACGCAGGGAAGAGCTGCTCGCTGAGGTGAAGGCTGAGCGTGCTGCACGCAATGCAGCACGGATACACAGCACTGCTGCCACACACATTCAACGTGGGTAGAAGACGGCACATGCGTCATTCTAATGGTGGAAAGCAATGTTTCTTGCTTGGCCAGACCATACCTAGTAAGATTCCAGTAAGAACTAGCAATATATAATATGCTGAATGAACTTATGTCACGGTGTGTGGCCTTTTTGCCCCTATTAAATTAAACGTAGTACACAGTCAGTCATCAACACAGCAACAGTCACCTTTTTTGCCGAATCTTGCGGTTCCTTATTCTTATTCTTTCCTCTTCTTTTGGTGCGCTTACATAGCGCTGCTAGTACACACATGCAAAATCATCAGTTCTCTGCTTCAGCTGTAGAACTGGAGTTCTTGCGTAGTTAGCGTAGGCTGAGATCTGGCAAGCACTTTGCATAAAGTGCTGTGTACTCTCGTTTTAGGCATTCCTTTTATGCCTTGTTTTAGCTCGGGTTGTTTTTCCCGCCCCCCCCCCTTTAGCTTGTGCTTTGACTTGTGGGTGTTCCCATCTGAACTCGCTGACTTATGGACTTGGCACTTGCTTCTTTGCGTTGTTTTGCTTTTGTGAGGGCCTGCAGCCCATTTTTGGTTTTGATCTCCCTCCACGGTAGCTTGGTGTAAATGACAAAGCCTACAGCGAACTGTAGCATAGAACTCCATTGTGCGGACGCACGCATACACACAGGTTGCTGGAGGGGGCACATCACGCGAGCGCGCTTGCACGCCCTGCTGACATCTCAATGCCTTGGCTTCTTCACAACGCAGCCCATGTTGGCAGAGGATGTGGCAGGTAAAGGAGGGAGAAGGTTACTAGCCACTGGCAGGGGTAAAAACGGTACGGGCAGTACTAGATGAGCAGAGGACTTGCTTTTAGAAATTGGGGACCGTGCAGCTTTTCTCTCGCAGAATGAAAAAGGAGATTTGAAGGGAATCAGGAGGTTTATGAGGTGGGCCTGTTCAAGTATTTTGCTCGAAGCGACTAATGTTTGCTCGAAGCGACTAATGTCGGCAGACGAGGTAGGGGTCAGCTCAGAGGGAGGGAGATCATGGAGGTCCAGAACCAAGCTTCCGCTCCTGTAATAAATCAATAAATCATCTGATGTTGGCAAGCATTCTTTCTAATGAAAGTTCCACCCTTACACGTCCATTTCCTCCTGATCATCCTCCGGACTTCAGACTGGTTTTGGATCAGCCTCCGGACTTTCCTGTTTTTGATCAGCCTTTGGACTTCACTATTTTTGATCAGCCTCCGGACTTCAGACTATTTTTCGTGCAGGGACCTCCTCCTTCCACCTGCTGTTATGTTTTTTTTTCTGTTTTCCTTTTTCTTGTGTTAGCTCACGCTTCTGATGCCATTGCAGGGGCCTCCTCCTTCCACCTGCTGTTATTTTTTTTTCTGTTTTCCTTCTTGAGTTAGCTCACGCTTCTGAGGCCATTGCAGGGACCTCCTCCTTCCACCTGCTGTTATGTTTTTTCTGTTTTCCTTTTTCTTGTGTTAGCCCACGCTTCTGATGCCATTGCAGGGACCTCCTCCTCCACCTGCTGTTATGTTTTTTTTTCTGTTTTCCTTATTCTTGTGTTAGCTCACGCTTCTGATGGCATTGCAGGCGTCCTCCTCCCCCACCTCCTGTTCCTCCTCCTGCCCCCCTCCTCGTTGCCAAGCAATGTCACAAACCGTCCCGGCAACGCAACCAGCAAGCCCGCCCTGAGCACGGCACCAGAAAAGCTGCCAAGGGTCTCTGCCTCAAATGCATCAACCACAAGGATGAAGCTCATTCGTAGTGGGCTAGCTACGCTAATACACACACTTTCGGCAACCAACCATGAGGGTAATTACTTGGCTCTTGCGTTTGGCACAAACGTGCTTTTAAGAGACCAGCAGCAGGAGCCGCAAACACAGCAGCAACGGCCAGAGCAGCAGCAGCAGCAGCAGCAGCAACAGCATCCACAATCACGGCAGCAACAGTTGCAGCAGTATGATCAAGGAGACGGCCAGCATCAGTTAAATGCAGCTTGGTTGCACCAGTGCCGACGCCTGCAGAGGCTGTGCTGCCTCCTGGTGCGGTTTTTGGTTTTCTTCTTATGTAGGGTTGGCAGAATTGTATATATGCACCGTATATGACCGTATATTTGGGTATTTTTCTGCCAAAAATACCGTATATTCACAGTATATATAGGGTTCTGGCCGACCCTATTCTTTTGGGTTGCTCTTAGGCCCCCAGTGCGATCGCCTGCAGAGCTTATGCTGCCAGAACTGGTGTTGGACTATCCATGCTGCTAGTGTGGATGTGGCTGTGAAACATTGACATGAAAGTTGAAGGCGGTCTGCCTCGTGTGGAGGTCAGTCCAGAGGCATGTCAAAAGTGGTGGGGGAACAGTTTAGCAGGCAGCGGTACACATTGAATAAGGAAATGGACCACTCTGGTACCAGTATGAAGTGGTAGTGTATGAAGTGGTAGTGTATGAAGTGTTACCGGTGTGAAGCGGTACCGGTATGAAGTGGTACCAGTATGAAGTGGTAGTGTATGAAGTGGAAGTGTATGAAGTGGTACCGGTATGGAGTGGTAGTGTATGAAGTGGTAGTGTATGTAGTGGTAAATGGACCACTCTGGTACCGGTATGAAGTGGTAGTGTGGGTTATAGCTGTGATCTATAGAAGCCACCCTCTCAAATGGGGCTACTTTTAATAGATGCATACCTTGTGCTTTATTTAAGCCCAGATGTTTCTTACATTTGTATAGGTTGACAACAGTTTCTCTTTCTTCTAGATGGCAGGAGGGCACAGTGTATTTCTCCTGCGGTGAAGGAGCTAACTGGGTAGAACACACCTCCATTTATTCCATTTTGTACGGGAGCGGATGAACGCTATCTGCACAGTTTTGTTGTTCCAGTCTCGCTGGCCCTTCATTTATTCCATCATTGTACGGGAGCGGATGAACGCTACTTGCACAAATTCGTTGTTCCTGTCTAGCTGGCCGCTCAAAACAGAGCTTTTAATTACTAAAGCTTTCAGTTCCAGTCAGTGTTTGACTCTCATTGCCGCTGCAAACCCTCCAGTACTAGTATTTGCACACGAAATCCTCTGCTCTTACGTGCCCAGTGGATCTTTACCTCATCCCTTAATGTGCATCATGATTTTATAGACAGCAAACAGGCGATGATGAACACAGCACAGCAGGCTGGATGTTTTGAGTGCATTCAAGCTCTGGTTTCGCACACGCCTCTGATGACTTGGGTGGCTTTCAGTGCACACATGCGCTGCAAAACTTCAAGCTTGGGTTTTGCACGGGCGCCTCTGATGACTTGGGTGGCTTGAGTGCACACATGCTCTGCAAAACCTGGTGGACATTGGCTGCACACATGTAAAGTTGGCCAGAACTGTATATAAGCACCGTATATGATTGTATATTTGGTTATTTCCCTGCCAAAAATACCGTATATACACTGTATATATATGGTTCTGGCCAACCCGACACGCATGCCTCTGCGTAACTTGGGTGGTTTTAATTGCATGCGTGCCTCTGCATGACTCATGTGATTCGTACTGCACATGTGGGTAGCCTTAATTGTGTGCGTATGCCTCTGCATGGCTTTGGTGGTTTGCACTGCACACGTGGGTGGTTGTAATTGTGTGCGTATGCCTGCATGACTTGGGTGGTTTGCACTGCACATGTGGGTAGTCTTAATTGTGTGCGTATGCCTCTGCATGGCTTTGGTGGTTTGCACGGCACACGTGGGTGGTTGTAATTGTGTGCGTATGCCTCTGCATGGCTTTGGTGGTTTGCACTGCACACGTGGGTGGTTGTAATTGTGTGCGTATGCCTCTGCATGGCTTTGGTGGTTTGCACTGCACATGTGGGTGGTTGTAATTGTGTGTGTATGCCTCTGCATGACTTGGGTGGTTTGCACTGCACACGTGGGTGGTTGTAATTGTGTGCGTATGCCTCTGCATGACTTAGGATGATTCGTACTGCACACGTGGGTGGTTCTTATTGTGGTGTATGCCTCTGCATGACTTAGGGTGATTCGTACTGCACATGTGGGTGGTTGTAATTGTGTGGGTGCCTGCATGACTTAAAGTGGTTTGTATTGCACATATGCAGGGTTGGCCAGAACCACATATATACGGTTCATACACAGAATTTATGGCAGGGAAATCACCAAATATACGGTCATATACAATGCATATATACATATATACGGTTCTGGCCGACCCTACCTATATACGGTGTGCATGCAGTAATTCTGGCAGGGAAATCACCAAATATACGGCCATATACAGCGCATATATACGATTATGGCCATCCCTACCTGTATACAGTGTGTGCGGAATTCATGGCAGGGAAAGCACCAAATATACGGCCATATACAGTGCATAAATACGATTCTGGCCAACCCTACACATGTGCCTATGTAGGTAGGACGCGGGGATGGTATCGTGGATGCTGCTGCTGTGCGGGTGCTGGCGCTACTTACAAACTCCACGCAAATGAAGTTAGCCATTGACCAGGGTGAGCTCAGAAATGTGTCGACAGAATTAACATAATTCAACACCTAACAATATTACCCTGAAACCTTAAATTTGCAGCCCATGGTGTCAATTGTACCCTTTTGGAGTCTGCATGTTTGTGCTGTCCTATTATTATAGTGTTTGACAAACATTGTTTGTATATCTGCTCAAGATAGCACCAATGATGCCGCAAATGAGCATATGACTGTTCTGTGGCCTCGCTTGCTTATTGATAAAATTGGCCAGAACCGTATATATGCACCGTATATGACCGTATATCTGGTAATTTCCCTGCCAGAAATACCGTATACACACCGTATACATAGGGTTCTGGCCAACCCTACTCACATGTCCTTGAGCGTCTACTCCCCATTGCGTTCCTGCTTTAAATTGACGCAACTTCCAGAATATCAGAGCGCCTACTCCCCATTGCGTACCTGCTTTAAATTGACGCAACTTCCAGAATACCATTCGTCTTCTGCAGCACCCGCACACGTGATGACTAATCTATTTTTCACACCTGATGAATAATCTATTTTTCACACCTGATGACTAATCTATTTTTCACACGAGATGACAAATCTATTTTTCACACGAGATGACTAATCTATTTTTCACACCTGATGACTAATCTATTTTTCACACCTGATGACTAATCTAATTTTCACACGAGATGACAAATCTATTTTTCACACGAGATGACAAATCTATTTTTCACACGTGATGACTAATCTATTTTTCTTACGCCCAACACACCAAATCAGGAACGAAATCCAAGCTCTCGTCCTGTCTCCTGAATCAGCTGGCACAGCATCATGCTGAGCTGTACGAGGCACTGGCGCGCATCCTAGTTTGTAGGAGTGCTAACTACCATAGTATCAGCAAAAGCGGCCAAGTGACCAAGGAGCTCAGTCCTCTTCCGGCTGAACACGTTGCAGGTAGAAGATGATTTAGATTAAGATTTACGTGGGGGGACCTTCGACCAGACTGTCCGGCTGATCGGTTTGTGTGACTGGCCCTTGCCAGGTAGAAGATGAGAGGAAAATTTGATGACACAGGCAGTGTTACTCCTCCCCACATCAACCACAGAAACGCCATGGCTCAGCACCGTGAATCTCTTCCACTGCATAAGGAATGAAAATGTGTTGGGGTCAGGAGTAGGGTTGGCCAGGACCCTATCTATACAGTTAATATACGGTATTTTTGTGGTATTTTTGGCAGGGAAACGACCAAAATTTGCGGTCATATACATGTGTATATATGTATATATACGGTTCTGGCCAACCCTAGTCAGGAGGTGTCTAGGCCTGAGCACTGAGGCATGTGCCAACTGTATAAATACTTAGGGGCTGGCCAAACTATAGGGCCGGCCAAACTACAGGGCTGGCCAAAACACTACAGTGCTCTAGTTTTGTAAGAATACTTTGTGATGTACGGTGTATGGATACGGTGTATGCTAGCTAGATGACCTCGTAGCTTTGTGACTCATTCTCTTATCGGTGCTCAGGGTGCAGAAAATGCTGCGTATGATTGAATCTATGCCCTAAATTTGTGGTCGCCCCCGTGAAAAACTCACCCCCATGCCACCCAAGCTATCTCACTTAACTTTGCGCAAGCATATCTCTGCACCCACTCCACCATTCAGTGACCTGTGACATGCATTGGATAGCTGTAATTTTCTCCTTTCAGCAGGTGCTTGAAGGTTTGGGAGAGGTGCAGAGGCTGGGGAGATATTTGGGCATATTTGGACGAAAAAACATCCGGAAGCAAAACAGGCATTATTCTTCACACAGTCCACCAATCCGCATCCTCTGAATTTCTGATTCTGATTCTAATTCTGAAATCATCGTTTGTTTGCCCTTAACTCTGGTGTGAGTTGGGGTTCATGGACTGAATGTGAAGGCACAGTTGGAAAAAGCGCCCCAATGTCAGGTGAAAAAAAACATGCCGAAAATCAACCAGGCCATCGAGTGACCCCATTTAAGTTTTGTAGAAGTCATATAATTTGGCCGCAACTCTGAGAGCAAAAACCGGGAGGAAACTCGAAGCAGGTATGGAGCGACATATTTTCTGTCTTTTCCCCCTGTGTCCTTTGTGTGAGTGCCTCCCACTCGCAGGCCTTTCCAGTACCCCTGCCCCGTATTCGACATTGCAGTATTGCTATATAAAATTTATATTGCTTATATCCTGAAGCAGAGGTCGATCGGGGCAACCTCAGAAAAGCACCTTTTCCCTGCCAAAGTGGGTGCAAAATACGCAATGGGCCCCACAGAACCCCCCAGAATGCCAAATTTCCAGCAATGTCAATGATTAAGATATATCATCAAGTATTTAGCATGCAGATGAGGTATAGGGGGCTTTGATTTGGGTGGAGAGCTAAGTGAGACTGGTAGCGTGGGTTTTTCACGGGGGCGACCTTGTGGGGTTGGCCAGAACCATATGTATATGTACAGTGTATATACGGTAATTTTGGCACGGAAATCACCAGATAAACGATCACATACGGTGTATATATATACGGTTCTGGCCAACCCTACAAATTGGTGGTGCTGCCTAACTTATGCAGGCACACTCATGGAGCTGCGGCTCAGGTGTGCTTTCAAACTTTCAGCTCTGTCAAAAGATAATGTGAGCGCGACTTTTATCGGACATGTACTGTAGCAAGAACAGAGTGAAGTTTGGGATTGCTGCTGTGTAAACCTTATACCCTAAACCCTGCAACTCAAAACTCGTCATTTGATTACACACTTGTCGGTGAGGTAAGGTTTTACATCGCTATACACACTTCTCAGTTCTGCACCCATTCCAGAAAGCAATGGAGGTTGGGTTTGGTGTAAGATCTCGGGCATGCACCCCTCATGTAATGTTTAGGGCATTGACCCTACACCCTAGGGGTGGCCATACACTCTAGGGGTGACCCTACACCCTAGGGATGAGGTTGAAGGTCAGGGTCTGGGTTGAAGGTTGGGGGAGTAGCCAAGCCTTGCCGACAATTTTGTTACCTTTTTGGTTGGGGAATAGCCGCCCCTTGCTAATACTTTTGCTATCTTTTTGGTTTGGGAAATAGCCGCCCCTCGCCGACATTTTGTAACCTTTATGGTTGGGGATTAGCCGCCTCTCGCCGACAAATTTGTTGCCTTTCTGGTTGGGGATTAGCCGAGCCTTTCCAACATATTTACTACCTCCCTAGTAGCAATAAGAGCATAAAAGTGGTGGCTTCTGGCGCATTGCTTACGCATCCACAGGTGCTGTCCTGCACGGCATTCTGGTCATTCCACTGTCCATTTCACACAAAAAGAAAGCAAAGCGGTAGTATGACGCTTTCATAGCACAATTTGCTCACACATCCATTGGTCCCATCCTGCAGTGCCTCCTGTCCATTCCACTGTCCGTTTTCCAACAGAGCAATAGTGTTCAGGCTGATGGCTCACAGGTTACTCTCATACTCACAGGCCCTATCCTGCAGTGCCTCTTGCTCACTTCACTGTCCGTTCTTCAACAGAGCAACAGTGTTCAACCTTGCATCGCTTCCACAATACTCTCATGCTCACAGGCCCTATCCTGCAGCCCCTCCTGCTCACTTCACTGTCCGTTCTTCAACAGAGCGACAGTGTTTAGGCTGATGGCTCACAGGATGCTTACATACTCACAGGCCCTATCCTGCGTTGCTTCCACAATACTCACATACTCACAGGCCCTATCCTGCAGCGCCTTCTGGACGTCTCCCTGTCCATTCTACAATATGACAACAGCGTTGAGGCCACCACAGGAGACCACCGCACGAGCCCTGTTTCTCCCATCGTTCTCTACCCACCTGCAACGCTTCCAGCCAAGTCACCAACATCGACTGCCTGTGCCTTCGTACGGCTTGTGCTTGTCAAACCTAACTTGGTGGAGCAGCTCCCAGTTGAAACCAAGGTTGCATTTGGCTTGTGCTTATCATGCTTTGTGTTCTAAACTGTGCTTGTCAAACCTAACTTGGTGGAGCAGCTTCCAGTTGAAACCAAGGTGGCATTTGGCTTGTGCTTATCATGCTTTGTGTGCTAAACACATTCTACACCTTTCTGGCTAATCACTTACAAACATGGAGTCTGGTATAGATATACATGGGAACCTCAGACCAGACTCGAGAGGACCTTCAGCCAGGCTACACTCATATAGATGTCTGGTCGATGACATATGTTCCCCTCACTAAACAAGCGTGTGTGTGTGTGTGTGTGTGTGTGTGTGTGTGTGTGTAAACAAGCGTGTGTGTGTGTGCGTGTGTGTGTGTGCGCGCGCGCGTTGCCTTGATACTCAAGCACTCTCCTGTCGCTGACGCATGCAGAGTGGCCTGCTTAGCCTCCTAATCCTGCGTGTGCATTTTTTGCATGGCCTTTATGGTGGAGGGGTTTCACGGGACCTCGCACCAAAGTGGCTCCTTTTCCTTAATTTATGTGGAAAGCGGTTTCTCACTGCCTGCAGTTTTTATTTATTTATGTGGGGAGTAATTTGTCACTGCCTGCATAGTTTTCTTCTTTCTCCTCCTCACATCACGTGGGGCGTGTGGGGAGTGGTTCTGACTCCTGCGTACTTTTTCTATCCCCTCCTCACATCATGTGGGGCGTGTGGGGAGTCGTTTGTCACTGCCTGCGTACTTTTTCTATCCCCTCCTCACATCATGTGGGGCGTGTGGGGAGTGGTTTGTCACTGCCTGCGTACTTTTTCTTTCTCCTCCTCACATCACGTGGGGCGTGTGGGGAGTGGTTCTCACTGCCTGCGTAGTTTTTACTTTCCTGCACAACCTTGGGTATGTGCTATAATGTGCCTGCCAGTTTTAAACAAGAGGCAGGCTCACTTCAGCACCCTCTACTTCTGCATCATCTACATATTTCCATACTCGTTTGTATGGCCACGCACGCTCTCCTGGACTTAAATAAGTCTTTCTAATCATGCTGGCTGTGTCATCACTACCAGCGGAGTCTTTTCTTTTCTTTTCTTTTCTTTATTAGTCTTCTGATTTGATACACAACAGGCTCGCTTGAGGGACCCTCCGCTTCTGTACACACTGTGCGTTGCCTTCCAAGACTGCAGCAGTAGCTTTGAGGGACCAGATGCCCTGTGGGCGCTTTCCAACCTAACACAGCTCGTGGCAGGGGACCACACCTCAGTGCAGCTGTCGTCAGGTGCGCAGTGCTTTAACATCACAGTTTTTTTCAAAGACCGTCAATGTCACACAACTTGTGGCTGGGGGGCAAACACCACAGTGCAGCTGTCGTCAGGTGCGCAGTGCTTTAACATCACTGTTTTTTTCAAAGACCGTTCAATGTCACACAATTTGTGGCTGGGGGGCAAACACCACAGTGCAGCTGTCGTCAGGTGCACCGCAGTATTAATACACCACACACCACACACCATAATTATCCGCCAAGCCACCGTCCGCCAAGCCACCACACCATACACCACACACCACACACCACACACCACACACCACACACCATAATCATCCGCCAAGCCACCGTCCGCCAAGCCACCATCACCAAGCCACCACACCATACACCACATACCATACACCATAATCATCCGCCAAACCACCATCCGCCAAGCCACCACACCATACACCACACACCACACACCACACACCACACACCACACACCACACACCATAATCATCCGCCAAGCCACCGTCCGCCAAGCCACCATCACCAAGCCACCACACCATACACCACATACCATACACCATAATCATCCGCCAAACCACCATCCGCCAAGCCACACCACCACACACCACACACCACACACCACACACCACACACCACACACCACACACCATAATCATCCGCCAAGCCACCGTCCGCCAAGCCACCATCACCAAGCCACCGCCAAGCCACCATACCATACACCACACATTATAATCATCCGCCAAGCCACCACACCATACACCACACATTATATTCATCCGCCAAGCCACCGTCCGCCAAGCCACCATCACCAAGCCACCGCCAAGCCACCATACCATACACCACACACCATAATCATCCGCTGCCAAGCCTATTTTGTGTTTCCTTCCCGTCTATCACTGAGCTATCGACGCTTTGCTGATGCTTTGTTGCCAAGCATTTGCAGGCAGCGCACTGGGTGGCATATTTCTACATGCATACTGCGGCTTCTTACATGTTTTTATTACATTACCGTGGCTTCTTACTCAATTCTAATACATTACTGTGGCTCCTTACACAATTTTATTACATCACTGCAGCTCCTTACACAATTCTATTACATCACTGCAGCTCCTTACATTATTCTTTTACATTACAGCGGCTTCCTACATGATTATATTACACTACCGCGGCTCCCTACATGATTTAACTATATCACATGCATACTGCGGCTTCTTACATGCATTTTCCCTGGTGCTATGTTTTTTATTCCCATAATGTTGCAGGCAAATCTGAGGAAGGCAACACACGTGTGCTACAAATCCCCCACTTGTCCACGCACCCCGGCACCGCACTTGCATACGCCTATGCTGCATGCTCCTTGCTGGGACGCTGCCTAGCATCCCCGTGTGTGAAAGGCTTGCTGGGCAAGGCCAGCAAGCAGGAACAACAACAACAGCAGCAGCCTCTGCATCAAACGCCTTGTGGCGAGGTGGTGGATCTGGGTGAGGCGGCTGCAGGATTGTGGCCTTTGGCACAGAGGCCCTTCATTCTACAGGTGAGGGAGCACGTGAGGTGGCCCTTCATTCTGTAGGTAAGACACTTCATTTTGTAGGAGAGGTGGCCCTTCATTCTGTAGGAGAGGCGGCCCTTCTTTCTGTAGGTGAGGTGGCCCTTCTTTCTGTAGGTGAGGTGGCCCTGCATTCTGCAGGTGAGGCCCTTCATTCTGTCGGTGAGGTGGCCCTTCTTTCTCTAGGTGAGGTGGCCCTTCATTCTGTAGGTGAGAAAGCAGGTAAGGAAGCACGTGTCTCAGTATGTGTGTTTGGTTGGAACCTGTCGTCTTTGTGTGATTGCTTTGGTGTGCTATCACCTAAAACTGATAAGATGTTATCACAAAAAACTGCTGAGTTAATATCACCAAAAACTGCTGAGTTCAGTGTGTAACACCTGAACTCCAGTTCCTGAAGTGAGGCAAAAACAATATCACTCATATCTCAAATCACTCTTGCTTTTTCTTTACTAGTAATAATCCACCGCCACCTCACGATGCTAACGTAACAGCACTACTTATCATGCACATAGGATTGGCCATAACCATACAGTGTGTATACGGTATTTTTGGCAGGGAAATCACCAAATGTACGGTCATATACGGTGCATATGTACGGTTCTGGCCAACCCTACATACACAGTGAGGGGTAGCACATCCCTTTGTACGTTGCTCTCTGTGCCCCTCATACAGTAAGGGCCAGCACCTCCCTTTGTATGTTGCTCACTATGCCCCTCATACAGTAAAGGCCAGCACAATGTCACACAATGCCACACACACTCACACACAGCACATCCGTTTTTATGTTGCTCACCATGTCCCTCATACTGTAAGGGCCAGCACAATGTCACACAATGCCACACACACACACACACACACACACTTACACACTTACACACAGCACCTCCCTTTGTATGTTGCTCACCATGCCCCTCATACAGTAAGGACCAGCACAATGTCACACAATGCCACACACACAGCACATCCGTTTTTATGTTGCTCACCATGTCCCTCATACTGTAAGGGCCAGCACAATGTCACACAATGCCACACACACACACACACACACTTACACACTTACACACAGCACCTCCCTTTGTATGTTGCTCACCATGCC
>Ga0307947_1003541_pt1 | contig 12534 bp, 14 predicted proteins | sample OrgLakmetagen232_FD_201840 | JGI IMG/M metagenome (GOLD analysis project Ga0307947, IMG submission 201840) | Saline water microbial communities from Organic Lake, Antarctica - #232 | ecosystem: Environmental > Aquatic > Non-marine Saline and Alkaline > Saline | place: Antarctica: Organic Lake...
AACCAAACACAAACCCATAATCATACCCATACAACAAACATGGCCCATTCTCCTCCCCCAAAGCTTCGGTACCTACCAAACCACCGTGACGCCCTTCAAGCACACATGCACTTTCTCCATAAACTGGAAAATGCCAAAACTGAAGCGAACTACCATGCGTACTACCAGACCCTCATAAAGGACGTCACTGCCAATGGAGCCATTAGCAATGCTTACCTAACATCATCCGATGTCCCCTTTAAGACCAAATCTTAGCTTGTGCTCTTGCGAGCGTGGGCCAATTTCTCAGACTGTGGTTTTTCAAGGTGGGTTTTTCTGTTTAGGCAGGAGTTTTCCTTTTCCCAGTCTTATAGGTTTTTTCCTTCATTCTGTCAGGCCCTTGCTGAGGACCGTGTAACAACCCCAACCAAAAAAAAAAAAAAAAATGTATCATTATGAAATACAGAACAGGCACCCTACACCCTATATAGTCAAAACATGCGGTATTGTTCAAACTCTCAACAATAAGCCAAACTTGCCCCCTCTGCCCACAAGTAGACAGTGCCCTGCTCATCCTCTCTGGGTGCCAACACACGCAAATAAGGAACATGATCACCGAAAGACACAACTTTGCATGCCGCATGATCTTGAAGGCTATCAGCAAAACAGGCTCCTTAGGATCATGCATTGTCTCCAAAGATATAGGCAGCAACGAACGGATGGCCATGCAAAATCTCCGAATTCCTGAAACAGCTAAAAGTAGAATTGTTCCCAAATGGCTCTTCCCACCCCGCTTCCCAGATAAAGACAGATTTACCTCCAGCCGTCCATATATTGTGCTGTTTACTCCCAGCGCTGCAAAAACACAAATAACAACAAACTAATGTAGGGGGGTGGGTTCTTCGAAGTGGCAGGGGGCAATTGAGGGAGACTGGGAGCACCTCAGCAGCACCACCAACCACCAGTAGAGCCACCAACCCCAGACAGCACCAACCTAAAGACCTCAGCAAACCTCGGCGTGACATCCACCTTGTCGAGATCAAGTACTGTGAGGACACCAGACCTCATAACCAGCTGATGAACGCCGCAAAGGAACAGCACAAAGACCTTTGCAACATTCTCCAAGGAGCCACCGTTACTCTTCACATCATCCTTTTGGGTGTGGGCGGCACCATCTACAACACTCACACTCTGAAGCCTTTCAAGGAACTGGGTCTCAATTCTCAATTCTCAAAGAAGCTTGCCTCCAAGCTCCACGTGCACTTGTGAACTTTGCTGCTAAACTTGTCCATACCAGACGTGCCCTTTCCAGTAATGTTATCAACTTTCATCAGGAGCCGGTTTCAGGCCAAGCCTGCAACCCTCCTGATCCCCATTGATTTTTCCTTTCCTTTTCGCGGTGGAGGAGCTTTACGGTACTTGGTACCAAAGTGGCTCCTTTTCCTTAATTAATGTGGGGAGTGGTTTCCACTGCCTGCGTGGTTTTTCTTTTTCTATTCTTAGGACAGCATCTGGGGTGGCTATTGCAATTTACCTATGGAGAATACGTATCTTTGAGTCCCCTTATAAGATCCGAGGCTAGATACTCACTATGCCATAAGAATGAGGAGCTGTTCCATCACAACACAAAAACGGCTAGGTTTCTTATTCCTTACTCCTCCTAAGAATCCTGGAGCTGTTTAAGTTGCCTCTCCAAATATCTGTTTCTCATCTCCAAATTTTTATTACTTATTTCCAAATGATCCACGCACTGTTTCAACGCACACATCTCCGCATCACACTCAAATTGCACAACGCCTCCACTCACACTTCCCCCACTTAACCCCGACCCAACCTGCACACCCACGTCAACACATGAGGAGCTTCTTCGATCACCTTCATCAATCACACTTATTAAAACCCTTGGCAAGCGTGCTGTCGTAGGAAGCGCTTGATTTTCTGCTGTTGCAGGGGCGGGCGGCGACCAAGCATGCACAGCTGATGCTGTGTGTGCTTCTGCAGTGTGGTGCCAAAGGGCAGCCAGCGTCACGAGAACCTGGGTGCCATCGATTGGTTGGTTAGAGCTAAGAACTCGGTGGATATATAGAGGGGAAAACCTAAGCAAAAGTCCAGTATATATTCCATTTATATCTTATAAACATGACACACCTAGGTTGCTGATATTTGACAAAGTTTAGGCTGTGAATGACAAGTGCGTAACCTAAATGCTCACTCCACCTCCACCTGCCACCGGTAAATCACCTTGAAATCGGCATGTCGCCCATTCTGGCACCTGTGGTGCCGATTTTCTCTCAGAACAATGTGACTTCTTACCAACCACTGCCAGTTTTTCTACTCCGTCCGGTTCTTATGCAGTGGTCTTTATCAACTATTTCTTGGAGTCCATTATATGGACAACAAGAAATAAAGAAAAAAATGGATTTGGTGCTCTGGCTGGTCAGATACAGCATACAGGAGCTTAAAGGTAAGGAACACACAGCTACCACGTGCGCAGTGACTGCAGCTACCACGTGCATTGTGACCAATAGTTTTCAAGCTCAGGTGCTTTGAAATCAGGTCGCAGCAGTAATGAGGATGAAAATGGGGCCCAATTCATAGGGCACGTGTGCCGTGACTGGCAACTTTCAATCTCAGCTGCTTTGAAACCCACAAAACAATGCTGAGTTAGATAAGTGTCAGTCAGGTATACACTTATATTGGGTCTGACAATCCCATTTGGAAAAACACGTGCTCAGTTGAGCTGCAATGTTGACCGAACGTAGACATGGGGTTCTCCATACTTTATAATTTGTCAGAACTTCTGTTTATATATAACCATGTTTCCTATGACGAGTGCTGCCCCCAATTAGTTTCACGTTGGTTAAGGTGATGCCTGAACAGACGACAATGATAATCATACACCATTGAAGTACAGAAAAGTCTGAAACGTCAAGGAGTCCGTGCCTGCTTTGTCATTCCATTACCTGCGATGCAGTTGGGCGCGACGTCGTGTGAGCTAAAAGATGAGCAGCAAGGGCGCTCTCACCTGTAAAACGTAGAGAACAAGAAATTCCGGCGTCTAAGAGCGCCCAGATTAGGTTCTCAAGCTGCATGAGCAATCCCATAGGTATGCCAAAACGGCATCAGTACCAAATACACAGCAGGTTTTACATCTGTGACCTGAATCTCAGGTTCATCAGCAAATTTCGTGCGGAATAGGGAACTGACGTGGCTCTCCAACCGTACCAGGCAGGAAGCGGGTCATGGCAGGTGGAAATGTGGAGCCGGTTGTAAGCATCCTCTTCCTTTGTTTCAGGGGTTGAGCATCGGCAAAGGCCTTGGCACGCTCCATGCCTGAAACACATAAATGTGAGGCCCAGTTCCCAGTTCTGACTATATTCATTTGGATAAAGTGCATATGTTCGTCAGTTTTGGCCATGTTAAGACAGTGTTGCAAGATTTATCAAGACATTAAGAGATGAGGCAAACCTGCGTTGCTTGCGACGAGCATTTCGGAATATAGGAAGTGGTGATAGCACGCTGTATGATGTACAGCCTTAGGTGCCATGCAAACATTGGTGCGGGTCAAGGAAAAAAATTGCGTTGTTATGTCCTTTTCAGCAGTGGGAAACCGGCCGGTGTGATCACAAATCTGGCCTGTCTTTCCTGAATGCATACTGATAGGGTTGGCCAGAACCGTATGTATACACCGTATATGAGTCATATAATATGACCGTATATTTGGTAGTTTCCCTGCCAAAATTGCTGTATATACACCGATGGTTCTGGCCAACCCTACACACTGGTCCTTACTGTTACACAGAGGTGTTTAGTGTCAGTTGGTAAGGCTCCCACCTGTTGTGAAATGGCAAGCCAGCTCCATGAGCATCAGGCCCAAAGGGTAGGCGTCCACCTGCAAATGATTTGCACCATGTACCGACACCCAGGTTGGCGGGCCACTTGGGTGGTTAATAAGGAACAATGGCGGCGTTGGCAGTTACAATTTAGCCCCCACCTTCTTGTGGCGGCGTTGGCAGCTACAGTCTTCTCCCATTGCTCCCACTCCCTCTACTTTCCCCATTTGCACTTCTTATAACGGCGTTGGCAGTTACAAACTTGCCTCACCTCTGGACCATACTGCCGTGTCTGTCCGCGTCTTTGGTCAGCACTTCCCAGCTGCTCCGGAGCGCAGTACCTGCAGCATTCAGGGTCGGCCAAAGCATGCTGAGACGGAGTAACGCACCTTGCTGATGTCACCCCCCGGTTCAATAACGTTGATTGCTCTCCGGGTCGATACCAGTAATGTTTACCTAACACAAATATACGTTTGATATCCGGGATTGCCCAAGAACGTTGAAGATATGGTACGTACAATCTTCATCGGAGGCACCTTCAAATATTGTCATATACAGTGTGTTAGGTTGGCCCTGGACAACACGAGGAAGAAGGCTGCTGGCTATAAAGTTTGTACGTTTTTTCCTCCATGAACTGGTTGCTTTTTATGAGCAGTCTAGTAGTCGCACTTCTTGACTGAAGGCCTTTTTTTTGACCTTGTAAACTTGTAAAGTTTGTACGCTGACAGTCATACCCACCTAGGGTTGACCATAACCAGACATAAATTACCGTACCCATTCTGCAATACCCGGTGTGTGTTGTTTATAGCCCTGCAGGGTGACTGCGGTCTTATCTAAATATCTCATTTGTGAGTGCAAGGGGATGTTTTAAATGAGGGACCTATGCCATTTGAATTTGTTCAGGATTTTCCCAGAGGGGATTATCTGGGTGAAAGTCCAATCATACTCCTTTTTGCATTACAGGGGCAACTCCTCACACGTCACTTCATTGAATTGGACCCATTCTAGCTTCAAACTGATGCTGATGTTACTCTGCTACCAGGGCATGTGCTTAAATCGAGAAAGTCGCCCTGCATACGGAATAAAAGGACTAAATGCACACGTTGTGCACCCTTACCCTAGATGGGTGCTTTCCAGGGGGAAATACACATTAGATTGCACACCTCGCCAAAAAATTGGTCTTCTTGCTCCATATCTGTCGCAATAACATTTATTAATTGTAAGGACTCCAAAACACCTAAACCCACTCAATTTGGTGCTCTGGCTGGTCAGATACAGCATATGGCTGCTCAAAAGTAAGGTTCACGCCATGGCCGATAAGGTAGGTGTCCCGTATCTGCTCTTTTCAAGCTCAGCTGCATCGAAAGATATAAATATCAATGCTGAGCTTGAAAATTGCCAGCCATGGGACCCATACCCTAGGAGCATGCACAAACCCATACCCATTCTGGGCCTCAGATACTTCCCTCTGGGAACCTCCTGCTCGATTTGCAGCACACGCAACACACTAACACACACGTACAGACACACACACCATTGTTTAAGCCGTTTTTTGCTTATTGGTGCTGCACAGGGCTAAAGGCCCTACGAGGCTGGATGCGAGGCTGGATGCGGGAAAGGTGGAATGATCTGTTTTTAGGGTGCGGGATCCAATCAATCATTTCTGAATTTTGGGGTACGGTATGGTACCTTGATTAGGAGAAGGAAGTTGAAATTGTGCAGTCAGATACGTTGCCTGTACAAGCCTTGGCCAACCTTACGTGACAAAACCTGACGCATTAAACCTGGTTATTAAAAACCAGCCCAACAAGCGCAACACTTACGAGGGCGTGCCAATCTGGGTTGTGCGCGTATGGAACGAGGACGACGACAAGCGTGACGTGCCCGGCAGTCCTGTATCATCATCACAACCACTAGCAGTGTCCATCTCCACTCTCTGCCTTCCCCCTCCTCCTCCTTCTCCTCCACCGCCTCTTCTTTCTCTGCTGTGTTTCTGATCTCTGCTGCCGCCATCATATCTTCCTTTTTGTTTGCTGCCACTACTCGGTCTGCTCTGACTGCCACTCCCACCACCACTGAGTGAGTCGTCTCCCTCACTGAAGCTGCTGCTGCTGTTTGCACTCGCACCCAGCATCCCGCTTATAGAGCTCAGACCTGCATTGTGGACAAAAGAGGAAGCTGTTTGGCAGCTTTGTCGTTGGCAACCAGGGGCACATAAGCTCCTCACACAATGCAAGGCACAGTGCATCACTACCACCACAGAGCGCAGCTTCCAATAGAAGCTGCAAGCTGCAGGTGTGTTCTACAATCATGCGTCTTTTTAGCAAACAGGGCAGGAGCCGAAAAATTCTGATCAACTCCTCCTACCTTTTTCCAGCAGCACACTGCAAGCTCTTACCTACCGAGCACTCAGCTTGCCAGCCGTCACGGCACGTAAAAATCATGTGACCATGATCAGCTGTGTGTAGGGTTAGCCAGAACCGTACATATACACCGTTTGGTGACTTCCCTGCCAGGAATTCCGTGTCTACACCGTTTATTTTTAGTTCTGACCAACCCTAGCTATGTGAGTCAATGAACCCTGATTATCTATACCTAACAACGCAACACACGGCGCCCTACCCTACCCTACACTTAATAAGTCATCAAGGCGCATTCAGTTCAGGAACAAGAAGCTGAGAGTTTTCTGAGCCGTCAACCTGTGCACAGCATACTCAACAAAGTCTGAGATCAGCACTTGCACGGAGGCAGGGTCCCCTCCTGCCACTGGAGTCACAAAGACGTTGGACGGCTTCAGGTCCCGGTGCACGATGCCAGCACCTGCACATTTCAGGTGGAGATCTTGAGCGGCGTGCCATAATGTGAGCGCAAATTCTGAGGACGTTTATGGTGAGTGATGAGCGATTATTTGATGTGTGCAGCTTTACTTTGCGTGCAGGTGCATTTGTTTAAAATACCGTGCATGGGACGCAGCAAGATCGTGGATGCACACACCGTGGATGCAAATGTTGTGATAGTTTCATACAATCTGTTAAATATATGCATCGCACGCTATGTAGGTAAACAAAGCTTTTTGCTCTGACAAACACACAATATAGTTTTACTGACCATGAATGTGAGTAAGGCCCATGACGATCTGGGCAAATATTTGCTTCTCCACCCCACCAAGGCAGCAGCAGCAGCTGCCGGTGTCGCGGCTGCCGATACTCTCCTTGCTGCTGCTGCCACTGCTGGTGTGAGTACTACTCCCTATGCTACTGTCGATCACCTGTTTCCCAGCCAATGATGCATTGCGGTGGGTGAGCCAAACATCCAAGGTTACACCTGTGCAAGAGGGTGGTGATGGTGTACCGTTGCTTGAAAAGCATCCAAAAAGGTTACACCTGTGCAAGAGGGTGGTGATGTTGTACCGTTGCTTGAAAAGCATCCGAAAAGGTTACACCTGTGCAAGAGAGTAGTGATAACGTACCGTTTTTTGAAAGGAGAGGCATGACTGCAGCCTTCATGCGCAGTTCTGAAATGAATAGCGGTGTACAGGAAAACAATGAATAGCCTTCCCTCATTAATTACAGGAAACAAACGGCTTGGGAGCCAAGTACTGTAGTGAAAAGCTCCATCACAAAAAGGAAGGGGGAGAAATAAGCAAGGATCAGGAGGGCTGCAGGCTTGGTTTGGAGCAGGCTGTGAAGAAATAAGCACAGCAGTTCCATCCCTGAAGTATTAAAGGAGGGATATGAGCTGTAGCGCCAGCTGGCTCATAGCTCATAGCTAAAGGTTGGCCAAAACCATACATTTATATTGTATCCACTATATACACGACATTTCTCGCAGGAAATCCACCATACATATGGTCATATACGGCGTGTGCATACGAATTTGGCCAACCCTAACATCATAGCATTACCAGCTCCTTGCAGAGACGTAATTGGGACTGTTTGTATGCGTCTCCCATTCTTTGTCAGATCACAACAGCTCCTGGGTATCAGTGCATGTGAAGAGAGGGGGCCCAGCGTTGTCCTCATCACACAAAAACAGGCGATTGCATGCATGACCCCACACACGTACACAAGATTATGCACACAAGCGCACACACACAAACAAGCACGCAGTCACACATCCACACTCAACCACACCCAATCCTTTCTCAGCAGAACAATAGACTTTTTCTTTTTCTTTCTGAGCTTATGGATTTAATTGTGGCTGGCCGAGACCAGTCAGCAGCCGATCAGCCAAACTACCTGGCTGAAGGTCACCCCCCATTGTAACCATTGTAACCAACCACACCCAACGCCACACACACACACATACACCCACACACAAACCTGGCACAGCATCCATGGCGATGTATAGCACGTACGGCCACTGCTTCATTTGCTCCCCACCGCCTACTACAGGATCACAACAGACTCTTTTTTGAGAGGCAGCCCTAGTACTACGGGTGCGACCGCTGCTCTTTCGTTCATGACAGACGTTGTAAAAGGTGCTGCCCTGCAAGTCCTGGCTCTGCACTTGTTGCTGCTGCTGCTGCTGTTGCTGCTGAAGCGGCCGCTGCTGCGGCAGCTGTTGGGCTGGTGCCAGCGCAATGCAGTTGGGGGAAGGAAGGCATGGGAGGAGAGGGACAGCCTGGGAGAAGGAAGGCATGGGAGAGGAGGGTTCCAGGGTTGTGTCAGTTGTAGCTTGCACACCGTTGCCAGGCGATTCCCCTGGGATGCCACTATTGTTGCTACTGATTCCCCTGCAAGAGTGCGCGGTGCTGCTCATGCTACTGTAGGAGATGCTGCTATTGTTGCTGCTGCTGCTGCTGCTGTTACTGCTGGAGTGGTTGCTGCAGCGGCGCCTGCTTCTGGTGTGAGTGCGCTGCATTGCATCTGCCCGCACATTTGCTCCACCTGCCAGTGGCACACCTACTTGCCCACACTGAGTCTGTGCGTGAGAGGATCCTGCAGCAGCGCTTTGCTCTTCTCCGAAAGTGAAGGCCGAATTGTGGGTTGTTGACAAGTGCCACTCCTGCTGCTGCACCAGGCTGCTACCTCCACTGCGCCCTGTGCCAGTCGAAGAAGCGCGGTTTTACGTCAGGTCCGCCCCTGCCTATCCTCCTTATCCCCAGCAACAGGATCCATTTTACATTACGAACAATACAGGGCTTTAGAACACAAACAAAGGTGACCATGTTGCTCCTGAATTTATGCTGATTCAGGCAGTGGTGGTTTGATCTGCTGGGGTGCAAGCTGCGTGCACAACTCCCAAAATGGCATCAAAGCCAGCCAAAAAAGACCACACACACACACACACACACACTCCTGAGGATCGAAAACGTGGGGTAATATGCGTGCTAAGCACACACTGCGTCTGTGCAGGCAACAACGAGCACCGTGCTGCGCGTGCTGTAACTTCAGGATGCTATCGATACGCACACAGAAGACGAATGACGCACAACCAACGCTTTGAGTATGGTTCTGGGGGTTGAAAACAGAGCAAAGGGCGAACAGGAGGTGCCGATGTAGACAAATTAGGGGTTAATGTGATGCAAGCGCAAACTAAAAGCGTCCTTTGCGAGCACAGGTGCGAGAACGGCCAGACCCCACACAAACACATTCCTGGGGGTCGAAAACACGGTAGAGGGTGTGTGTGACGCGCCCATCGGAGCTGCGTGAGCGCAAAATTGTCACCATGCTGTGCAAGCTGCACACACACACACACACGCACACATACACACACACATATACACACACAAACACACACACACACATTCACTCACACACACGCACACACACACACACACACACACATACACACACACAAACACACACACACATTCACTCACACACGCATATACACACATGCACACATACACACACAAACACACACACACACACATTCACTCACACACTCACACACTCACACACACACGCACACATACACACACACATTCACTCACACACACATGCACGCATGCATGCATACACATGTACGCAGGCGCATACGCAAACACACACATGCACGCAGGCGCATACGCAAACACACACACACATACCACTGCTACTGCTGCTTCTACTGCTGCTATCTCCATCTGACGGCATCATGTGCGGTACATTAACCTGCCCACGCTGAGGCGAGTGCGGTACAAGATACTGCTGCTGCTGCTGCTGCTGCTGCTGCTGTTTGTGATCCCAGTCTGGCCGTGATGCAATAATTTTCCTGCCCAGCTTCTTCCAGGCCGGCTCTATCCAGCATGAATGGTAGCGCACGATGAAGGGGCTGTTAGCCATGGCTGAAAGTGCTCTCACCTGAGAAAGTACCAAAGTAGGCTACAGCAATTGGACTCATAGTATTGGTATCTGATTACCCTCGTTATCTTGAGGCTATCTTTCAAACAACAGCAATTTGAACACCATAAGCTGCACAAGTGTTGATATTGCGTGGAGAACATCGATGGCTAACTCTACACACACACACACACACAGAGAGTAGGTATTACTTAATCATCTTTTTTCACATGATATGATGTTAAAACACATTAGAACACATCAAAACATGTTTGACAACATACACAGCCAGAGGTGCACGCACAAGCGAGGCCATTGAATTATAATCTTCCATCATAGGTCATATGTTATATGTAATATGTTATATTATCCTCGTATGCCTAGTCGATCATGTGCAATGCACGGTTATTATGATGTACAAATACATGATTGTGGCCGAACGATGCTGTCAGTACGACATGCTCAACCCTCCTCCACCATGACTTCACCTCCCGCAGCAGTTTATGATGGTGCTCCTCCAGCTCACTCGGGTGCGCCCACGGAGCCACCTGGCTGCTGAACGGCACCTGCACAAAGCACGGTCGGGCAAATTTCGTGACGAGCTTTGTGTGCACATGTCTTGAGGACGAGCAAAGTGCCAGTGCCAGGCCTAGCTGGAACACATTCCTCAAGCGAGGAACGCATGTTACCCCGATTTTTTTTACCACAGATTTGTCATACTATTTCACAAGCATGCGTGATGGGATCGGTCTGATGAATCTGAGTGGCTTTCCAAGCATCTAAGGGAAAGTCGCATAACAGCTACGACCGGTGCATAACATCTTGTGCATGTTGAGGACGGAATGAGGTGCTTTGTTTAAGTTGTGAAGCAGCACATCCCCCCCACCCAGTACACAAAAGTTCCACATGCTCAGCAATTTCAAAAGGACATGCTGAGACAGCCACAGCAAAGTGGCTAAAAAGGGCAGCAGGGAAACATACTTCTCAAGGGCTCAAAGCTCTGAGCAAAAGGTCGTGTCGCACCGACCTGCTTGACTGCCAAGTACCGCCTGTCAAGTCGAGAACGGTACAGCAAAACCTGCACTTGCGTGATTTTGTGTGTGCGTGCTTTTTATATATGTGTATGTGTGTGATTGTGTGTGTATGTGTGTATGAGTGATTGAACATGGGTGCATTTGTGCTATGAGTGTAGCTGCAATAAGTGACTGACATAGGAATGTACACACGCACGCGCACACAATCACAAGTGATGAGTGCATGCATGTACACTGGTGCATGAGCACCTGTCCAAAGCCTCCCCGGCCCAGAACGCCAAGCGACTCATATTGCGACCTGCGAGCAATAGGAATGAAACGGTGAGGGAGGTTTGACAGTGGTCAAAGTGTGCAGAGAAAAGCGTTGCCACGTGAAACCCAATTGATCAAATTTGCTTACAACCAGATTGAGCAGTAAACATCAAAGACGTGCGAAAACGGTGCAGATGGACAAACAAGTTTGTGCAAAATCAACCTGTAGCTATAGGGACTGAGCAATGCCTCTGGCATTTGCCCTCGGCCAGCTGCAGCAGCTAGTGCAATGGACACTGTATGAGCAGCCACCATGCATCTCAGCTCCATTGGACTGGGAGAAAGCCGAACGGGCTGACCAGCAACTCTCAGCGCAAATTCGAAGCTGCACTCTTTCTCGCCAGGCAGCTCCCTAGGTCTGTAAGGGACGATGCCATGCTGCTCTTTCCTCTTTGTGTCTTTCAGTTGATGCTCATGTTGCATTTCAAAAAGCAGGGTATTTAACCATGCTGATCAGCCAAACAATATGAATTGTTGTGTCTTTCAGTTGATGCTCATGTTGCATTTCAAAAAGTGCTGATCGCAAAATAATATGAAGCTATGGCAGTACGGTGAGATGTCCTTTTTGGCACTTTCAACGCGGGATGCGGATGACCAAATGAAAAAATCGAACTCAAAATGAACTAAATGCAGCAAACATATTGAGTCGTTCGCAACGGAAATTTTAATGAAGTAATACAAAGGGAAGGGAACCGAATGCAGATACAGAGGCTGAAGAGTTGATTCGATTTCTTGCGCCCACTTTCAGTATGACTTGCACAAAGCCTTCTTGCTCTCTCTCACACACACACGCGCACACACACACACACACACACACACACACACACACACACACACACACACACGCACGCACGCACGCACACACAAACGTACACACACACACACACACGCACGCACACACAAACGTACACACACGCACATACAAACGTACACACACGAGGAGCACACACATGCAAAGCATTCGCAAGCATTGTTTACCATTATGTACAGAAACATGAACACTACCTTTCAACGTAACAATGAGCGAGCACCTGTGTATGAGCTACCCCCTATACATACTCTGGCTACCACCATTGAAAAAAACATTTCAAACATGAGCACGCAGTCCAG
>Ga0307947_1003543_pt1:0-10000 | contig 12523 bp, 16 predicted proteins | sample OrgLakmetagen232_FD_201840 | JGI IMG/M metagenome (GOLD analysis project Ga0307947, IMG submission 201840) | Saline water microbial communities from Organic Lake, Antarctica - #232 | ecosystem: Environmental > Aquatic > Non-marine Saline and Alkaline > Saline | place: Antarctica: Organic...
AAACTTACAAAAGAAGTGATGCGCATCAAACAGGCCAGCAGCTTGTATAGAAAGAACCCTTATAGTTGTAGTTGGTATATGGCGTGTACCAACTTTGATGACTGCCAAACTTACAAAAGAAGTGATGCGCATCAAACAGGCCAGCAGCTTGTATAGAAAGAACCCTTATAGTTGTAGTTGGTACTTGGCGTGTACTAACTTTGGTAACTGCCAAACTTACAAAAGAAGTGATGCGCATCAAACAGGCCAGCAGCTTGTATAGAAAGAACCCTTATAGTTGTAGTTGGTATATGGCGTGTACCAACTTTGATGACTGCCAAACTTACAAAAGAAGTGATGTGCGTGGAACAGGCCAGCAGTTTGTATAGAAAGAACCCTTATAGTTGCAGTGCATCAGATCTTATTGACCATTATGAATCTGCAAGGAAAATGATGCGCATTGAATGAGCCAAATGTTTGATTAGACAGATCATTCTCGGATTGTACAGTAAAGGAAAAACGGGCGCGTATCAATCCGGTCAGAAATTTAATTGGGAGAACTTGTTCAGTTGTATTACCTGGGTTCTACAATTGCCCTGCAATTTAAGACAAAGTGTAGCACTAGATGCTGGATTTGTGTGCAGTCAACAATATGAGCGGTTAATTGTTTTAGTGTAGCATTAGGTTTTGGACTCGTTGTGCAGTTTGTGCGATATGAGCGGTTGCATGTTTTCGAAGGTCTCAGGCCTCCCTCAAATAATGTAACCACAGCGTGAGAACAATGAACACGCTGGGTCATATCTCTTTATTGGTAAGACCATATGAATGAAATAGGAATCGCAACAGAAAACACACTGCACTTGCATGGGGCTTGACTCCCCTTGTGTGTGTGTTTAAAGATCCTGCAAACAAGAACAAGATTGATCTATCAAACTGCTTAGATTATCCTACAAGTAAGAACAAGGTTGACCTAAACTGCTCAAAAAAATCAGAACAAGGTTGATTTGAACTGCTAAAATTATCCTGGAAGAAAAAACAAGGTAAATTTCAAGTGCTGAAATTATCTTGTGAATACACATATTGACCAAGCAAGTATCTGCGGTATGCAGGGGCAGCAACCCAACCTTTGGTCAGGTTTTTACCTTTTTGACACAAAATGCACCTCAACACACACACACAAACACACACACACACACACACACACGCGCGCGCACATAGACACAGACACAGACACAGACACACAGACACAGTGCGTTGTACAGACACTCACCCTAGCTTTATTTGTTTGCCGCGCAATTGAACTCAACACTTCTCTGCACTTGCAACAACACAGACACACAGACACATACACATAGACACATACACAGACATACACATAGACACAGACACAGACACAGACACACATACACACACAGACACCGAAACAGACACAGACACAGACGCAGACACATACACATACACACAGACACATACACCACGAAATGGTATGACTCCATGCAATCTATAGTGCATGTCCACTGATAACATCATGCAGTGTTCTGCAAATCTAATGCACACGTGCAGGGAGTCCAGCAGGTCATGTCCAAACATGCGCATCTCCACAATGTTGTAGAGCTGCGCAGCATACACCGACATATACATGGCCAGGTGGGTAGCTTCTTTCATTATCGTGTTATCAACAATCGCACCTACAGATCAATGAATTGAAAACACCCTGGTGGAGATGTGTTGCAGCACATGCAGGCGAGGTGGGGTGGGCGTTATGTGTAGGGTTGGCCAGAACCATACATTTATAAGTATATACGGTGCATACACGGTATTTTTGGCAGGGAAATCACCATGCATACGGTCATATACGGTGTGTATATACGGTTCTGGCCAACCCTAGTTATGTGTTATAATGTGCATGAAGGAAAGGGCGCAATGTCAATGTCGTTGGATGTTGGAGGTTCATCATTGCACTTTAAATTGCGCACTTTGTGCGCACGCATCTTTGCCCGATTGCAGTGTTGTGCTTTTGAGGTGCACTTCTGAAAGCCGACGCTTATTTGTTGGTGCTGCTGCTTTTTGCATCAAAGCCCCTCAAGCTTCCCAGCTTTTCTGTGTGCCGCTTCACCCCACAGGGTGAAATTCAAACGCACGTGACTTCAGAACACTGGCTGGTCTCCAGGTACGATGCTGTGTGGTACGATACTGTGTGGTACGATTCTGTGTGGTCTCCAGGTACGATACTGTGTGGTACTGTGGTACAATACTGTGTGTTCTCCAGGTACGATACTGTGTGGTACGATGCTGTATGGTACAATACTGTGTGGTACGATACTGTGTGGTCTCCAGGTACGATGCTGTGTGGTACGATACTGTGTGGTACTGTGGTACGATACTGTGTGGTACGATATTGTGTGGTACGATGCTGTGTGGTACGATACTGTGTGGTACTGTGGTACAATACTGTGTGGTACGATACTGTGTGGTAAGATACTGTGTGGTACAATACTGTGTGGTCTCCAGGTACGATACTGTGTGGTCTCCAGGTACGATACTGTGTGCGTGCTACAATTTGAGCGTCTGAAAGCATCTTCCTTTCCTTGCTCTACCGTTTGAACTGGCAACACACACACACATAACACACGCATGCACTCACGCACACATGCACTCTTACACACACACACACACAGGACCCGCATCCGCCCTGCACTACCTCGCTTGAACATGGTAGTACCGGAAACAGAAATCTGCTTGGCCTTCCTGCTTGAAGATCTCACTGCTGGGTCAGGGGGGCGAGAGCAAAACAAAGTACAGTCACAGGAGCGGCAAACGCATCATCATGAAGGTTTGCTTGGCAGCCAACCCAGACCGCGCGCTCAGCCTGTGTTTGCTTTCCTGCCGCTGAGAACGTACGGACTGCGATTTGTGCTGCAGGTGTGTGTGAGTGTTTTTGTTTTTGTGTGTGTGTGTGTTCGTGCGTATGTGCACGCGCATATGAGCGGGCTTATGGTTGTGGGTGTGAATGTAGATGTGGGTGTGGGTGGCGTACGCAGGCGAAATTTGCGTGATTGCTTTCTAGAGATCAGAGACGTAATTGTATGTATATTGCAGCATGCTCTTGCAGATGCTAATCATACATAATGACGTACAACGCAAAGATTGGTCTTTGCTGCCTGCGTGGGTAATGTATTAGCCGGACGAAGCTTGCATCTCTGTTGTCAGGCAGACCGGCAAAATTTGCACGTGGTGCAGGCAGAATGAATGTCACCCTTTTCCTCTCTTTTGCAGTTATTGTGTGGTACCTTCTTCACACGTGCAAGTAGATTGTGTGGTTCCTTCTTCCCTCCCTTGCAATTATTGGGTGCTGTTTTTGTCACGTGCAGGCAAACGGAATGGTGGCATTTTTTCTCTCTCTCTCTCTTGCAGTTTTGTGTGGTACCTTCTTCACACGTGCAGGTAGATTATGTGGTTCCTTCTTCCCTCACTTGCAATTATTGGGTGCTGTTTTTTCACGTGCAGGCAAACGGAATGGTGGCATTTTCTTTCTCTCTCTCTCTCTCTCTCTCTCTCTCTCTCTCTCTCTCTCTCTCTCTCTCTCTCTCTCTCTCTCTTGTGCAGTTATTGCGTGGTGCCTTCCTTTATGCATGCAGGCAGAATGAACGGTACCTTTTTCCCTCTCTTATAGTTCAGTACCTTTGTAGTTATTACCTTAGCAATTATTACCTTTGCAGTTATTGCATGCTACCTTTTTCACACATGCAGGCAGACTGGGTTGTGCCTTCTTCACGAGAGGCTGTAGATGCCGATGCGCTTTGGAACCAGGCCCTGCTGGCTCACCTGCCAGCCGCATTTCTAAGGTAAGATGCCTACACGTGCGGCGGGGGCAAGAGTAAGACGCCTACACGTGCGGCGGGGGCAAGAGGAGGAGGGGCGTGCGCGTGTGTGTACGTGCATGGGTGTTCTCACCTGCCAGCTGTAGACGGTGTGTGTGTATGTGTGTGTGTGTGTGCGTGTGCGTGTGCGTGTACGTGTATGTGTGTGTGTGTTTGGGTGTGTATTTTAGTGTGCAATCAAGTCGGGTGTTTTGTGTTCACCACAACCCACACGTCACTTACCACAGAACGTATTTGATTCCTGCACACAGGAGTTCTGAAAATTATCACTCGTCTCTTTAATGCAACATTTTTGTGGTTTAAACTCGTCCTGGTAATTAAGGCCCTTCTCTCTCTCTCTCTCTCTCTCTCTCTCTCTTTCTCTCTCTCTCTCTCTCTCTCTCTCTCTCTCTCTCTCTCTCTCTCTCTCTCTCTCTCACACACACACACACACACACACACACACACACACACACACACACATACACGCACACACTCACTCAAACACACACGCAGTGAAGAAGTTTGGGTTTTTTAGTGGGTAGAAATATGTGCACACGCACACACACATACACACAAGTACACACACGCACATATACACACACTCAAACACACATGCCGATCTGCAGGGCTTTTGATGTGCTCAAGACCCTCCCTCCCCCTCTGAACACACAGCCCTCGTCTACATACACAAGCACACACACACACACATACACACGCAAGCACACACACCATCTGCACGCCACATGCCACACACACGCAAGCCACACAAACACACACACACTCAAACACACACGCAGTGAGGAGGGTTGAGATTTTAAGTAGGCGTACCTGTATATGCACGTGCACACACAAATACACACGCGCCCACACACACACACACTCAAACACACACGCTGGCCTGCAGGGCTTTTGAGGTGTTCAAAGCCCTCCCTCCCCCTCCCTCCGCACACGCCCCACCCTCACCAGCCGCACAGATGCACACGTCAGCCTCCACTGGCCACTTTTGGTTGGACCGCTGGCTGGAATGTATGCCGTTGGAGGGCGAGGCTCAGGTTTGTAGGAATGGACAGATCACAAGCATGTTCACAGGCATGTTCACAAGCATGTTCACAGGCATGTTCACGAGCATGTTCACGAGCATGTTCACAGGCATGTTCACAAGCATGTTCACAAGCATGTTTACGAGCATGTTCACGAGCATGTTCACGAGCATGTTCACGAGCATGTTCACAAGCATGTTCACAAGCATGTTCACAAGCATGTTCACAAGCATTTTCACAAGCATGTTCACAAGCATGTTCGCAAGCATGTTCAAAAGTCGGTACTACGAACGCTGCCGCTGACATGATGAGAAGTTGGCAAGATCTAAGCAAGATCCGGCTTCTTGTTGGAGCACTTCACCACTGGCACAGAAATGAATGCCACAGATTGAGGTATGTAGGTATGCATAGAAATGGAAGCCACTCAAAAAATGTTTTAGCCTTTGGTTTGGCGCACACACACACACACACGCACACACATACACACACTTACACACACAGGGCTCTTTCTCCACGCTACCAACTGCCCTCCCCCGTCATCTGCGCAGCGCACCCACCATCTCTTTCTCATTGACTTGCTCGTTCAAACATAGGGCTCTTTCTCCACGCTGCCAAGAGCCATCGCCTCTTGCCTGCGCAGCGCACCCACCATCTCTTTCTCATTGACTTGCTCGTATAAACATAGGCTTCTTCTCCGCGCTGCCAAGAGCCATTGCCTCTCGCCTGCGCAGCGCACCCACCATCTCTTTTTCATTGACTCGCTCGTTCAAACATAGGGCTTCTTCTCCGCGCTGCCAAGAGCCATCGCCTCTCGCCTGCGCAGCGCCCCTGTCATTCCCACCCAGGCTGTCAACACGTGGGTAAAGCCCACTGAGGTTATTGTGCTACCCAGCCTCTTGCTTCCCCCTCCCCTTCCCCTTGGCCACATGGCGTCAAAAAAGGCATCAGGTGTGTGTGTGTGTATGTGTGTGCGCACGCCTGTGTGAATTCGTGCACGTTTGTGTTTGTATGTGTGTGTGTGTGCGTGCGCAGCGTGTGTGTATGTGTGTGTGCATGTGTGTGTGTTTGCATATGTGTTCATGTTTGTGTATGCATGCATGTGTGTGTGCATGTGTGTGCATGTATGTGTGCATGTTAGCGTGTGTGTATATGTTTGTGCGCACGTTGAAGCAAGAGTGTGTGTGTACACATTTGTGTGCGGTGTTCTCCTGTATACATGTGTGTATGTGTGTGCGTGTGCATGCTTGTGCATGCCTGCATGGGTGTGAGCGGTTGTGCGTGCACATATGTGCGCGTTGTTCATTTGTGTGCTTGTGCATGAGTTTGAGTGTGTGCACGCTCACTTGCCGTGTTCATCTGTGTATTCATATATGTATGGGTGTGACACTCCTAATCACTTGCCGTGTTCTTCTGTGTACGCATATATGTATGGGTGTGACACATATATGCATGGGTGTGACACTCCTAACTAGTAAGCTATTATTATTCTGCCCTGAACTATTATTATTCTGCCCGCATATATGTATGGGTGTGACACTCCTAACTAGTAAGCTACTCTGCCTTTTGCAGTGTCAGTTCCAGCTCCAAATGATGAGGAGGACGGACTGTGCGACGTTGAAATGGATGACGCAGAAAGGAATCCTGTTCATGTAAGCGAAGCAGCATCAGCAGGAGCACCAGTGCAAGCAGCAGCTGTAAGAGCAGCAGCAGCAGCACCGCAGGCAGCAGCAGCAGCAGCAGCAGCAGCAGGAGCACCAGTGCAAGCAGCAGCTTTAATAACGGCAGCAGCAGGAACAGCAGCAGCGCTGCCACAAGTAGCAGCAGAAACGGCAGCAGCAGCAGGAGCAAGAAAGTGTGCAGGAGAAGCAGCAGCAGCAGCAGGAGCAAGAAAGTCTGCAGGAGAAGCAGCAGCAGCAGGAGCTAGGGCCCCCCCCCTTTCTCCTGCTGTTCAGCTGAGCGAGTCGTTGCTGCAATTGCTCAGGCAAGTTTTGCTGGGGTGTGTGAGCATGTGTGTGTGTGTTGTGTGTGTGTGTGTTGAGAATGTGGTGCTCAGCGTTCTGAGTGCTTGGGCAAGTTTTGCTGGTGTGTGTGTGTGTGTTAAGAATGTGGTGTTCCGCGTTCGGAGTGTCCTGGTCAGTTTTGTTGGGGTATTTGAAAGTGTGGTGTTTAGCGTTCGAAGTGTTCAGGTCAGTTTTGCGTTTTGAGGTATTCAGTTATGCTCTAGTTGAATAAAAGCTGGAGTGCACAGCTAGTTGGAGGTTATACTTAAAAGGGAGTGCACAGCTACTTGAATAAAAGGGAGTGCACAGCTACTTAAGGTGCACAGCTAGTTGGAGGTTATAGCTTCTGCTGATGTGGATATGAATGTTTTTCATCTCGTGCACTCATCCATAAGGTGTTGCACCTGTACGTCATGACACACACACACACACAACCTCGTGCCAGTGATCTTTTCTACCGCTCCCTGCAAAGCAGAGGAGTGTTCAGGTTTGCTTGTTGACCTTCCCAAAAAATACTCATCAGCAGAGGAGCGTTCAGGTTTGCTTGCTGATTTTCCCAAAAAATCATCATCACCTAGTTTCTGATGAGTGCACACGCACACACACACACACACACACACACACACACGCGCGCAGTGAGGAGGGTTGAGTTTTTATTAGTTGAGCATATGCACAAGCACACACACACCCGTACACACATGTACACACACGCACACACACACATGTACACGTACACACACGCACACACACGCACACACACACAGTGAGGGAGGTGCTGCTGCCCTACAAAGTAAGCACACGCACACATGTACACGTACACACGCACACACACAGTGAGGGAGGTGCTGCTGCCCTACAAAGTACGCTTGGTCTCCACCTAGCCCACCCTGGCCTGACCTGCTTGCGTACCAACACCGCACTGCGCACAGCTCTCGGGTGTTTTGAGCTGTCTGCTGGAACGCTACTGGAGCTGGCCAAAGTGTGTATGTGTTTGTGTGTATGCGCCTGCATGTGTATGCGCCTGCGTGTGTATGTGTGCATGTGTATGTGTGCGTGTGTATGTGTGCGTGTGTATGTGTGCGTGTGTGTGAGAGCGTCTGAGTGTGCTGAGCTATAGTTGTGTCAAGTGGCTGGCAGGCAGCTCAAAGTGCTTGCGTGTTTGTAAGCGTGTGTGTGTGTACGTGTGTGTGTGTCAGGTGGCTGGCAGGCAGCTCAAAGCGCTTGCGTGTAAGTGTATGTGTGTGTGTGTGTATGTGTGTGTGTGTCAGGTGGCTGGCAGGCAGCTCAAACAGCAGAGCACTGTAGTGACTTTGCGTGTATGTGTGCGTAAGTGTGTGTATATGTGTATGTGTGTGCGTGTGTGTGTGTATGGAGGTGTGTGTGTGAGCGAGTTGGCGTGTGCACGTATTTGTATGCTGGTCTGATCCTGGCCTTAGATGCACACGGTAACACACACGCACGCACAAACACACACACGCGCACGCGCACACACATACACACACACTTGCGCACACACAGACACACACACACACATACACACACGCAAGCACACATGCGTGCACACACACGTGCGCACACACACATTGGGGCGCTCACATCTCCTTCACAGCACACAACAAAACAAGCGCTTGTGTATCATAGTACTTGTCTACTTAAATGCCTACCACACATGTGTTTGTCTATTGCCTGTCACTCAGGTTAAAAGCTGGAAGTGCCGCATTGCCCAACCTGTTACTGTCTCCTAACTCCACTGCTCCCCGACTATTTTTTCTCTGAATTCTGAACTCCGTTGCTCCCCGACTTTTTTTTTCTCTGAATTCTGAACTCCACTGCTCCCCGACTTTATTTATTCTCTGAATTCTGAACTCCATTGCTCCCCGACTTTATTTGTTCTCTGAATTCTGAACTCCGTTGCTCCCCAACTTGTTTTACCCTTCCTTGGTTACTGCGGGGAATGGTTTTTCACCGCCTGTGTAGCACCTGTTTCTTTTCTTACTCCCACATGCACCCACATACTCCCACATACTCCCACACACTCCCACTGTGTAGCACCTATTTCTTTTCTTGCTCCCACATCTCCCACATACTCCCACTGTGTAGCACCTATTTCTTTTCTTACTCCCACATACTCCCACTCTTGCTTCCCAACACTTTCAGGGCACATGCGCATGTGGCCAACTTGATTTTTCCACCCACTTCATTGCTTCCCAACTCTTCCAGGACATGTGTAGGGTTGGCTCAAACCATTTATAGACGGCGTACATACGGTGTTTTAGGCGGGAATTTGTCAAATATACGGCCATATATACGGTTGGCCAGAACCATATATATAAATATATATACATGCACTTAATATGACCGTATAGCTGGTGATGTTCCCAGAGGGGGTCATCCGAGTCCCCAAATGGGGGTGTTTTTATAATGTAAGTTGAGCATGGACCCCCCAACTTACTGAATCTAAGCTTAGCACCCAAAGGTAGCTGCTGATAGCACCTGAGCTTGAAATCAGGAAATAGGGGGGCTCACGTCTGATTGCCCGTGGCGTGAACCCCACTTTTCACCACCAATCTGTCATATCTCACCACCAACTGACCCGATTTTTGTCATTTTTTTATGAATGTCTACATTCCAATAAAGAATATCATTGCAACAAAAATGGGGCGAAACGGAGCAGTAGTTGGCCAGGTACCCCATTTTGGCCCACTTTCCTTAAAATAAAGCAGCAAAAGGGCAAAAGGGGTGCCAAAAGGCTGGAAAACCAAGTTCCACCAAATCCGGTTTTCAGCATCCCAGACGATTCCTAATCATAAAAGAAGTACTCCTGTCGTGTTTGAAGGTGAAAAGAGACCCTGGGTAGAGCTTGGTGGCTCATTTCATAAATATTCAGTGCCAAAAATATTCTGCCCAGACCACTGGGGGGGTCCGTTTGGCCCCAAACTTTGTGAATTATAATATACTTATGTTATTTTATAAATTTTATTATGGTGCGCATCAAAAAAGTCACATCTCTAGACATTACTCAGTTGTCCCCTCTGTGATTTTCCTGCCAAAGGTACCTTGTACACACCGTTAGAATACCTATGTGGTTCTGGCCAACCCTGGTCATATACTGCGTATG
>Ga0307947_1003544_pt1:0-2500 | contig 12520 bp, 16 predicted proteins | sample OrgLakmetagen232_FD_201840 | JGI IMG/M metagenome (GOLD analysis project Ga0307947, IMG submission 201840) | Saline water microbial communities from Organic Lake, Antarctica - #232 | ecosystem: Environmental > Aquatic > Non-marine Saline and Alkaline > Saline | place: Antarctica: Organic...
CCCTACACACACACCCCCCTCACACACACACACACACACACAGGTAGCACCCTCGGAAGTGCAAACCCTCGTGAGCGCTTGTTTGTGCGTTTGCTTGAAGAGATTGACATACACTTACAAACACACACAAGCATTTACACACACACGCACACACACAGGCAGCACCTCGGAAGTGTAACCCCTCGTGAGCGCTTGTTTGTGCGTTTGCTTGAAGAGATCGGCGCACACTTACACACACACACCCACACACACAAACACACATACACACATTTACACACACACACAGGCAGCACCCTCGGCAGTGCAAACCCTCGTGAGCGCTTGTTTGTGCGTTTGCTTGAAGAGATTGACACACACTTACAAACACACACAAGCATTTACACACACACAGGCAGCACCTCGGAAGTGTAACCCCTCGTGAGCGCTTGTTTGTGCGTTTGCTTGAAGAGATCAGTGCACACTTACACACACAAACACACATACACTCATTTACACACACAGGCAGCATCCTCGGAACTACAAACCCTCGTGAGCGCTTGTTTGTGCGTTTGCTTGAAGAGATTGGCACACACACACACAATTACACACACAGGTAGCACCCTCGGAAGTGCAACCCCTCGTGAGCGCTTGTTTGTGCGTTTGCTTGAAGAGATCGGGGTGCAGCCCCTCACAGTATCCGACCTACACACGCATGCAAAGAACAAAAACGCGCAGCCTCGCAGCGCTACCTCCACCTCTGCTGCTGGCCTCCCCCAGAAGCTGTCACCCACAGTAAGTGAGGGGCTCATGTACATATGTAGGGTTGGCCAGAACCATATTTATAGGTACGGTGTATTCACGGTATTCTATGGCATGGCACATATCCGGATCCCTCACCACATATACAGTCGAATACAGTGCATATATGTGTACGGTTCTGGCCAATGCTTCTGAAAGTCAGTGAGTAAGCACTGGCCATTGAAGTTAGGGAGCGGCATTTATGACAGCAGTGGACGGCACTATCCCTGTGTCAGAGGGAAACGATAGCATTGCTGCATTTCAGTGTCACCGCTGCTCTGACACAACCGTTTGCAATGTGTGTGTGTGTGTGTGTGTGTGTGTGTGTGTGTGTGTGAGTGTGTGTGTGTGTGTGTGTGTGTGTGTGTGTGTGTGTGTGTGAATGTATAGGTGTATCACACTTGTGTGTGTATGTGTGTGTGCATGCACTTGCGTGTGTTTGTATATGTGTATCACTTGTGTGTGTGCGTGTATGTGTGTGTGTCAACTACTGAGAGTGCGGAGAATGCTGCAATTCCTTAAAAGTGGGGCTTTGGCTAGTGTGAGCTCCCTGTTCAGATGTTAAGAGTAAATTCTCAACGCACACCGATTTGTCAGCGCAGGCTTTTACAACCACAGCGATAAGCATTTTGCAGCATGAGATCGAAACGCTAGGTGCACTGAGATATTGCACACACACACACACACACACTTACATACACTCCACTTGAACAAAGACACACACACTTATAAACACACGCACAGCACGCACACACTGACACACATACACCTTCCACACAAGCAAACACACAAATGCACGTACCCCCCCTCCCCTCAAACACACGCACACACACACAACACGCACACACACGCACACACAGGAGTCTGGACTTGTCCTCAGCATGTGCGCCCTGGGTGGCTTTTCTGAGGCTGCTGTGCGTCTGCACGAACTCAGGGGAGATGTAGGAGGAGCCCTGCAGGCATCCCTGCACACACACAGCCCCCACATCACACCCTTTTTGTTCGTACACAAGTGAGCGCTTGTTTGAACACACACACACACACACACACACATACACACACACATACACACACACACAAACACACATACACATACATATACACACCCAGCCCCCACATCTCACCCTTTGTGTCCGTACACAAGTGAGTGCTCGTTTGAACACACACGCACACACATACACACACAGCCGTCCTGTATGCGCACAGTATTTCATAATAGTGTGTCATACAAAGTTGCTCTTCAATAGCTATCCTTCCTCTTAGCATGTGCTTTTCAATCACTTTGAACCCCTTACTAAATAAAGATATACAGGGTCATTCCTGTGACCTACATGTTCTTCTTGCCAGGATCTCTCTCGTGTAAACTTCCAGCTGCTCACTGCTATGTTATGTACATGCTATGATATGATATGTTGCGATATGATGCTATGCGATGCTATGATATGATATGCTGTCTCTGTCACTGTCACCTTCACTGCCTCAGACTTCTGTTCACTCTCTGGCTTCCACCGTCATGTTCATGTCGGTTTTCCTATCACCCTCACTGTCACTCAATAAAGCTCTCACTCTCGCTCTTACGCTCATCCTCAATGTCATCATTCTCTTCATTAAGTTTGTGCCATCTTCACGCTCACCTCCATTCTCACTAACTCATTCATTGAACATTTCACTCACTCCCACTCCCACTCCCACTCTCACTTCCACCACCACTTCCATCTTCATT
>Ga0307947_1003545_pt1 | contig 12519 bp, 16 predicted proteins | sample OrgLakmetagen232_FD_201840 | JGI IMG/M metagenome (GOLD analysis project Ga0307947, IMG submission 201840) | Saline water microbial communities from Organic Lake, Antarctica - #232 | ecosystem: Environmental > Aquatic > Non-marine Saline and Alkaline > Saline | place: Antarctica: Organic Lake...
TTCCGTCCAGACCACTGGGGTGGTCCTTTTGGCCCCAAACTTCATTAACCATCTAGTTATATCATACAAACATTATTTGCATCAAAAAAGTCACATTTCAGGACATTTGCTCCGTTGACCCCCTCTGGAAAAAATCATGTGTAACACAATGACGCACGCAACTATCTATTATGATGGCACACAACTATCAACTATCCTACATCAACACATTCAAATACCTGGGCATGGTGTGTGACAAAAATATCAGAGGGGGTTATCTGGGCAAAAGCCAAAACATACTCCTCTTTGCATAAAAGGTGCAACTACTCACACGTCACTTCATCAAATTGGACCCAACCTAGCTTCAAACAGATGCTGGCTATAAATAAGCTACCCGAGCATGTGCTCACATTTAGACAAGTCGCCCTGCGTACAGAATGACAGGACTAAAAGCACACGTCGTGCACCTGTACCCTAGATGGGTGCTTTCCAGGGGGAGTGGCACATTAATTTACATATCTCGCCAACCACTTGCTCTTTTTGCTCCATTGTTTTTGCAGTGATCTTTATTTACTATGAGGATTCCAAAACACCAAAAACCACTCAGTTTGGTGCGCTGGCTGGTCAGATACAGCATATGGCTGCTGAAAAAGTAGGGTTCACGCCGCGGTTGATTAGGCACGGCTCCCGTAACTTGCACGTTTCAAGCTCAGCTGCATTGGAATTTATACATCAGAGCTGAGCTTGAAGCGTGAAATTACAGGAGCCATACCCTAGGAGCATGCCAAAACCATACCCATTTTGGGCCTCAGATAACCCCCTCTGCAAAAATATCAATCTGACCACTGTGGCTGAGACCCTTCACGGTTGGCAATTTCAGAGTCAAAAAGTGTGTACAAGAGAATGTCCTTACCAACAGGCTGCATGCTCACATCTGGCTCCTCAAAACCTATGCAATTCCTGCTAGCATGTACGCGAGCCAGATCTGGTCAACTCCTTTCTTACAACAGGGCAAGGAGATGGACAACCAGTTCAGAAATGGCTGATGACAGCGTTAAAAAAAAATCCTTGGGGTCAGGGATACTACTCCTTCTTGGTGCGTTATGCGAGAGTGTGGCCTTGAGCCCCTACAGTTCAACTGGTTTCGTGCCGCAATGCATCTTTACAATTCTCTGACCCAATGCAACAGCACTACTGCCAAACAAGTTCTACATGCTGACATGCGACTGAGCTCCAGGTCTGGTGACTGCTGGTCTTCCCATAATTTCTCAGCCATGACTGTCTGGTACAAGAGTTCATGTTCAAAGAAAACCTGCGTAACTGAGATCCATTAACCTCATTCGTTTTCAAAACGAGCTGTTGTGGACCTCAGAGAGAGACACTTGGAGTTTTGGACACCCTATTCTGATGGATGCCCATGAGAGCACAACAGCAATTTCTCACTTATAACAGGTGGTGTGCACTTCCCCCCAAAAAGGCTCTGGCTACTCGTTCTCCCTACATCCTTCCTAAGTACATGTTTCTAGACCTCCCACGAGATGTCATTTGCAGTGTTGCCCGTTTCAGACTGCGTGTTGCCCGTTTCAGACTGCGTGTTGCCCGTTTCAGACTGCGTGTCCACACCCTTCGCTTTGAGACCGCAACATGGAGCCCCAGGTCCTCCCCTGCCTGTGATACGTGTGAGGCTGATGATGATGTCCAGGATGAACGGCATGCTATTTCCACTGCACACACCCCCATACAGTGTTATTTCGCAGGAGATGTGAGTCCTTATTCCCAGAGGCAAGAGCACTGGGTGTTTCTACTTTTCTGCACCAGAACACCAACAAACTCTATTACTTTCTACATGAACTGATTGTTTTTTATGAGCAGGCTAGCTTTGACTGAAGGCCTTTCTTTGTAAACCTTGTAAACCTTAAAAAATTAAAGTTTGTTGTTGCTCTGGTGCAAAAAAGGAGAAACATCCTATGCTCTTGCCTCTGAGAATAAGGACTCATATTTCCTGCGAAGAGACACTGTATGGGGGTGTGTGCAGTGGAAAATAGCATGCTGTTATGCATGTTTGAGTAACACTTGAGCATACAGCAGAAGCACCTAATTAGGTGTACCGGTAGGTATTCTACACTTTTTGCGTGCCTTGTGCGTACACAGAGCAAAGCGCGCACAATACAGAGCAAGTGGCTTCAATGAGAAAAAATAATTAGGGACGCTTGGCGTGATTATGTGGTTAAGTGCTTGTGGGATCGATTCACTTTAAGCAGGAGACTCCCTTGTCGAGAGGTGAACCACCGAGAACATAATTTGCACGAAACATTGGCACCCCCCCCCAACACACACACACACACACACACACACACACATGCATGCACACGTGCACACACACACCCTCCCTCCCCCCCAACACACACACACACCCACCCACCCACCCACACACACACACACACACACACGCACACGCAACACTCACTTTCGCTCTCCGAGGCAAAGGCAACTAACTGGCGAGGCATGTCGCGGACCTTCGTCCCCACTAGTGAGTACTCCCCACCACGAGTAGCCATGCCCAGAAACACTTTTTGCTTGCTACCAAAGGAGGCAGCAAGTTTCTCTCCTCCTACCCCTCTGAACAAATGTCCTCAGCATGTATGCTTTCGTTTTTTGCACAAATCAAACCTGGAGGCCGAACAACTGCGTCACTACCGCAGGCACACGCTCAGGAACCGCTGTTGAGCGTTCTGTAACATACGATCGTATATCCACACACGTAGCTGCGCACCCACACACACGTCCAGTGTAAACTCACTGCTGCACATTGTTATGCACACGAGCACACGAGCACATGTAGTTATGTAGATACAAGCATCTATGTTGTTTGTATGCACGGCTGACTTGCCACACCACTGCATATAAATAGGGTTGGCCAGAACCATACATATACGGTATACGGTGTGTATACGGTGTTTATGGCAGGGAAATCACCAAATATACAGTCATATACGGTATATATACGATTCTGGCCTACCCTACATATAAAAGGAAGCGGCAAAGCGTGCAGGCCCTTGTTCGTTCTTTTGTGTCCGCGCGCGATGCAATCCTTTGCAGTATTCACCTGCCCCTTCAATTTCTTGGCTTGATCCACGCACTCCTGCTCTTCCTCTCGCTCCCTGTTGGCCGCATGGAAGTGCCCCCAACTGACCGTTCATCTCCCTCACCGACCGAGTGCAACAAAAAATAAAGTAACCATTTCAATGTAATGTACTCCGATTGGACTACTTATCGCTCTGCACCTTTTTCCTCTGCCCTTTCGAGCGGGCGAGCTTTCCGATGTGTCAGGCAGTCACAAACGGCAAAGCGCAAGTATGCCGTACAGGACGAACGAATTGGGGTGAGGGCCACAGGTGGATTCAAAATTCAACATGCTCAGGTGAAGACCGTGAACAAGACCCGCTGGAACCAGCACGATACCCTCCTGCTGTTGTAGAAGCGTACTTACATATACACACACACACACACACACTCACACACACTCACACACACAGCACATACACACACACACATACACACACACACACATAAACACACACACACACAGCACATACACACACACACATACACACACACACACTCACGCACACGCACACGCACATACACACACACACACTCTTACACTCACATCCACACACATACACACACGCACACACACGCACGCACGCACACACACACATTAACACACACAGCACATATAGTCGTGCACACGCACGCGCCCATGCAGGGTGTTGATTCCACTTTCCAGCCCCAAGGTCCAGCCAATGCTGTGACAGCGTCAGTCCCATGTGCTGTTGCTGGATTGAGTCTAGGCACAGGTGAGGGTGACAGGCTGGCTTGGGAAATTGAGAGGTGGAAAGGGTCTCAGTTGGTCATGGCAGTCCAGACCAGTGTACTGCGGCGTTGGTTCCCTGGACCTCTTGCTTGTGGAAATGTGAACAGTAAGTGGCGGGGTAACAGTCGTGGATTATGTTGTAGCTCAGAGTTTATGTAAATAATGACCAGGCTCGTCACGCTGAGGGTTCCTGTGCTAGCAGGACAGGTCTCCTTGGCTGGTTCCAACGTAGTTCTTCATGCTCTTCCCAGCCCTCTAGGCCACCTGTTTGACGCTCAGGAGCTGCGGATATGTGTGTGTATGCGTGTGTGTGTGCGCGCGTGTACGTGTGTGTGTGCTGTGTGCTGTGTGCTGTGTGCTGTGTGTGCGCGTGTGTACGTGTGTGTTTGTGTGTGCGCATGTGTACGTGTGTGTGCATATGTGTGAGTGTGTGTGTGTACGTGTGAGAGCGCGTGTACGTGTGTGAGTATGTGCGCGTGTACGTGTGTGTATGCGTACGTGTGGGTGCGCGTGTACTTGTATGTGTGTGTGTACGTGTGTGTGTACGTGTGTGTGCTGTGTGTATGCGTGTGTGTTTGTATATGTGTGTGTGCGCGTGTACGTGTGTGTGTGCGTGTGTGTGTACGTGTTTGTGCGTGTACGTTTGTGTGTGTGCGTGTACATGTGTGAATGTGTATGTGCGTGTATGTGTAAGTGCGCGTGTACATGTGTGTGAGTGTGTGTGCGCGTGTATGTGTGTGTGCGTGTGTGTGTACGTGTGTGTGCGCGTGTGTGTGCGTGTGCGTGTACGTGTGTTTGTGCTGTGTGTGTAAGTATGTGTGCGTATTTGTGTGTATGTGCGCGTTTACGTGTACGTGTGTATGTGTGTGTGTGCGCGTGTACGTGCCTGTGTGTGTGCTCGTGTATGTGTGTGTACGTATGAGTGCGCGTGCACGTGTGTTGTGTGTTTGTGTGTGTGTGTGCGCTTGCATGTGTGTGTGAGTGTGTGTGTATGTGTGAGTATGAGTGTACGTATGTGTGTGTGCGTGTATCGAGCACCTGTGTCGACAATTTGGCTGATTTGCAGCACGCACAGCATGGTGCCCAGAGCGGCCTGCACAGCCGCAACGGACGCGTAGCACGCACTTTGTCCTACCTTTTCGACCCCCAGGAGTGTGTGTGTGGGGGATCTTTGTGAGCTGGTTTTGTCATCATTTCCTACTTTTCAGACTCAGGTTGCACCTTAGGAGATCAAATTACCATCACCTTGCTCCACACAAATTCAGGAGCTGCGGGGTTTTAGGTGCTCGATGAAGATTTTAGTGTTTTGCGCACATTGTAAAAGGAAGGATGAGCACACCTGTACGTGTACGTTGCCTCACACTCACGTAGACCACCCCATTTTCAACAGGCACATGGCGCAAGGCTTCCTTCACTCATCAACGTAGCCATGACAAACAAAAACAGCACACAGCGGAGACCTTAACGCAAAAAAGCGGGCAGGGGGGTAACAGGAACGGTGCTCTGCAGCATGCGCAGCAGCCACGGCCGCAGCAGGGCAGTCAACCCAATAAGCCCCCCAGCAGCAAACCAGCAAGTCGCGGTGTGTGTGTTTGTGTGTCCTGTGTGTCCTGTGTGTGTGTGTGTGTGTGTGTGTGTCTTGCAACGGCATGAATTGTGTAGCACGCTCAGCATTGGTGCACATTTTTTGCTTTCACAGCCCGAATCTACGTTTTGACCCTCAGGACTGCGTGTATAAGTGTGGCGTGGTTTTGTGTGCATCTGTGTTAAATCATTTGTGACACGATCTCAGATTTGCAAGGCACGATTTTTTTCTTTTCGAGCTTGTTTGCATTGCAAGGACCCCCAAAAGCTATGTTTTGGATCATCAGGAACACACGCAAAGCGTCGGTTTGCGCCATTCGTCCTGTGTGTGTATTGATGGCATTGTCAATTTACAGCACGCACAGCATGGTACTCAGAACGGTCTGTATAGATGTGAGGGACGTGTAGCATGCATGTTACCCTACCATTTCGACCCTCAAGAATGTATGTGAGTGGTCTGTGGTCTGTTTTGCCTGGTTTTGATGTAATTTCCTGAATTTTGCACCCAGCTTGCACCCCAGCAGATCAAACCACCATCACTTGTTCCACACATATTCAGGAGCGCCAATGTGTGCTTCATTCAGATTTTAAAGCCCTGTATTGCGCACATTGTAAAACGGAGGGTGAGCATGGGAGCCCCAACATCGCGCTCACGTAGAACACCACCACTTTTGCAACAGGCACAGAGAAGCAGCCTTTGAACACACAATTGGAACAGCTGCTGCAAGAGTGTGGTCATGGCCAGCAGCACCAAGCGCGGCGCGTCGTGCCACTTTCAGGGCAGGAGGCGCTGTCAAAGCTCAGGCGGTTAGCAGAGTTGTGGGGATTGTGGGACACAGCACAGGGGATGGCTTCCCGGCTACAAACCCTTGAACTCCCCGCCAACTCAGCCTCTGCTTCACGTGTCTCCGACAATTTCCCACCCCAAAACCAGTCTTCCCAGGGCAAGATGTCCAGGGCACGCCGCGGGCACGACACGTCTCCACCTCCTTCAAACCACCCACCACGCCATGGCATAGCCCAAAAGCAAACACAGACACACTCTGCAAATGACCCTGCTCCACCACAAATCCTACCTGCCCACATGGAGGTGTGCGCTCAGAGCCTGCTTCACTCCATCTCCCAGCACGTTTTCAGCCCACCCACAGCCCCCATCCCTTCCCTGACCAACAGCAAGGTCACTACTGCAGCCCCACAAGCAGCGATTGCACTTGACATAGACACCGCCTGTATGCTAGCCAGTGCAATGGCTACCACTCGGCAGTATCATGCACGCCTGTGTGAGCACGTTGAGCGTGTGGTCGCGGCACATGCCTCTCAGGTAAGGCCTATGGTGTGCCGTCCTCAAGGCCTTAGGGTTAGGGTTAGGGTTTATCCCTAACCCTAAAGCCCTAACCCTAAACCCTAACCCTAACCCCTTAAGCCTCATGATGTCTCTTTGCTCCGTGAATGTGCGTGTAAAGCCGTCACAACTCATCGAGCATGGTCAATGTGTCTGTCACCGCTGCTCAGCTGTTTATAGGTTTACCGGCTTAGGGGGCTACGACCAAACTGTGTAGTGCTTTAAGTGCCACATCCTGCAGCTTTGGGCGCATGCCATTGAGAGGATTGGCCTTAACTTTACGTGCGCCAAAATTGATGGTTGCAATACTAATGGTACAAATGGATGGTTCTAATCGATGGTTGCAATACTAATAGATGGTTGCAACCACGTATATGACACAGTGTCTTTAGCAACGAAAGGTCACAAAACACTATGCAGTTCTGCACATGTGCAACTGGTGTCGATGTACGCTCCTGGCCAATCCTAATACATCTATATGTACACAACATCTGGAACATGGTTGCATGTGCATGCATCCCAATACGTCGGACAACGTTTCACAACTTGTTGTAGATACGCAACTCTTGATGCCGCGGCTGCCGCATCTGATTCACGCACAGAGCGTACACCGAAAGTTGTAGAAGTTCAAACTACTGCTTTCAGCCCCTATCAATAGGGTTGACCGGTGCCGTACAAATACACAGTACTGTGTACAGTATATTTGAACATGTGATCAGCAAATTCCCAGCAGACAATTCACACTGTACATACACTCTGGCCAATCCTACCTGCAGGATGCGAACGGCACAAGCCCACGCATAGAGCTGCGTCATGCTGCGCGCGTCATGGCTGCGTGGGCTAAGCTAGGATATGTCCCCGCAGCTGCCTCTGTTACTGCACTGCTGCGCGCCTCCGGTGAGATGTTGCGGGGCTTCGTGTTTTTGCACGTGTACATATGTTTTGTCTGTATGTTGTTAGTTTGTGTGGTGTATGTGTTGTACGGTTGTGCACATCTGTATCTGCCAATAAGGTTTATTAATATGTTTTGTCTGTATGTTGTTAGTTTGTGTGGTGTATGTGTTGTTCGGTTGTGCACCTCTGTGTCTGCAAATAAGGTTTATTTAATGCCTTTGTTGCCGCAATATAAACATTAAACATCCTATTGCAACTTCTTACTTCTTGGTGAATTATTAACAGGGCTCCCTCATCTCGTCCTTGCCTGCAAGGTGCTTTTGCCCCACATGCCTGCCTCCTCAATTCTTTACCACTTTGCTTGGTAGAAGCACTTGCTAGAGTGCGAGGGTTTTCACAATGAGGTTGCTGCCCTCTCGTGTTGTCCTTTCATAACAGGAACCCCACCTGCAACACCGGCTGCACGCCCTACCTCACAATCCCACACCTCTCTTAGGTGCCCTTCCTTTTTTTTTGCCTCACTCACAGGTGCGGTAATGCTCGACACAGCTGCCTGCGCTAACAGATCGCAACCACCGCAAAATCCACCCTCCACCCTCCTGGAGAGGAGGGGAGAGGAGAGTGGACCACCCTCCACTCCCCATTCCAGTCCCCCCAGCTCCTCATCTGGCCAACCCAAGCCTCCCTCCTCATCTATTTCAACATCGACCAACGCAGGCATCCTCCCCTCCTTCTTCCCTGCCCAATCTCATTCACAGCCCTGTTCAGCTCCCACTCCTCCCCCACCACACACCCAACCTTGCACGCCACATGCCCCTCCTGCAAGCCCAACCACTCCTCCTCCTCTTCCTCCTCCTCTTGCAGCACACAAGCTGCAGGCAGCTGCCAAGGCTGTGGCCGAGCTGGCGTGGGCCGCATCACAGCTCAGCATTTGGAGGATGGGCAAGGGCAGCAAGCAAACATCTGGTGTTGCACCTGTAGCCCGCCCGACCGGCACCGTACCATCTCAGGTGGGGAGCAGCATTGGTGGTGAGAGGTTTAGCAACAACTGGGGGAACAGCAGCCGCAGCGCCAGGGGTACAGGCCACCCAGCTTCATCAGCACCCTTAAACGCTGCCCTTCTGCTCCTACCTCAATTTGCTCCCCCCACCCTACCGCACAAACACATGGCCCCCAGCTTCACAACTGCAGCATTTCCCCCCAGCTGCCCACCCCCCCACGCACGTTGGTGCTCACAGCTCAGCACAGCTAGCCCTGCCAGCCACCTCTCTGCCTCAGAGCCACCCGGCACTCCAACTTTACATTTGGAATTGTCCCCTTCGTCCATGCGCCACAACAGATCCCTACCTTCAGTAGTACCATCTCCCAGCGGCATTTCAGCTCCATCCCACAGCACACCCGTTCAGTGTGAAGCTCCTCCCCCGTACCCCCCGCACCTCCCCCTTGCCCCCCATGCCACCCCTCGCCACCAACACAACATCAGCCCTACAGTCGCTCCTCACAGCTTACCGCCTCTCACCGCACACACACCCCTCACCAAATCTCCCCCCAGTGACCTGGCCTATGCGCAAGAATTGTGGTTGAATGCCCTGGAGGAGTGCAGCCTGCCTCTCTTGCCTGCTCTCAACTTGGCAGGTGGGACGGTGGGACTCATGCAGCCTCATACATGTCTTTGTGTGCATCATCGTCCTTTAACTAAACGCCCCTGATCGTGCACACAGGTCTAGCACGGCTACTCATGGCAGCGGCAGACATGCACCTGCAGCCACGCTCGGGGGCATGGCTCGACGCTGCCGCATCCAGTGTACTTGCAGCTGCTCCAGAGCTGCACCAGACGCCATCCTCATCCGGGCAGCACTCACAGACGCACACACGACCACCGCCAGCTCCCCTCTCACCAGCAGCTTTGTCACTTCCTGTGTCTACATCGCCATTAACAGCACCACACTTCCCACCACTCTCACTTACAGCAGCAGCAGCTGCAACTGCAGTCGTGAAGCCATTGCCACCAGCGACACCACCATCCGCAGCTGCAGGGGTAGGAGGTGGGAAAGGAACAGGCAGCTCAGCAGCAAACACAGCAGCAGCAAGCGCCGTAGGCGCAGCAGCAGACACAGCAGGCACAGCAGGGATAGGAGGAGCGTCGGTGGATATGTCGAGTGAGGCCCATTCTCACCCCCCCACTTCGGTACCTCCCCCCTTGACCTCATCCCGTTTGTCTTCCCTCACAGCTGCTGTGAAGGGGCTGGCTACCCTATCCACAGGACCCACACTGATCAGGTGTGTACCTACTCATGGATGCATGCACGCACGCACGCATCCACCTACACCTTCCATACTGAAGTATTATACAGCCAACTTTTTCTGATATGAGCCCCCCCCCACCGGCCTTTTCATTCTCCCCCTCTTCTCTCCGTCGCCTTCACTTTCCGCCTCCTTGCTTCTCTTCTTTCCTTTCCTTGCTTTATTGTTGCTATTACGTGTTGCAGCATCTAGTGCATCCCTCCTGCTTGCCTCCAGAGCTACAATCCCAAGCTGATTGGGATTCTGCTGCACACCCCTTTACCTCAACCTCTATAGTTAAGTCCTTGACCCTATACACACGCGCGCACACACATGTACTTGAGACTGAGATGGCGTCATCCTAACATCCAAAGAGGCTCTGCCCTATTTCAGGCCTGACGTGCCTTTTGATATGCATCTCTTGCATCACGCATGTACCCTATTCCTACCACCCTTCTCTGCTTTCAGTCGCCCCTTTCTTTCCCGCACGCGCGCACACACACACACACACACACACACACACACATACACTCACGCCACAGGTGCGCACGCATACACACATACGCACACACACGCACGCACACACACACTTGATTGCAGGAGTGCAAAGAATAGGCGTGGTGTGCTGCGCGTACTGCCTGGACCAATCTTGGAAACGGGGGCTGCTGCTGCTGCTGCTGCTGCTGGTGATGGTGATGGTGATGGCGGTGGCGGTGGGTTAGAGAGCGTGGCACTGGCGGAGCTACAGGAGGTAAGCATTGTTCAGCAACCAGATGTTCAACGGCTTGTATTATTGCACTGAGGGTGGCCCTATTTTGGCCGAGACGTACGTTAAAGCACAGAAGTGGGTGGCACAGCTTGAGGCCAGTTCTGACTAAAGACAATGACCCTATAGCTTTGATGTTCTATTTAGGCATGTAACGACTTATGCTAAACGACCTTCTGAGGGACTATAAGCTCAACGGCAACAGCCCAGCGTTCAAGTCCACTTTTGTTTTGATTTGATGCAATAGTGCATAGGGTTGACCAGTTCCAAACACGGTGTGTGTGTATGTGTGTGTGCAAACAATGTATATGTGTTTAAATAATGTATGTGGTAGAGACCAACCCAAACCTGCATAGCACACAGATGCCTCTTCTCATCTTCACGTGTGCAAAACCATGGTGTATATTGCATATCAATCCACATTCTATACGCTCAAGCCCACACTGCTCACCTCTTAAGTGAAAGTCCCTGCCAGCACACAATCGCACATCCACATGGCACAGTACGATTCCCCCATGTTCCCATGTGTGCACACACATACGGGCGCGCACATTCATACATACACACACACATAGACGTTGACAAAACAAGCGCGCCAATGCATACTGGCAAAGGTACACGTTACCACACGCAGGAACATGCATCAAGGCAAAAAGTCTTGCATACAAACATAGGCATGCACACCACGCTCTCCATGTATAGGCGCTGGCTCACCTTCTGTCACCTGCGCTCATGCCACGATTGGGACCCAACCACCTCACCCCCCTCCTCTGGTCCGCTGTCTCTCTCGGAGCAGGACCACAAATGAGCCAAGGAGTGAGTGGGCTGTTGCCACGGTTTTGCTGTGATCTGATGTCTGAATTAGCTTCTGACTTGCTAAGCCAAGGCAAGCACGTTCGTATGTTGCTGGAAACTCGAACAACATTATCTGTGTTCCTACCTACTTTCATATGCGAGGATTTTGTCAAAACCATGCAAGCGCACCTGCACAAGGTCTTATTCTAGGCTGCTGCGGGATCAAGCCCTGTTTGTAACCCTGTACATCCCTGCACTGCTGCATGGGCATTATAATTCATTTTTAATCAGGTCATTTTCAGCCAGCACCGTTTCTGCTTTGGGCATCACTAACAAAAGGGTGGACAACATAGATGCAAAGCTTGCATTATTTCTATCCCCCACATCTGTATGCATTATGCATCCATTTGCATGTACACGCACACAACCGACATACAAACTCGCACACACAATTCCACATTATAAAACATACACGCACACAATCTGGCAATAAGAGGCACACACAGCACACGCGAGTAATACTTACCAATCTACATTGCACGTGGTCACCACAAATGTAGGCCACCCAATCAGCCATGGAGCGCCTACACGGCCAGCTGTCGTTGCTCCCTGCACACCACTTGGCTCTTGCACTACATGCTGCAGCGCTACTGGGGGTGCGGCCATACAGGTGGACGGCAGGCTGGAATGCACAGCAGTTACTTATAGGGTTGGCCAGAATCATATGCACGGTGTACATATTGTAATTCTGGCAGGATTTCGTCAAATATTCGGACATACACGGCGTATATATATCCATATGGCTCTGGCCAACCCTAGTTATTGGCAACAACGATAGGGTACTTTATGCAAAAAATGGTACATCCAGGCGTCGATAAGTTTTTCCTATGCTGGCTGATATGAAGTATTGTGTGAGTTGGTCGCCCAATGTACATAACATGCTTGCAACGCTTATAAGGGTGTGGTCTTTAAGTGGCTGTGTATGTGTTTGTGTTCATG
>Ga0307947_1003547_pt1:0-2500 | contig 12511 bp, 10 predicted proteins | sample OrgLakmetagen232_FD_201840 | JGI IMG/M metagenome (GOLD analysis project Ga0307947, IMG submission 201840) | Saline water microbial communities from Organic Lake, Antarctica - #232 | ecosystem: Environmental > Aquatic > Non-marine Saline and Alkaline > Saline | place: Antarctica: Organic...
TTACCAAGGAGAACACAACAACTCAGAGAAACCGGAGAAACGGGAGAAAACTAAAGACTAAAATATAGAAAAGAGGTGAGGGAGGGGGGGAAGTATGCTAAAGAGAGAGTTGTGTTCTCCAAGGAATAAAAAGAATGGAGATGGGAAGCAGAAACCGGAGAAAAGCAGAAAGTGAGAACATCTCACTTTATGCTACACTTCAAGAACCTGAGTTCAGGTGTTTCACACTGAACTCATAAGTTTCCAAAATGGTCAAAAGCTGACCCCCTTCAAACCTGGTTTTCAGCATCCACTATGATTTTAGGACACAAAGGAAGTATGTTGGTGGTATTTTGGGGGTAAAAGAAGCTCTGGTTGGGTCGTGGTGGCTGAATACGTGGGTGTTGTATGCCAAAAATCTAGGCCACACACTCGCCCAGGCCAGCTGGGTCATCCTTTTCAGCCCAAAATTTATATACGCTCTAGTTATATGATAATACATTGGTGTGCATAAAAAAAAGTGAATGTTTAGACTTTTGCTCAGTCGCCCCCCTCTGCCAAAATACACCGTAAACATACACTGTAAACATATATGGTTCTGGCCAACCCTACGTGTAGTATGTCATTGTCAATTGTGTGCTGGCACCTCCTCCGTGCTGTGGCTGCCTTCAAGCAATATTCTTGTCAGATGTGCAGGGTTGGCCAGAACCGTATATAAACACCGTACATGACCGTATATACATGGTGATTTCCCTGCCAAAAACATGACACATGTTCCTTGTCTGTACAGCGATCCTCCTGTGCCCACCTTTGGCTTGCACTTCCTGTACAATTGGCGATTTCCCTGCCAAAAAAACCGTACATACACCGTAAGTGTATATGGTTTTGGCCAAGCCTATGACTCATGTTCCTTGTCTTTACAGCAATCCACCTGTGTATACCTTTGACGTGCATTCCCATACAAAACTAAGCAGCAATCCTGCACAACTCCAGCATTTCCTGCACAACTCCAGCTGACATTCCCATACAAAACTAAGCAGCAATCCTGCACAACTCCAGCATTTCCTGCACAACTCCAGCTGGAATTCCCATACAAAAGTAACCAGCAATCCTGTGAGTGCCCAGTAGCTAGCTTTTCTGTTTAAATCCAAATGATGGCATTGGCATCAAGCAGAACACCGGCAAAAGAGCATGTCCAGGGATAACAACCTTGCCCTTTTATAACAAGCCTGATTGGCATCGTAGACGTCTGAGAAAGTTCAAAATCACCACCGCGACCTCGCTCAGCACACCCACCACAAACCAGCATGTTGTTGAAATTCAACAGAGGGGGTCATCTGAGGCCCCAAATGGGGGTGTTTTTGAAAAGTGAATTGAGTATGGTGGCCAAGACTGGCAACAATCAAGCTCAGTTCCCAGAGGTACTGCTGATAGCTTCTGAGCTTGAATGTTGCCCGTGGCGTGAACCCTATTTTTCACCACAAAATCTCCATAGCAGGCCTCCCACATTACCAAAATAACATGATTTTTGGTGTTATAGAGTCCTTATAGTAAACAAACATCATCGCAAAAGAAATGGAGTGAAACAGTCAACTAAGGGGGGATGTAGGCCAGCATATGCTGTTTTCCCATGCAACCTTCTTAGGGTTTTGGTGGTCACTGTGGGCTTTCAGCCCTGCCAATTTGCACACAGAGTGATCCACATGAATCCAAGCACATCCTCGTGTAACTCATGATGCCAGCTTAAATTTAAAGCTAAAATGGTACCAATCAGATAAAGGGGCAGTGGATGGCTGGCTTCCGAGTGGAAAAGGGCACCTATTTGGACATTTCCCCAGTTGACCCCCTCTGGAAATTTACGCTGTACGCAACAACACTCATTAAGCCCAAGTGCATCTTATTATTATTTTTATTTTATTATACTCAGGGTTGGCCAGAACCGTTTATCTACTTCATGTACGAATGTATGTATGGTAGTTTCTTAACTAGATTAGCGTACACACCATGCACACACATAAATGTATGGTTCTGGCCAACCCTTAATATAATAGTACAACAATCCAACGGTCTGCTAAAATGTTGACAGACGCTCATGCTCCTTCACGTATGTTATTCCTCACCACCACACGCTCGTGCTTTTAAGTACCGTGTACCATAACTGATCACCACGCCCGCGCTTATTTGATAATCTTAATTCACCATGACAAGGCCAAGTCTAATCACATACATCATTCTCATCACCACTTGTCGATGCTTGATTTTTTATATGACCACTCACCACCACGCCCATGCTTAGCACGTCTTTAGGTGACAGGACAACAGCAGCCCATCCTCCGAGCAAATTTGTGATGGCATGTCCCCAGGAGAAAGCACTGTTAGGAATGTAGATCAATGCGTACTAGTCGTTTTGACCAACAAATGTTTATGGTTGCACACCACTGGAAAAAGCACTGTTAGGATTGTAGATCAATGCGTGGCACAATTTATGATCTGTAACACTTTGTGATGGCATACCAACAAG
>Ga0307947_1003547_pt1:7500-12511 | contig 12511 bp, 10 predicted proteins | sample OrgLakmetagen232_FD_201840 | JGI IMG/M metagenome (GOLD analysis project Ga0307947, IMG submission 201840) | Saline water microbial communities from Organic Lake, Antarctica - #232 | ecosystem: Environmental > Aquatic > Non-marine Saline and Alkaline > Saline | place: Antarctica...
ATAAACTAGAAACTTCGGCAGTCTGTGCAAGTACGCCAAGCCCACAGTGAGCAGCCCATTCAATCGCTTCATCCTTAATTCCCTTCTGCTTGCTTATTGTTACTGCATTCATCATGGAAGGGCCAAATGCTGGAGTCACACCACACGCAACACAAAGTCATGACACCGCTATCACTTGAGAGGCCTGTAGGAAGTGTTGTTCACTGCCTGCGTACTTTTGCTTTGTCATTAGTGGAAGGGCCAAATGCTAGAGTCACACCACACGCAACACAAGTCATGACACCGCTATCACTTGGGAGGCCTGTAGGAAGTGTTGTTCACTGCCTGCGTACTTTTGCTTTGTCATAAGTGGAAGGGCCAAATGCTGGAGTTACACCACACGCAACACAAGTCATGACACCGCTATCACTTGATAGGCCTGTAGGAAGTGTTGTTCACTGCCTGCGTACTTTTGCTTTGTCATTAGTGGAAGGGCCAAATGCTGGAGTCACACCACACGCAACACAAAGTCATGACACTGCTATCACTTGGGAGGCCTGTAGGAAGTGTTGTTCACTGCCTGCGTACTTTTGCTTTGCCATTAGTGGAAGGGCCAATTGTTTTACATTGGTGAAGTGTGTATCAATTGGAAGTCAAATCTCTGTTTTACTGGGTACGTGTATCCACGTAACAAATTGCTGGAGTCGCACCCACGTGCCCCAAAACCACGACGCTGCTATCACTTGGGAGGCCTCGGGAGGCTTTCACTGCCTATGCGGGTTCTTCTTTGTCGTCCTTTTTTCTCGCCCTCTTTTTGTTGCGTGGTAAAAGGGTTAAGGTAAGGTAAAATTACATCGCTATATATGCCTCTGGTGGGCATCTGAGCGGAAAGCTTGGGGAAAGCCTAAAATCAAACATTCAAGGGTAAAAGATCCGTAAGGTTACATCGCTATATATGCCTCTGGTGGACATCTGAGCGGAAGCTTGGGGAAAGCCTAAAACCAAACCAACAAGGGTAAATGATCCGTAAGGTTACATCGCTATATATGCCTCTGGTGGACATCTGAGCGGAAGCTTGGGGAAAGCCTAAAACCAAACCAAAAAGGGTAAATGATCCGGCGTCGATTCTCTGTTAAAATGGGTGAAACAAGCACCACTTGTGATTCTTCTCTTTTGGAGACTCTGTGGAGAGCAAAGAGAATGCAACAAGATGCTCGGTCCCAGAAGCCACTTGAAAGGTGCTGAAATTGTGTTTGCTGTTCCGAACGGCATGGCAAATTATCAGGGTTGGCCAGAACTGTATGTATACACCGTTTATGACCGTGTATTTGAAGAAATCCCAGCAAAAAATACCGCGTGTGTACCGTATATAGTTCTTGAGGTCGCCCCCGTGATAAATTCACCCCCCTGCCAGCCAATTAGTCTCACTTAACTTTGCGCAAGCATATCTCTGCACCCACTCCACCATTCTGTGACCTGAGGCATGCATTGGATAGCTGATTTTTGTGCTCTCAGCAAATGCTTGAAGGTTTGGGAGAGGTGCAGAGGCTGGGGAGATACTTTGGCGGTGCTGCGGCACTTAGGAAAAGCCACACCGCTTCTTGCACATGCCATCGATTGGCCTCATTCAAATAAAATTTGACGCGTTTAATTTGGCAGCAACCCTGAGAGCAAGAACCGGGCTGAAACTCGCAGTAGGTAAGGAGCGACAGATTTTTCTGTCTTCTTCCCCTGTGTCCCTTGTGTGAGTGCCTTCCACTCGCCGGCATTCCCAGTACCCCTGCCCCAAATTTGACATTGCAGCATTGTTATATGACAATTATAATGCTTGTATTCTGAAGCAGAGGTCGATTGGGGCAACCTCAGAATTGCACCTTTTCCCTGCCAAAGTGGGTGCAAAATACGCAGCGGGCCCCACAGAACCCCCCAGAATGCCAAATTTCCAGCAAATGTCAATGATTTAGATATAACACCAAGTATCTTGTATTCAGATGAGGTTTAGGGGGCTTTGAATTGGGTGGAGAGCTAAATGAGACTGGTAGGGTGGGTTTTTCACGGGGGCGACCTTGAATAATGTACTAGGTTTACAAAAAAGGCATTCAGTCCAGAGGTGTGACTGCTAGCCATATAAATAATGTACACGCCGCTTCACACAGAAGGATCGGATGAGGCCTGGTGTGAGGACGAAACCCAAAGTGCGCATGGAAAGCTCCCCCCTCCCCTCCCACACACAAGCCACGCATTGCAGTGTGCGTAGAGCAACGCTGTGACTTGACTGCCCGGTACGGCACTCAAGAGAAACAAAAATTCCGCAGGCAGTGAAAACCACTCCCCACATCAATAATGGAAAAGCACCATTTTGGTACCAGATACCGTGAAATTCCTCCACCAAAAGAGAAAGAAAAAGATGGGGATCAAGAGGGTTGCAGGCTGGCCTGAAACTAGCTCCTGATGAGGGTTGATAGTTGATATTGGTACTGGAAAGGGCGCGTCTGGTATGCTCTCTCTAGCATAACTCTTCGGTCTAAGTGCTCTTGCCCACAGCCTTCACATAAGAATACTGTTAAATGCTGGAATCCTTGAATGGTCCTGATTAGAGAAAAGGAGTTAGCGTGTACACTTTGGTCCACGCGCATAAACACACGTGCATACACACACATGCACACACACTCACTTCTTCAGGCAATGCAGCACGCCCAAGAGATGGACCTCCTGCACAGTCACTCATTCACTCGCTCGCTCACTCACTCACTCACTCACTCACTCACTCACTCACTCACTCACTCACTCACTCACTCACTCACTCACTCACTCACTCCCACACACACTTACTTCTTCAGGCAATGCAGTGCGCCCAAGAGATGGACCTCCTGCACAGTCACTCACTCACTCACTCACTCACTCACTCACTCACTCACTCACTCACTCACTCACTCAATCACTCACTCACTCACTCACTCACTCACTCACTCACGCACTCACGCACGCACGCATGCACGCACGCACGCACACACTCACTCACTCACTCACTCACTCACTCACTCACTCACCCACTCACTCACTCACCCACTCACTCACTCACTCACTCACTCACTCACTCATCTCACTCACTCACTCACTCACTCACTCACTCACTCACTCACTCCCACACACACTTACTTCTTCAGGCAATGCAGCGCGCCCAAGGGATGGACCTCCTGCACAGTCACTCACTCACTCACTCACTCACTCACTCACTCACTCACTCACTCACTCACTCACTCACTCACTCACTCACTCACTCACTCACTTGCTCCCTCAGGCAATGCAGCACGCCCAAGAGATGGACCTCCTGCACAGTCGTCACAAGCAGGAGACATATGAAAGGCTGCAGGTAACGATGATGTGCTATTGTCCATGTCCTTTTGTGAGAGAATTATATGCACACCCACGCACGCTCTTGCATGCTATTATGCAAAGCTGCTACATACTTGTACCTAGATGTTCGTGGCACATAGGCACGCACACGCATACGCACGCAAGACACACACACAAGCACATGCATACATACGCACTCACACACATGTTTTAGTGAGACACACACACAAACACACATACACACACACACACACACACACACACTAGCACACATGTACACACGCACTGGTAAATACATTGGCGCAGGAGCACTTGCGTGAGCGTGACCGATTGCGCGTCCAGCAACAAGCAGCTTCGGACCAGCAGCAAAGGCAAGCTTTTTGGTGGTGCTGTGTGCTGTGTTCGATTGTGGTTGTGGGAGGATTTTGTGCACCGTTGGGTGGGGGTAGGGGTAGGGGTGAATGTGTGTGTATATATGTAGGGTTGGCCAGAACCATGTATATATATACGGTGTATACATGGTGTTTTTTGGCAGGGAAATGACCAAATATACGGTCATATACGGTGCATATATATGGTGCTGCCAACCCTATGTATATGCATATGTGTAGGGTTGGCCATAACCGTATATATATGGTTCTGGCCAACCCTACATATGTGTGTGTGAGTGTGGGTGTGTATGAGTGTGAAAACAACCATGATGGAAGCCAAGGCAGGTAAACAGAGCCACTGCTGCCGTCTACTGCAACACCTCCTTTTAACTCACACAGGGTAAAAGCTGAGCCTTATTACAAAGAGTTTACTACCGTCCTCAACCATACCTCTGATTACTTCACCCTTGATCAAAGCCACGCCACATCACACAACGGCTACTGCTATCCACTGCCACCCCTTGCACTCTCACTCACACATGATCAAAGCCACGCCATATCACACAACGGCTTCTGCCAGCCACTGCCACCCCTTGCACTCACTCACACAGGACCAAAGCCACGCCACATCACACAACGGCTTCTGCTATCTACTGCCACCCCTTGCATTCATTCACACATGATCAAAGCCACGCCTTATCACAAACGGTTTGCACTCACTCTCACATGGTCAAAGTCAAGCCTTATCACACAATGAGTACTGCCATCCACTACCACACCTTTATTTCACCCTCACATGGTCAAAGTCAAGGCAACACACAACATGAACGGCTACTGCCGTCCACTACCACACCTTTATAATTACTGATACTCACGCAGGATCAAAGCTCAGGCAGCTAGGCAGCAAGAGCAACTCAAGCAGCAGACACAGCAGCAAGACAACCCCGAGATCGGGGCCTTTGAACAGTTTACGAAAGGTGAGAGGAGAAGGTTGAGCAGGCACAGCAGCAAGCCAAACACTAACATCGGCGCCTTTTGGCAGTTTACGAAAGGTGAGAGGAGGAAGTTGAGCAGGCATAATAGCAAGCCAAACACTAACATCAGCGCCTTTTGGCAGTTTACGAAAGGTGAGAGGAGGAGATTGAGCAGGCACAGCAGCAAGCCAAACACTAACATCGGCGCCTTTTGGCAGTTTACGAAAGGTGAGAGGAGGAGGTTGAGCAGGCATAATAGCAAGCCAAACACTAACATCGGCGCCTTTTGGCAGTTTACGAAAGGTGAGAGGAGGAAGTTGAGCAGGCAGA
>Ga0307947_1003553_pt1 | contig 12486 bp, 11 predicted proteins | sample OrgLakmetagen232_FD_201840 | JGI IMG/M metagenome (GOLD analysis project Ga0307947, IMG submission 201840) | Saline water microbial communities from Organic Lake, Antarctica - #232 | ecosystem: Environmental > Aquatic > Non-marine Saline and Alkaline > Saline | place: Antarctica: Organic Lake...
CTCTCTCCTCCCTTTCTCTCTCTCTCTCTCTCTCTCTCTCTCTCTCTCTCTCTCTCTCTCTCATTTAACAGACATGCGTAGACACATCCACAAACGCACGCACACATGCAAACGCACACACAAACGCACGCGCAAGCACACACAGCTTACCTGCTCAATAAAGTGAGCTTCAGCCTCACTCACAGCCCAAGTGCCAGCGGCTGTGCGTACACCAATGGCCTGCGACAAAAAGCATGCGTGTGCATGTGTCTGTATGCGTGCACGGTTGTTTTTCGTCGAATTTTCTCCCTGTCATGAACGACCCCTGAGGCCGGATGTGCTTGTTCAGATACCTTTTCATTAAGCCTGCCACAAAGAGGCTGGATTTAATTGATGTGGATAGCTCATGCCTCCAGCTCACACCCAACGCGATCCGTGGACCACAAGTGTTTGGCATGGAAAGCTAATGAACACAAGCATGTGGAGCACAGCATACACCCCTGCATATCAAACCTCGATACTTCTTTCTCCCCCACTTCAAATTAACACATCGCTTGCTGTGAGCCAGCTGAAACCCAGCTTCAATCCCGCACGCATTCGTCGGACACAGACCACGCCACACACACACACGCACACACACTACCCTCCATACCCACTCATCACGCCCCTGTTCTTGCCTTCCCTTTTCCCGTCTCACCTCAAAACCATGATATCACTAAGTAACGCTGCGTATTTGGGTGGTGACTAACAACAAAGTCCCTAGATCCCCACCACAAACCAACTCGCACATCACAAAGCCCTGCACCCACTCACCGCGTCTCTGTCCTCTCCCGTCTTCTTCCAGTCCCCTCCCTTAACCACGTATTCCCTGAATTGGCCAAGCGCTCTGAACTTGGCGTAGCGGTCCAGCTTGATCTCATTCTCCGTCATGGTGGAGTACCTGCGTCACGCACACACACACACAGCATGACCTGGTCAGTCAAGCGGCGAGGCGGCACAACTCAGTCTTGGTACGTGCTCAGCAGAGCCTCTTTGGTGTACGAAATCGTCAGCATCAAGCCAGCTCTAACACGCGCCCAGCAGGTGATACACGAAGAAGCAAAAGGATAACGCGACTACTCATTGTCCGCGTTCAAAAGAGCCTCCTTGATGTAGGGGAAGGCCAGCCCTAACACACGCAATCCTTGGAGGGCACCACGACTCACTCCTTGTATGTGCTCAGCAGAGCCTCCTTGATGTAGGGGAAGGCCAGCACAGGGTCTGCATGGGCACCTCCTAGGGGCTCAGGCACGATGGCATCCATGACTCCAAAGTTCACCAGCTCCGGTGCGGTGATGCGCAGGGCCTCTGTGGCCTGTGTGTGCGTGTGTTTGTGCGTGTGTGTGTGTGTGTGTGTGTGCGTGCGTGTTGTGCTTCTTAAGCAACCGCATGACACTTATGCTACGACTACTGTCGGGGCTGTAAAGATATTGCTTCGACCACCGTGCCCTTTGGCTAATCAGAGGTGCACTGTAGAGCTGTATTACGAATCCGGCAAAAGACACCCTTCTGTAAAACGCTCCCATTTTTGCATATAAAAATTCATGCAATCCATTGCCACACGAGGCCGCGTGGCCGTGCCATCACAGACATGCCTGCAATACCTTTTCCCCGCCCACAAAACCCACACGCTCTGTTAAAAATGAATCATCGTTAAATGCTCACATCTCAGTGAAGACTTGACCATGTTGACAAAAGGCCACTGTCACTTTTTTTGTCTGCATGTCTGCACACTGTCCTCGCCCACCCCCACCACACAACACGCATCGTGATAAGTGCAAATTTGTCCCAACTCCCTCCCCCACCCCCATCCCCACCCCCACAACACGCACCGTGTTGATTGCATCCCTGCTCTTCCACAGGATTGCAGCACACGCCTCTGGGGAAGCCACGTAGTACACTGTGGGCGAAGGGAGTGCACTGATCAAAGGCCTATTTGCTCCACAGTATTTGCAGCATGTGCAGGTTCATGCAAAGGCGTAATGCAGAAAGTGACTCGTAACCAGTAGGTGTGGACATTCGGGCATACACAAACAGAATGATTGTGCATGCGCTGTAGATATGCACACCCACGGTCGTTTGTACGACTTCCCAACTTGAATTTTGCACAAGTGCGTGACGTAATGACGGAGTCACATACACATTCATTACATAAACAGCGCAAATACACGCATACACACGCAAACACAAACAGACACACATCCACACACGCCTGAGTTCTCCATGATGAGGTTGCGGTTTGCACAGCCGATAGCCAAGGCGCCCCCAGAGCCACCCTCCCCAATCACCACACTAATGATGGGCACACGCAGGCCAAACATCTCTCGCAGGTTGAAGGCAATGGCCTCACCCTGAATGAGCGTGTTGAGTGTGTGTGTGTGTGTGTTTGTGTGTGAGGGAGACACAAAAAGAGAGAGAGAGAAGAGAGAGAGAGAGAGAGAGAGAGAGAGAGAGAGAAAGAGAGGGAGAGAGGGAGAGAGAGAGAGGGTTTGCGCACGTGCGTGCGTTGGCACATATGAACATGAGTGGGATGCAGACTGTGCCTGCCCCTTCCACCTTGTTGTGGCATGGCGCTGTCTGACTCTTCAGACTACCAAGCACAAGAAGGACGGTGCAGCACAGCCTCTTCAAGAAGTGTTTTGCGAAGCTCAACCACCCTATACTGGGTGCTTGCTCCCTCGGTGTGTGTCTTTATAGAACAGTGCTAAACATCACACATGCAGCAAGCCCATGTATTGATGCTGTTTGATTTCACATTAAAACACAGATGACATAATGTCAATTAAGACACAAAGAGGGTGGCCACAGCACTGGGCTGTATCTCGTAGAGTCGGCCAGAGCAATGGGTATACAAATGAGTGTGTCCGATAGATTTGGCAGGAAGACACCAAGTTTAAGGTCACACCCAGTGCGTATTAAAGCACGGTTTTGGCCACCCATGTATCTGCAATTTCCTTATTGTCATGCACAACTTCTTGCACTTTATTCCATGTCTGTCTGTCTGTCTGTCTGTCTGTCTGTCTGTCTGTCTGTCTGTCTGTCTGTCTGTCTGTCTGTCTGTCTGTCTGTCTGTCTGTCTGTCTGTCTGCGTATCAACCGCGGACCCTTAATTTTTGGCTACAGGCATTGAGCAATCTGGCAGACAGGACATACAGTCACTCACTTCTTTGCCAAAGGGCTTTCACATGACCCTTTACAAATCTTACAAGTACAAACATGTTTGTCTGACAGGAAGTAAGATGTGCAGTTGACATCCGCACACGTGGCTCTCCCACATTCCAATTTGTACACCCTCACACCCCCACATTTGCGTGTCCTCTCCTTCTCATCTCGGTTTGCTTTTCAGCCTCCACCTGACACTGACACAAAACACATACAGACACTGAGACACACACCTGACCCAACTCCTCTGCCGCCTTGCCCGCATACGCTCCTGGCGTGTCTACAAACGTGACGATGGGCAGCCCAAACTTGTCTGCGTGCCTCATGAAGCGCAGTGCCTTGCGGTAGCCATTGGGCTGAGGCATGCCAAAGTTGCGACGAATGTTCTCCTGCATGTATGTAAAGTGTAGTGATTGCGTGTATGCAGCAAGTGTGTATGTGTGTGTGCCTGTGTTTGTTTGCGAGTCTGCAGGTGATGCAATATACAGAGGAAAAAATTCTGTGTCAAGGGGGACCGAACTGGAAAGCGAGGGCAGGCGCATATCACCAGGAGTTGTGGGTTGGATATCATTTGTAATATGATCGTTATTTAGAGAAGGAAGTGAAGCTCTACCATCGTGACTATAACGAGATCGGACAGTTTCTGCAAGAACTGCACATGCACATAAACATCCAGTCATCTGGGTACGCACACATCTGGGGATTAGGCAGATCCAACAAAGTGCCACAAGGCAATGACACCCTCCTGCCAACTGTACAAAAATACAAACACACACGCACACACACACGCATTCAAACACACACACCTTTGTGTTGCGTCCCTTTTGGTGCCCAATGAACATGAAGGAGGTGCCTTCCATGCTGCCAATGCCACACACGATGGCAGGGTCGTCCAGGCCGGCCCTGCAACGCCCCGCAAACAGTAATACGTGTGTAATAGCATGAGACACACACGTGCGCAATGCTGAGGTAACGCGCAAACAGTAACACGTGTGTAATGCTGAGAGGCCTACGATGAAGCGTTAGCCATGCAAGCTGTGGTGCAAAGGGCGTGTGCAAGCGAGCTCCATGGGAATGGGCGATAAGCAGAGAGCAGAGGCGAGCCCCATGTTGCAAAGGGGCTGTGTTAGGCGAGATTGCTGGAGCAAGTCGAAATGATCTAGCTAGCTGGATGGGGCAGACGAGTGGGAGCACGTGGAGCCACAGGTTATGTGTCCTGTTAAAATGCATCCAGATTAGATAAGCATCCAGCTAAGATGAGCATCCAGTTTAAATAAGTGACCTGTTCCTCTCTCCCAGCAGAACGGTGGATCAGGCTGAAGTTTGCAATGTCGCAACAGGGATAAATAGGTTCCACGTGACAAAGTCGCCTGTTTTTTTGCAGTCAAGCGACTGCTGCAGCCTGTCAACAATTATGGCTCGGTGGATGATTGCAATGAAATAGCCACAAGTAACCATCCTTGCACAGCCCGCAGCACCTACTGAAGCACGCACACCGCAAAGCCACAGCACTCCGGTTGGTCAGAGCCGTGTATACGGTGTATATACGGTATTTTTAGCAGGGAATTTACGAAATTACCAAATATACGGTCATGTACGGTGTACATACACGGTTCTGGTCAACCCTACACAGCACGTTAGGCAGAAGCTAAGGAATGGAAACCACACGCACCTGTCGCCGTGCAGCTCCACAAACTTGTCTGTGATGTTAAGGATGATGTCCAGGCAGGTGGGGCGGTTGGGGTGGCGTGCCACTTGCAGGCGTTGCACGGGAGTGAGCCGGCTGTACGTCTCCTTGCGTAGCTGCATGTGTGTATGTGGGTATGTGTGCGCGCACACGTGTGTTGTGTGTTTGTGCGTTTTTTGCGAAAGCGTGCTTGAATAAGTGCACATCCAGGTAACTTGCAATGAAGTAGCAGCCTGTATGCATATGCCGCAAACGCACGAGCGAGCGTGTGTGCGACTAATGTGTGCAAGCGCGTGACTATGTGTGCATGTTTACTATGTTCATGTTTGTACGTGTGTGCATGCGTGTGCAGTGTGTGTGTGAGTATGTGTGTATTGTGTGTATATGTGTGTGTGTGAGCGCTCGTGCGCGCATGTGTGTATGTGTGTGTGTATGTTAGAGTGCGTGTATGTGTGTGCAAGTGTGTGTATGTATATGTGTGTAGACCAGTGCGTGTGCGTGCGCGTGTGTGTATGTGTGTGAGCGTGTGTATATGAGTGCTTGCGTGCGCGCACATGTATGTGTGTGTGTGTGTGCGCGTAAGCATGTGCAGTGAGTGTGTTCGTGTGTATGTGTAGGGTTGGCCAGAACCATATACGGTGTATACACAGTATTTTTGGCAGGGAAAGCACCAAATGTACGGGCATATGCCGGGTATTTAAACGGGTCTGGCCAAGTTTGCGTATGTGAATGCTTGTGTGCAAGTGCGTATGTGTGCGTATGCGTGTGTGCAAGTACGTATGTGTGTATGTGTGCGCATGCGTGTGCAGTGTGTGTATTTGTGTGTGTGCGTGTGTGTGTGTCAGTGTGTGCGCGCGCGTGTGTGTGTGTGTGTGTGTGTGTGTGTGTGTGTGTGTGTGTGTGTGCAAACTCATATGTTCACGCATGCGTGTGCGCAAGTGTGTGTGTACGCATGTATGAGTATGCTTATGCCTGTGTATTGTGTGTGTATTGTGTGTGTGTTTGTGTGTGTGTATTTGTGTGTGTGTGTGTGTGTGCGCGTGTGCGAACGCGTATGTATGTGCATGCGTGTGTGCAGGTGTGCGTGTATGCTTGTGTGTATGTGTATGCCTGTGTATTGTGTGTGTGTGTGTATGTCTGTGTATTGTGTGTGTGTGTGTATGTATCTGTGAATGCCAATTTGGTTGCATTCCCATCCGACGTGGATGTGCCACCCTCACCTGGCGCGCCCTGTTCTCCAGCTCTGCAATTGACGAAGTCACGTCCACGCCATTCGCATCGGCCACAGTGCGCACCTGTGTGTGCAACATCAGGAGCGTGTGCGTGAGTGCGGGCGTTCGGTTGGAGGATTGGAGAGGAAAAGTGACAAAAAAGGACAATATTCCTTTCATACGCCCACCTCCTTGATGCGTTTGTCCAGCTCCAGCAGGGGCTTCTCAAAATCTAGGGTGGTCACCACCTGCGCCCTGTCCCGCATCGGCCCGAATCGAGAAAGGATGGTGCCCAGCCACTCCCGGCCCTGTGCCACTATTTCTTGTCCGGGCAAATCGCCATCAGGGAACGCTCTGACCGTCCGTCTAGCAGATTGGCGTCCCCCCACCGCCCTCCTCCTGCTGGTGTTGCTGCTAACTAAAGAAGGTGAAGAATGGCATCTACTAGTGCTGCAGTCTTGACTGCTGACAGACGATGCACCAGCACGCAACTTGCCCAGCATTGCTGTCACGTCCAAACAGATACTATTTTATTTTCCTTGAATAATTTTAATGTTCAATTTACAGATCAGCGTTACAAGATTGAGTCTGCATTAATTTGAGTTTAAATTTATCATAAAATCAGTTTTTACACATAACAGATGATACAATAGGTGGCGCCTGTGCCTTAGAAATGGCTGGCGCCATCCACTTGGCTGCTTTTACGCAGCTCACGACTGGCGAGCTCGATGCAAACTGAAAATATAAATGTACGTGGAGTGTGTTGAGTTCAGGTACAAGCGCTGCACTTGCTTCATCCCTACCCTGAAGCCGCGAGTTAAGCACACAAAAAAGAAACCAGTGTACCCCCAGTAATCACCCTATGAATGTTGCATTTCTTCGGCGGACATTTACCTATCATATGGCTATATATTTATGTTAAAATCACGGACTTGCGTTCAGCCTTATTTGGAGGCATGGATGCTAGCTATCTTGAGGAACCCAAGCATATGCTTGTTTGGGCACTTGCGTGGTGCAAATGAAATAATAATTTATGTTGCGGTGGAGGAGTGTACCATGTTCGATGCCAAACGTTAGCTCCTTTTCAAAAGCAATGTGGGAAGTGGCTTGTATCTGGCGCTCTTTCTGAAAAAAATGTCATGGGGACTTTTTAGGTTGAACTTGGTGTAACATTGTATGATACAACATAATATAACGCAGCAGTCGAGCAAGTAATTGTGCTTACTGTTGGTGATGATTTGTCATTCGCCATCCTTTGCCGCTGCAGTGATTTGACCGGTCAGGGCTGTTCACTGCATTTAAATAGAGGAAAGAGGGTTTTGGGTTATTTCCACCACCTAACGGATGAAGAGCAACTTGGAGGATTAAAAATGAGGAGGACTGTCTAAGAGGGGATCAAGTAGACGGGACAGAGAGGCCTACACACCACCAGTCCACCAGTATTGCTCAGGATTTCTTTGGTGTAATGAAGGATGTAACACTATATGTTGCATGTTGCATGATTGTTGATTATTCTAAATCACCTCATCAATTAGGGCTTATTACCGTAGGAATTCTTACTGAAAATTAACAACCTGCGGTATTAGATCACTGGACAGAGCAAGTTGGAGCTCTGCCTACACATTGACCTTGTTCAGGACTCATTCCCGCCAGGCAAGTTTGACAGTCTTGCTGCCTTAACCCTGCCTGCTACAAGGGATGACTCTGGCATGATGCTTGCTGCAGATCTGACAGAGTGTGTTTTAAGTAATGTAGCATTCAGATTAGCGAACTCTGGGCCTATTGCAAACATGGAAACACGATGAAAGGAACAGTGATCATTGATCATTGATCAAATAGTCAGTACGATCAGGGAGGAGACTGGCAAATGCTCACACCAGGCCAACGACCCAAAAACACAAGTAGCGTGCAAGAATAATGTGGGTTTCGGGTTTGTGTGCCGTGGCATGCAGACTTGAATGTTGCTGTTTAGTTTGTGTATTTGTGTTGCAATGCAACTAGGAAAGCAGCTGCTGATCGGTTTGTTTCGGGTGTTCATTTCTTGTTTGATTACGTCTTACATTGCTTTGTCATTAATGCACGCACACGGAGAACACCGAAGGTATGCAGGCAGTGGAAATGGGACCAATCATTTCAGGACGACGTACGGATGTGTTACAATTATTCTTCTATAGTAGTCAGCATAATAAATTGTAGATCGATTACGCAATCTTGTGCCTCTGTTCATGGTGGCGACAAGTTACCACATTTGTGCTAGGTGTTCGCCTTCTATCTAGTAGTGTCTTGGATCTGAATTTTTGATCAGACTTACTTCCCTGTTGAAGATTAGTTTGAAATTCAGGCACGAGGGTAGAAGGCAACCAAGGGGAAAGGACGAGAAGGCAACCAGGGGAAAGGACGACAACCAGGGGAAAGGAAGACAACCAGGGGAAAGGACGGCAACCAGGGGAAAGGAAGACAACCAGGGGAAAGGACGAGAAGGCAACAGGGGAAAGGACGAGAAGGCATCAAGATGTCCACAAAGCGCCCTCCAGGTTCTGGCGCAGTGCACATCTGCAGCCAAATTCCCTCACTTTCTTTTATCATGCTACATGTATTTCAAAATAAAAAAGCAAAATCCGAAAGCAAGAGGTTTTCGCCAAAGAAATAAGTTGCCACTTGGAGAGCAACACAATATTCTAAATTTTCAAAGCACAAAAATGGCATCTCTACATATGAACATGCGGTCTGCACCAGTCGCGAGGGTGCGTGGGAGATCATATCCAAGCACAATAGTTGTAGGCAGATGGAGGGAGTGGCTCATGGGTGGCTCGCAGCAGCAGCAGCAGCAGCAGTCCACTCCTCCAATGATTATGGGAGGGCATGAAAGCAAGGGGATCTCCAACGTTTAATTGTTGTGTGACGCTCTTGACCGACACTTCAGATTGATCCCCTTGCTCCCCCGGACTGCCTCGCCCCCATACACAGGCACCCGCTGCCCGCCCTGTGGCCTCATCTCGCCGCGCCGTTGTGAGCTGCATGGCACAGAAGCAGGAGGGCGTCTCGCTAGCACCCGCGTTTGCCGCTGCTGCACTGGCCCTCACTGTTGGCTTCTCGGACGTGCAGCCTGCCGCAGCGGACGTGGCTGGTCTCACCCCTTGCAGCCAGTCCAAGGCGTACAACAAGCTGGAGCGCAAGGAGCTCAAGACCATCGACAAGCGCCTGAAGAAGGTGGGAGGAGAGAGCCTGCCCCGTTGAATGTAAAGGCAGACCACACACGTTGACACGCTATGCACAGTGTGTAATTGAGGGGAAGCGAGGCATTGTCTGCGTGCTATTCAGGAGGTGTCGGGACTCTCTCGTACCAATGACGAATTTCTCTACTACTAGGCCTTGTGCTGCAGGACACGACACTGGTCTTCTCTCACTTGCGAGGCTTTTTGCGTCCTGCCGTTTGTGTGTGTGTGTGTGGCTTTGCGCCTCCCTTGATCGCACACAGAATTCTGCGGTTTGGCGTGGATCGCACAAAAGAGCACAGAATCTCAAGAGAAAGGAGCTCCTCTGCTTTCGCAACACACACATGCACACACACACACACGCACACACACGCTCGCAGTACGAGGAGGGCTCCGCTCCCTACCTGGCCCTGCAAGCCACCCGTGAGCGCACCACCAACCGCTTTGCCAACTACGCCAAGGCCGGTCTGCTGTGCGGCAACGACGGCTTGCCCCACCTCATCTCCGACCCAGGACTGGCCCTGCGCTTCAACCACGCCGGGGAGGTCTTTGTGAGTGCTTTTCTGGGCAGGCAGGCACACTCTCATGAACTCACACACACACACACACACACACACACACACACACACACACACAGACACACACACATGCACATGCACATGCACCCCCTCCCCCCCCCACAAACATGCACACACACACACACACGCACACACACACACACACACACACAAGTAGAGATCCATTGATGTAGGACGGTACGGTAGTCTTGAACATCCGTGTCCTGCAAGCACGCTGCATTTTTCTTGCGTGCTTGAAGCACAGCTCGTCTGCTTTGCCTAGATGCACAAGTGAAATGCTTTGGTACATCGCCATGCATGAGGACCACACACCACCCTGTGTCAATTTCAAGGGGTTTGGCATGCATAAATGGACAGCTTCAGCGCTTAGCATACACCAAGGCAAAAGGCAGTGCCCTCTTACACTAGCTTGCTGGAAAAAAGCCTACCCATGTCCTTGAGTATTTGTCAAGTCCAAGCATGCTTTAAACCACTGCGATTAAGCAGCACTGCCTACTGCCTGGACTAGTTTGTGAAGAGGTAGGAATGAAGCTCAGTGTGCTTGACAACGCAGTCCTTGACTGAGCAGGGCTAGTCAGATACAGACACAAACAGTTTCTGACTTCAAATGCATGATAAGACTGGAAAAAAGGCATCGTAGGTGATTTGCCTCTACGTTGCTATGTAGTTATTGCTTCCTTTGGAAGGACAGCCCCTAAAACTACAAATTTTGTGCAACAGCTCCTCTGAAGGCGCTGCATCCCTCCATCGCATGTCCACATTGCAGATCCCCACCATTGGCTTCTTGTACGTGGCCGGCTACATCGGCCACGTCGGCCGCGGCTACATCATCAAGGTGAAGGAGGAGGCCAAGCCCACTGACAAGGAAATCATCCTGGACGTGCCTCTTGCCCTGAAGCTGGCCTTCCAAGGCTGGGCCTGGCCTTTGGCTGCCATCCAGGTGAGCAGGAGCAGGGGCGTTTGCAGTTGAAAGGCAGTTGATGAGGAGGCCTGTATTAATGGGTTGTTACCTGCAAAATTAGCTTGTCAGGCGAACATTGTTTTAACACAAAGCTGCGTACCCCCACAACAGGCATCTGACTAGAAAGGGAGCGTACTATTTTTTTGAAACAATTCATGATTCATGCAAAAACATTTTGCCCAGAGTTAGCATGTACGCAGTACAAGCCATCCTCCTGTGTTGCCTCAATTCGCAGGAGTTGAGGAGCGGCTCCCTGTTGGAGAAGGACGAGAACATCACCGTTTCGTAAGTCATGGTTTTTGTCTTACTTTTAAACAAAATAACTGATTCTCGTGTTTTTCCTGGAGGTTGTTGGGGTAGCAATCTAAGTGGTAGGTCTAATATGCTGTTGTGCAGATGGGGCAGTACAATGCTTTGTCTTCCTCTGCAGATGAGGTCCTGTACTGCTCCATCCGCACAACGGCATACGATTCCTGCAGGTCAGCGTCACGTCTGACCTGACCCCCTCGCTTGCTGTGAGTTGTCTTGCTGCTGAGAACTGAGACAGGAACAAATCGTCCGCGATGCATTCTTGGTGAAACCCTTAGGATCATTTTCAGGCCTAAGTCGGACCAACCCCCGAATTTCACATAAAATAGTAGGAGATCCCTCCAAAAGCCCGTCCTTTGCAAATGCAAGACCTCCAATGTATCAAATAATCTGAACTAAATGCTTCTCGTTTTATATTACTTGCAGTCCTCGTTAAGCCCTACCGTGAGGAGCCTTGTGGCAAGGTTTACGGCAAATAGAACTTCTGGAGTATTCCCTCCGACCATTGTACAATTTATTAGTTGCATATCCATGCTTGGATTTCAGGCTGCAGCCAGCTGCACATACAGTAGAGAGAGAGAACGTTATTTGAATTCGCCTTCGGGGCTCGTCCTTGTGCCTTCTTGTTGCACGTGCAAGTTTTTGATACGTGTGTGGAAGTAAGCCATATCTGTATAAATGGTTTCACCACCACTTTTTTTAATGCCCACTCTTATATGAAAAGTGAGGCATCATTTTTGAGAATTGCGGACATGTCCGGAACCCACAGCAACGTCTGTAACACGCTCCGACATGTTGTATCTTCAAAGGGTTGACAAAAGGGGTGATCGGCACCGATTAGGTAAGGTAAGGTTACATCGCTATATATGCCTCTGGTGGGCATCTGAGCGGAAGCTTGGAAAGAAGCCTGTAACCAAACCAAAAAACGCTAGTAAAATCAAGGCTAGGCACTTAGCTACAAAAGAGGCAACACCAAAAATATCAGGTTGGTTCATAAAGGTCCTCAAACGAGCTGGGCCATCCTCAAACTGAGGTGGGAAGATAAGCTGTTGCTGTGTGCGAAGTCTGACTAGATGTTCATGCGGACAGTCCAACAAAATGTGTTCCTCATCCTGAATAGTGTGCCAGTCACATCTGTCACAGATCCTGAGTTCATAAGGCCTTCTATTCCTGTCATGATGCATTCTTTGGACTAGAAAGTTGTGGCCAGAAAGGCGAAAAGGGTAAGGGTAAGGGTTACACAGCTGTATCCGCCAGCGAGGGCAGTTGAGCTATAGCAAAAAAAAAAGGCAGCTTCAAGAAGAGAAGGAGGCCAGACTGAACAAGACACCAGAAAAAGAGACAA
>Ga0307947_1003554_pt1 | contig 12486 bp, 13 predicted proteins | sample OrgLakmetagen232_FD_201840 | JGI IMG/M metagenome (GOLD analysis project Ga0307947, IMG submission 201840) | Saline water microbial communities from Organic Lake, Antarctica - #232 | ecosystem: Environmental > Aquatic > Non-marine Saline and Alkaline > Saline | place: Antarctica: Organic Lake...
TCGTGTCGCTGGCAGACAAGCACTGGATGCCACCCAGAGTCCGTACTCAATGTTAAGTTTGCCCTTCCACAGAGTGCAACCTCAGTGGCAGCACGTGTCCAGCAGGGCCTTGCTGACCTCGTGTCGCCGGCAGACAAGCACTGGATGCCACCCAGAGTCCGTACTCAATGTTAAGTTTGCCCTTCCACAGAGTGCAACCTCAGTGGCAGCACGTGTCCAGCAGGGTCTTGCTGACCTCGTGTCGCTGGCAGACAAGCACTGGATGCCACCCAGAGTCCGTACTCAATGTTAAGTTTGCCCTTCCACAGAGTGCAACCTCAGTGGCAGCACGTGTCCAGCGGGGCTTAGCTGACCTCGTGTCGCTGGCAGACAAGCACCGGGTGCCACCCAGAGTCCGCACTCACTGTTCTGTTTTGTCCCACTCAGAGTCCGCACTCAATGTTCTCTTTTGCCCTTCCACAGAGTGCAACCTCAGTGGCAGCACGCGTCCAGCAGGGCCTTGCTGACCTCGTGTCGCTGGCAAAGAAGCACTGGGTCCCACCCAGAGTCCGCACTCACTGTTCTGTTTTGTCCCACCACAGAGTGCAACCTCAGTGGCTGCACGCGTCCAGCAGGGCCTTGCTGACCTCGTGTCGCTGGCAAAGAAGCACTGGGTCCCACCCAGAGTCCGCACTCACTGTTCTGTTTTGTCCCACCACAGAGTGCAACCTCAGTGGCTGCACGCGCCCAGCAGGGCCTCGCTGACCTCGTGTTGCTGGCAGACAAGCACTGGATGCCACCCAGAGTCCGCACTCACTGTTCTGTCCTGTCCCACCCAAAGTCTGCACTCACTGTTCTGTCCTGTCCCACCACAGAGTGCAACCTCAGTGGCAGCACGTGTCCAGCAGGGCCTCGCTGACCTCGTGTCGCTGGCAGACAAGCACTGGGTGCCACCCAGCGTACGCACAGGCTTACTGGAGGTGCTGAGTGCAAAGCGGGAGGGGGTGGATAGAGGGAGAGATGCAAGTACGGGAGATGTCAGAAGTGAAGGTGCTCAGGGGCGAGCATCTAGAGAGGAGGCGGCTGGCCTGGTAGCACCAGGGCGTGCGTTTCTGCAGGGGAATGTGGCTGACCAGGCAAGTCAGGCGCCGGAGACAGTCAGCAAATCGAGCAGCTGTGAGGAGAGGCGGCGGCAGCAGCAGGCGCAAACGCAAGCGCTGGAACCAGGCAGCCAGTTGAGCGACTTAGAGCAGAGGCAGCAGCAGCAGGCGCACGTGCAGGGGCCAGCACCAGGCAGCCTGTTGAGCGACATTGAGCAGAGGCAGCAGCAGCAGGCACAAGTAGCCAACCAGGCAGCTCAAGTGGCTGCAGTGTCTGCAGCACAAGAGACAGGGATTCCGAGGTGGGAAAGAGGGCTGCATCATAATTGAAATAGCGTGCGCTTGCCAAATGTTGGCTGCATCATAATTGAAAAAGCGTGCGCTTGCCAAACGTTGCCTAGGTTGAATGGTGCTGGCTCTCATCTGCTAAGTGTTTGCAGCACAAGAAACAGGGATTCCGAGGTGGGAAAGATGGCTGCATCATAATTGAAAAAGTGTGCACTTGCCAAACGTTGCCTAGGTTGAATGGTGTTGGCTCTCATCTGCTAAGTGTTTGCTTTTTCGCACAAAAGCTGAATGAAAAACTCGCAAAAATACGCGTCCTTTATTTGTGCGCCTATAGTATGTTACGTATGTACGAGTGAAGTGCGGCGGGGTGGGACAGAGAATGTGATCTAAATAAAGAATATGATCACGTAGCATGTCATAGAATATGATCTTGATCAGAATATGATCACGTAGCATGTCATAGAATATGATCTTGATAAGGATATGATCACGTAGCATGTCATAGAATGTGATCTTGATCAATAAATCACGAAGCATGTCATACATCACAAGTGGCACTGTGTATATCAGTTCATCTAGTTGCACCGCAGTCTTTCTTTGGCTTTTGTGCGGAAAAGAAACGGAGAGAAAAACTGCGCAGGCTTTTTGACACCCCTCACCATATTAAATGAGGAAAAGGAGCCACTTTGGAACCGGGTCTCGTAAAACTCCTCCACTGCAAAGGAAAAGAGAACGGCCACTGTAAATCAGAAGGATTGACTTTGTGCGCTTGGATTGCAACAACCCAGTCTTAATGCAGTCTCAGCAAAACAGAAGCTTGTCGATTTTCAAACAGGGTTGGCCAGAACCCTATATATACGGTGTATATACGATATAATTGGCACTGAAGTCACTTAATTTACGGTCATATACGTTGTATATATATACGGTTCTGTCCAACTCTTATAATGAGACTTACAGCAATTCCTCCTCTGTCAGTTAGGCTTGTGTTCAAAGAAACAATCTGTCGGTGCTTTACAAAAGGCTTCGTTACAAAACCTCCTTTCCATGCTTATGTGCCTCTCCTAAATCTTGCTGCTGTGACATATTTGTCAGCGTACGTGCCACTACCAGAGTTATTTTGCCTCTTTTAAACCTTGCTGCTGTGACATATTTGTCAGTGTACGTGCCTCTACCAGAGTTATTTTGCCTCTCCTAAATCTTGCTGCTGTGACATATTTGTCAGCGTACGTGCCACTACCAGAGTTATTTTGCCTCTCTTAAACCTTGCTGCTGTGACATATTTGTCAGCGTACGTGCCACTTCCAGAGTTGTAAGCCCAAGTGCTTCAATATCCCAGAAATGCTTAACTCTTTCATGTTCACTGTCGCCATTCCCGTTGTATGTCACTCCTTTCTTTTCTGTACACACCGCCGTCATTCCACTATGTACTCTCTATTTTTGTTCTCACCCTTAATTGTTGTTATATTGAATGCTCGCCGTACCGCTTCTGTACTGCGGCCACCCATATCAATATCAGTGTTCTAGTATATCTCATTTCAATGTTGTAAACCTCACACTCTTGCCATCCCACTGCTGTTCCAGATCTGCCCCAGCACTGGGTCAGCCACACTCACCTCCTGACCTCCACACCCCAAACCAAGCTCCTGACTCCTCACATGACCACGTCGGCGTCACTAAGCCGCGCACAGAGGCTGAGCTCAGCAATGTCAGAGCTGCGTATCAGCCGCAGGACAGGTGAGGCGAAATGGTGCATTTTGTTGGACGACAGCACTTGCCCTGTGTGCATATACACTATACACACTACAAAGAGGCTGAGCTCAGCAATGTCTGAGCTGCACATCAGCCGCAGGACAGGTGAGGCAAAATGGTGCATTTTGTTGGACGACAGCACTTGCCCTGTGTGCATATACACATTACAAAGAGGCTGAGCTCAGCACTTTCAGAGCTGCGCATCAGTCACATGACAGGCGCAGCAAGAATAATTTTATACAGGGTTAGACACACGTGCACTTTCAGAGCTGCGCATCAACCGCATGACGGGCGCAGCACGAACTTATTTTTTTACAGAGTTAGACACACACGCACTTTCAGAGCTGCGCATCAGCCGCATGACGGGCGCAGCAAGAATGGTTTTTTTGTACTTTCTTAAATCTCTGCTGCTGCAAGATTTTACCATGGAATGCTCATCTGTATTTTGCATACACCATTTTTTTCGCCGTGCACAAACAAGGAATAAGCATGCGCGTACAGCCAATTAGTTTGGCTATTGTTTTGCCCCCCTTGCCTTAAACATCACATGTGCAAACTTTTTGACTCTTTGCTTAAAAATAGTACACAGTAACCAAAAGTACAAATGCTCATGCACACGCACATGATCTGACCCAAGCCCACAGAGCGTGTCTGTGATTACATCTCCTGCTATGGATATTGCAACATTGTATCGCACAAGCACTCATGCATGTATGCACGTATCACACAAGCACGTATCACACAGGCACGTATCACAAACGTGCACGTATCACACAAGCACGTATCACACAAGCACGTATCACACATGTGCACGTATCACACAAGCACGTATCACACAAGCACGTATCACACACGTGCACGTATCACACACGTGCACGTATCACACAAGCACACATGCACGTATGCACGTATCACACAAGCACGTATCACACACGTGCACGTATCACACAAGCACTCATGCACGTATGCACGTACACAATACTGACGTGAATGTGCACAAACATACCAACTTCACTTAGGTTGGCTGCTTTCACCTCCTCTGCCTCGGAAATCGCACGTGCGGCAGCAGCTTTTGACCTCGGTGAGCTGCGCTCTTTCTAGAACCCATTGACTTCATTCTACCCATTGACTTCATTCTAACCATTGACCTCATTCTAACCATTGACCTCATTCTAACCATTGACCTCATCTATAATCCATTGGTGAGCTGCGCTCATTCTAGAATCCAATTGTATTGTTCACATCAGTCGAATTATGCAACACACAGCCAGTACATACTAAATTGCTCATACACCAACGTATGGGGTGTGGATGGTGTCAATCTTTTTTTTTTCAAACAGGTTGCGCATGCATTGGCTCTGCACAAACATTGAGGCTCCGCACATGCCTCATCTTATAATTCCACACCAGCCTTATTATATTATGGCACACCAGCATTACCTGTGACGTGTGTCAGCTGAGCCATGCGTGTGTTAGCTGAACCATACGTGTGTTAGCTGAGCCATGCGTGTGTTAGCTGAGCCGTACGTGTGTTAGCTGAGCCATGCGTGTGTTAGCTGAGCCATACGTGTGTTATCTGAGCCATACGTGCGTTAGCTGAGCCATACGTGTGTTAGCTGAGCCGTATATGTGTTAGCTGAGCCATACGTGTGTTAGCTGAGCCATACGTGCGTTAGCTGAGCCATACCTGTGTTAGCTGAGCCATGCGTGCGTTAGCTGAGCCGTACCTGTGTTAGCTGAGCCATACCTGTGTTAGCTGAGTCATACGTGTGTTAGCTGAGCCATGCGTGTGTTAGCTGAGCCATACCTGTGTTAGCTGAGTCATACGTGTGTTAGCTGAGCCATACCTGTGTTAGCTGAGCCATACCTGTGTTAGCTGAGTCATACGTGTGTTAGCTGAGCCATACGTGCGTTAGCTGAGCCATACGTGCGTTAGCTATGCCATATGTGCGTTAGCTATGCCATACGTGTGGTAGCTGAGCCATACGTGCGTCAGCTGAGCCATACGTGCGTTAGCTGAGCCGTACGTGTGTTAGCTGAGCCGTATGTGTGTTAGCTGAGCCATACGTGTGTTAGCTATGCCATACGTGTGTTAGCTGAGCCGTATATGTGTTAGCTGAGCCATACGTGTGTTATCTGAGCCATACGTGCGTTAGCTATGCCATACGTGCGTTAGCTATGCCATACGTGTGGTAGCTGAGCCATACGTGTGTTAGCTGAGCCATACATGCGTCAGCTGAGCCATATGTGTAGGGTTGGCCAGAACCGTATATGTACATGGTACATGACCGTATGTATGGTAATTCCCTGCTAAAAATACCGTATACATACCGTATATACGTATGTATGGTTTGGGCCAACCCTATATATGTGCGTTAGCTGAGCCATACGTGCGTTGGCTGGCCATTCAAAATCAGTCTTTGTACCTTTGCAAGTGCACACTGCTAAATTCGGCTAGTTAATTTATTACATGCATTTTACATCCCTTACAATGACACTGGTGTACATGCAAAGGAGCAAATTGGCAGGGTTATGATTAAGACCTTGCTGTGACCAATACCTTGCTGCGATTGCTTGTGATCGTTTATTGATTGTGATCAACATTTTGCTGTGTTGATTGTTATCATTCATGACCATTGATCACATTGCTTCTATCAATACCTCTGTGATCAATACCTTGCTGTGATTGATTGTGATCATTCATGATTCATGACCATTGATCACATTGCTTCTGATCAATACCTCTGTGGCAATACCTTGCTGTGATTGATTGTGATCATTCATGATTCATGACCATTGATCACATTGCTTCTGATCAATACCTCTGTGATCAATACCTTGCTGTGATTGATTGTGATCATTCATGATTCATGACCATTGATCACATTGCTTCTGATCAATACCTTGCTGTGAATTCTTTCGGACCTTCTCTATTAGAGTGTCACTGTAAGTCACGAGGCCGCTATATCTAGCAAAAGGCTTTGTACGGATGCACTGACCTTTTCTCTGCGCGCCTTGTTTGTGCCGTGAAGTGGGTCATGCATGCGCTTAAAGTCTTGCATGCACCTTCAACACACATGCGTCATTCAAGAAACAGCCAGCCAGTGTGTGTGTGTGTGCTTGTGTGCTTGTGTGTGTGTGCGTGTGTGTGTGTGTGTGTGTGTGTGTGACCACTGCAGTGGCCCCACACCTTAGTAACAGTTTGTGTGTGTATGTGTGTGCGTGTGTGTGTGTGAGACCACTGTAGTGGCCCCACACCTTAATTACACATTCCACTAAAAACGCCAGGCAGGGGGCAACCCTCTGTGCATCCTTGTGCACATAGGCACATAGGCCTCTGTACACTCTTGTGCCCTTTGTGTGCATAGGCAGGGGGTAACTTCTAGTGCACCCTTGTGCACACAGGCACATAGCCACATAGGTCTTTGTGCCCTTTGCACACATAGGCAGGGGGCAACCCTTAGTGCACCCTTGTGCACAAAGCACATAGCCACATAGGTCTTTGTGCCCTTTGCGCACATAGCCAGGCAACCCTCAGTGCACCCTTGTGCACAAAGCACATAGGCACATAGCCTCATAGGTCTTTGTGCCCTTTGTGAACATAGCCAGGCAACCCTTAGTGCACCCTTGTGCACAAAGCGCATAGGCACATAGCCACATAGGTCTTTGTGCCCTTTGTGAACATATCCAGGCAACCCTTAGTGCACCCTGGTGCACAAAGCACATAGCCACATAGGCCTTTGTGCCCTTTGCGCACATAGTTAGGCAACCCATAGTGCACCCTTGTGCACATGGGCACATGGGCACATAGCCACATAGGTCTTTGTGCCCTTTGTGAACATAGCCAAGCAACCCATAGTGCACCCTTGTGCACATGGGCACATAGCCACATAGGCCTTTGTGCCCTTTGCGCACATAGTTAGGCAACCCTTAGTGCACCCTTGTGCACATGGGCACATAGGCCTTTGTGCCCTTTGCGCACATAGTTAGGCAACTTTTAGTGCACCCTTGTGCACAAAGCGCATAGGCACATAGCCACATAGGCCTTTGTGCCCTTTGCCCACATAGTTTGGCAACTTTTAGTGCACCAGCCACATAGGCCTTTGTGCCCTTTGCCCACATAGTTTGGCAACTTTTAGTGCACCCTTGTGCACAAAGCGCATAGGCACATAGGCCTTTGTGCACCCTTGTGCACAAAGCGCATAGGCACATAGACACATAGGCCTTTTTGCCCTTTGTGATCATAGCCAGGCAACACTTAGTGCACCCTTGTGCACACAGGCGCATAGGCACATAGGCCTTTGTGCCCTTTGTGAACATAGCCAGGCAACCCTCAGTCCACCTTTGTGCACATGGGCGCATAGGCCTTTGTGCCCTTTGCGCACATAGCCAGGCAACCCTTAGTGCACTAGTCGATCGCTGTGTGCCAAACCCTTTACAAGGTTTACAAAAAATGGCCTTCAGTCGAGAAGTGCGACCGCTCGCCTTTGCATGCCATCAGTCAAGAAGTACGACCGCTAGCCTTTACACACCCTTTACATGCAGCCGGTGTCATCAAAGGCATAAGGGCTCTAGGCGCAGTGGCGGAGGTTGAAGCTGCGATTGCTGCCTCACAGACAGTGGCTGCCAGCAAACAAAGAACGGAGTCTGAGGGGCTCCTACCCCCACAAGACGCCGCTGTGTTCCTCATGATGTACCCTGCTGGGCAGGCAAGTGTGTATTAGTATGTATGTGTGTGTGCGCGTGTGTGAGTGTGTGTGTAAAAGACGCCGCTGTGTTCCTCATGATGTACCCTGCTGTGCAGGCAAGTGTGTGTTAGTATGTATGTGTGTGTGCGCGTGTGTGAGTGTGTAGTGTGTAAAAGACGCCGCTGTGTTCTTTATGTGTACCCTGCTGTGCAGGCAAGTGTGTGTTAGTATGTATGTGTGTGCGCGTGTGTGAGTGTGTGTGTAAAAGACACCGCTGTGTTCCTCATGATGTACCCTGCTGTGCAGGCAAGTGTGTGTTAGTAAGTATGTGTGTGTGTGCGTGTGTGAGTGTGAAGTGTGTAAAAGACGCCGCTGTGTTCTTTATGTGTACCCTGCTGGGCAGGCAAGTGTGCGTTAGTATGTATGTGTGCGCGTGTGTGAGTGTGTGTGTAACAGACACCGCTGTGTTCCTTATGATGTAATCTGCTGTGTAGGCAAGTGTGTGTTAGTATGTATGTGTGTGTGCGCGTGTGTGAGTGTGTGTGTGTGCAAAAGACGCCGCTGTGTTCTTTATGTGTACCCTGCTGGGCAGGCAAGTGTGCGTTAGTATGTATGTGTGTATGTGTATGTATATGTGTGTTAGTACCAGTATAAAGGGGGGGGGGGAGGTTGGGGGCGGTGCAGGTTGGCATTCAGCAGCTTAAATGCAAGTTAACCCTTCAGAGCATTTGGTGTCCACCCTTTTGTTTGTGCTTCATTCCTGCAATGTACGAAAAATGCTACTGCATGTGATGTCTACGCTATTGCATGTGATGTCTATGCTACTGCATGTGAAGTCTACACAGCAAAATATGCCATTTGAAGGTACACAGAATGCTCACAGCTTTACTAAGCAGGCACGCCATCACCTGAATGAAAAGAGAGACCTAACATGCAGTTGTGAGTATCCATGCAGTTGTGAGTATCCATGCTGAACAGCATCTCTTGTTTCAATGTGAAGTACGCCATTTTGACTGTTAACATGCACCTCGTGCTTTTGCTGTGTCACTCTATTGCTGTGTCACTCTAGGGCTGTCCAGAACCGTATGAATACACCATAAATGACCGTATATTTGGTGATTTCCCTGCCAAGAATACCACGTATACACCGTATTTGTATATGGGTAAACATGCACCTCATGCTTTTGCTGCGTCACTCTAGGGCTGGCCAGAACCGTATGAATACACCGTAAATAACCGTATATTTGGTGAATCCATATGTTTGGTGATTTCCCTGCCAAAAGTACCGCGTATGCATTGTATATAGTAGATGGGTCTGGCCAACCCTGGTCATTTCCTCTCTGATGCGCAGTGGTATCACATTCGAAGGAGGAGGAGGAACACCGAGGACGAACCTCTATTACCCAGACGAGCTGCATTTGCATCAGATGATCCTCAAAAGGATACTAAAGATGCAAACGCAAGGGAGCAACACCGTCCCGCACGCCCTCCATACATGGTGGTGAGTTAGTAAGAAAGTGATAGCAAATCCACTCCATACATGGTGGTGAGTTAGTTAGAAAGTGATAGCAAATCCACTGCATACATGGTGGTGAGTTAGTTAGAAAGTGATAGCAAATCCACTCCATACATGGTGGTGAGTTGGTAAGAAAGTGAAAGCAAATCCACTCCATACATGGTGGTGAGTTAGTAAGAAAGTGATGAATGCTGATAACAATTAGCGTGCGTCGAAACACAAAAATAAATGAAAAACTACACAGGCAGCGAAACCCACTCCCCACATTGGTTAAGAAAGCCAATTTGATACTGAGTACTGTAAAGCTCCTTTACCAGCAGACAAATACATCCCTGTCAGAGAGGTAGGACCAAGAGATTGCTAGAAGGAGATTAGAAGTCACAAAGAGACTGAAGGACCAGGCTCTCAAACTGCAGAGCTAAGCTATAAGGGTTAGCAGACAGGGTTAGCAGACAGGGTTAGCAGACAGGGTTAGCAGACAGGGTTAGCAGACAGGGCTAGCAGACAGGGCTAGCAGACAGGGCTAGCAGACAGGGTTAGCAGACAGGGTTAGCAGACAGGGTTAGCAGACAGGGTGAGCAGACAGGGTTAGCAGGCAGGGTTAGCAGGCAGGGTTAGCAGACAGGGTTAGCAGACAGGGTTAGCAGACAGGGTTAGCAGACAGGGTTAGCAGACAGGGTCAGCAGACCACCCGTCCCGACCATTGCCAGCCCCCCAGTATTAATCACTCAGCCAGTGCTACTGCACTGAACCTGCCATGCTTTGCACTGAACCTGTTGTGCTACAACACTGAACCTGCCGTGCTACGCTACCAACGTGGCCATTAAGTGTGAGCCTATTTACGCTACCAACACAGCCATTAAGTGTGACTACACTACGCGAGCCTATTCACGCTACCAACACAGCCATTGAGTGTGAGCCTGTTTATGCTACCAAGACAGCCATTTAGTGTGACTACGCTACGCGAGCCTAATTACGCTACCAACACAGCCATTGAGTGTGAGCCTATGGAGAGGTCTGTTCAAAAACTGAGTTCAGAAAAAAGGAGTTGATAGTTAGGTTTGTTTTCCCCAAAAGATAAAAAAAAACAGACAGGGCTTGTGGGCCTTCTCTGCCTCAGAAAACGAAAAGACTACATGCGCAACTTGTTTTTCTAGAGGAAAGAGGGCGAAGGCAAGCCCTCAAGCAGGTCTGCCAGCCCCCCTCTTGCTTTTCAGGCTCGCTCTTCTTTGAAGGAGACAAATAGACAAAAAAATGCCAGGCTTTTACTGTCGACGAGGCAACAATAATGGTTGCATGCTGTATAAGAGGACTGTATCAAACCTCCTTTCTAGAGCAAAGGAGTCCTAGTTGGTTTTTGCCATCAAATTCATTCATACCCTGACTGCTTTCATGCTAGATGGCATTAGAAGTGGAAGGTGGGAAGTCAACCCTGGCCATCAATTTCATGCTTATGCTTTTTACTTCTAATCTAAATGGTGTTAGAAGTGGAAAGTGGAAAGTCAAGGACCTAGATTAAATTATTCTGTCTTTGTGGTTTCCTGGGACATTATATATGGATGTAATGCTGATTAATTATCCATCTAAAGAAAAGAAAAAAGAAAAGAAAAACTACGCAGGCAGTGAAAGCCACTCCCCACATTAAATAAGGAAAAGGAGCCACTTTGGTACCGAGTACCGTAAAGCTCCTCCACCGCGAAAAAGAAAAATCAATGGGGATCAGGAGGGTTGCAGGCTTGGCCTGAAACCGGCTCCTGATGAGAGTTGATAACAGTATTGGAAAGGGCACGTCTGGTATGGACAAGTTTAGCAGCAAAGTTCACAGAGTGCACATGGAGCTTGGAGGCAAGCTTCTTAACTCTTTGAGTATCAAGACCCAGTTCCTTAAAAGGCTTCAGAGTGTGAGTGCTGTAGATGGTGCCGCCCACACCCAAAAGGATGATGTGGAGAGTAACTGAGGCTCCTTGGAGAATGTTGCAAAGGTCTTTGTGCTGTTCCTTTGCAGCGTTCAGCTAGTTCTGAGGTCTGGTGTCCTCACAGTACTTGATCTCGACGAGGTGAATGCCATGCCGAGGTTTGCTGAGGTCTTTGGGTCGGTGCTGTCTGGGGCTGGTGGCTCTGCTGGTGGCTGGCGGTGCTGCTGGGGTGCTCCCAGTCTCCCTCAGTTGCCCCCTGCCACTCCGAAGAACCCACCCCCCTGCCGTAATTTGTTGTTTTCGTGTTTTTGCAGCGATGTGAGTAACCAGCACAATATCTGGGCGGCTGGAGGTAAATCTGTCTTTATCTGAGAAGCGGGGTGGGAAGAGCCATTTGGGAAGAATTCTACTTTCGGCTGTTTCAGAAATCTGGAGATTTCACATGGTCATCCGTTTGTTGCTGCCTATATCCATGGAGACAACACGTGATCCTAAGGAGCCTGTTTTGCCAATAGCCTCAAAGGTCATGCGGCATGCAAAATTGTGTCTTTCGGTGATCATGTTCCTTATTTGCGTGTGTTGGCACCCAGAAAGGATGTGCAGGGCACAGTCTACTTGTGGGCAGAGGGGGCAAGTTTGACTTGTTGAGAGTTTGAACAATACTGCATGTTTGTGATTATATACAGGGCTGTTGCACTACGCCGTATTTCCAAAATGACACCGTGTATACGGTACGGTGTACGCCGTATCGTAGCTTTTACCGTATAATACGATATGAGCAAAAGTACGGTGCCAAACCGTACAGTTCGGTCCCACCGTACAGCCTGCATGTTTACATGCATGCGCCATCAAAAGCAAGTCACACTGCAAGTGATACTAATTAATACATTACAAGCTTAACATCTTCACATCGATGGACCTCTCCGGCCCCACTGCAAAGCGCGTGAGAGTGGGCCTGAAGGGAAGCACCCTTCCCGACCCCCGAGCCTTGCAAAAGGACTCCAGTACACTCCTGCGAGCCCCCCCCTCCAACGGGCTACAGGTGGGCAAAGGCGAACCCAAGAACAAGGCAGAGAAAAGAATGCATGGGCTTGGGAGCAGTTTGCTGAGGTGGTTGTTGGCAGCAGTGTGCAGCAGGTGCAGGAGGACTCAGATGATGAGGAAGGGCAGGACGAGCAGCAGCAGGTAGAAAGTGTGCCCAGCCAGCAGCAGGGTCAGCAGGACAAGGTGAAGTGGTGCTGCAAGCA
>Ga0307947_1003555_pt1 | contig 12485 bp, 10 predicted proteins | sample OrgLakmetagen232_FD_201840 | JGI IMG/M metagenome (GOLD analysis project Ga0307947, IMG submission 201840) | Saline water microbial communities from Organic Lake, Antarctica - #232 | ecosystem: Environmental > Aquatic > Non-marine Saline and Alkaline > Saline | place: Antarctica: Organic Lake...
CCTTCCAGCACGCAGGCACTTTACTCTCAGACAACAACACTCTGAACAGGCGTGCCATCAAAGGCACCAGCACATTCACCTGCTTGAATTTACCATCACACCTCACAGGCAAGCACGCATGCTTAATGAAGGGGATAGGGATAGCATCGAACCCTGAAGAAGCACCAGCACTTAACTTCTGAAATTGACGGCAAACTACACCTTCCAACACAGATAAATCAGGATTCTCAAACTCATCTGGATCAGGTGTCCACCCAGACTGCTCGCCCCGCCTGAAAAGGACCTCAGGTGGAGGGTGATTCTTGCTACACGGCACAGCCATATCCACCGCAGACGGGCGAGGCTCTTCGAAAGTCCTCGCCACTCTGAAATGTCTGTGCAAATGATCATTCCAAACTGGAGCAGACACAGGGGTTGTGTTAGACCTGGTTTGCTTCATCAACAAGGCATGCACAGCTGGGTCTTTAGAAAACAGCCTATCTAAAAACAGGTTACGCAGATGCCTGGTGTGCCGACGCTACTTAATCACTATAAAACCACCATTGACGCAGCTGACACCTTTCCATCTTATCTAGGATGAAAACCTGGCTTAAAATCTTCCCAGTAAGATACCTTGGCATTGCTTGTGACCCCGCGTCAGCTCTCTGGTGTCGCAATCTTAAGCCACTCAGATTCTTGTGCTTTACTGCTTGAAAGCATCAGATATGCAAAGTAGCAGGAAGCTTATGTTGTCATCTGCGGGCCCTACACTCAAGTCAATAATATTGATCAGGTAAAATTCAAATCTCATTACTTGTTTGGGAACGTGCTGTAGCGTGGCCGTGTTGCGCTTGAATGGCTTTGTTGACGCCTGGCCTTCAGCTTTCAAGCCGGTCAGCCCCGATCTCCCCAACGCACTGCTCCCTTCAGCGGTGTGTCGTACGCACCAAATCTGCCAAAGTTGGGGGAGGGTGCAAGCACAACCACAGCTTCCAGATGGGAAATTCTTCAGGGTGCCAGCAGTGATGCTCATCTCACACCCTCAGCTGCCCACAACCTGTACACAATTGTTTTCCACTATGCTGCATGCTCCGCCTGATGGTGTTTGGGGTGCAGAAAGGGTGTGGCTTGCTCCTGATGCATGCACAACAGCTTCCCGATGGGAAATACTGCAGGGTGCCAGCAGCGCTGCCCATCTCAAACCCCACAACCTACGCACAACTATTTTCACACATGTTGTATGCTCTGTGGCGTTGTTTTGGGTGCAGAAAGGATGTGGCATGCAGCCGCAGAGAGTTCTTCAGAGTTCTAGCATGCTAGCACTGCGGAGTGTTGAATCTCCTCGAGATTAGTGTCAGCACGCTCAACCAAATTACTCCTTCCCCATTTAATGAACATCATTTCAAACTTACCAGGGGTTCTGTACAGAGAATGTGGGTCTGCCATCCTTGTTATATGAAAAATCGTCATAGGCAGACATAGAAGAAGCCAGTGGCTGACATTGACGTCTGATCAGACTTCAGCTGATCTAGATCCTGCAAGAGGGCTTGCAGTGTTGACTCTGCCTGACGTGCTTCGGCGGCCCAGCGCGTGTTGATGAACACTTGGCTTGACTTGAATGCCACGTTTGGAGCCATTGGGAACACTCGGCCTGTGAATGGACATGCCATAGTATGCTATTGTGTGATTCTGCATGTGGGTTGTGGCAATGGTAAGCAAGTAGAATGCTGTGCCATCTGCACAGGGGAATATGTCAAGTCAAAGGTGAATAGAGATAAGAAACACAAGGGTTGGTGTAAGTATTTTCAAGAGCGCGTCTGGTGCTGAAACGTTTATGAGCACACCAAACCAAATTAGCGTGGAACTTCATGGCAAGCTTGGCAATTCTCTGAGGGTCAAGACCAAGAGTCTTGAAAGTGTCCAAACTGCGAGGGTTAGGGATGGCTCCACCAACTCCCAGAAGGATAGTGCGGAGGTTGACTTTGGGTGCTGCTCGTTGAAGGTGTTGACAGAGCTCGCTGTGCTGTTGTTTGGTAGCTTCAAATAAAGAAAAAGGATATAGAATTGAGCGCGTTTGATGTGTCTGGCATGTTCTAAATGATCAGCCATATTTGTAGGGTGTAAAATATTTGGTCACCGGCAGTGGATTTGTATTGTTCTAGGTTACAAAGAAGCCTGGCCTCTAGCCACATGGCTCTCAGCATGCTCAGAGATTTCCTTGAATCATTTGTTTGTTTCTGGATTTAATAAACATGTTCTCAGCCCTAGCTTGAGTAAAATAAAATGCACCAGTTTCCTTAGCACACACTCTGCTCGAAGAAGAAAAACCATCAAACAAATAAGCGTATGTCGTCCTAATGTTGACAATCTGAAAATTCCAGGTAATTACCAGGTAATTACTACCTATTTCACACGCCACCTCACATCACACCGCACTGAGTTGCCACAGACCATGCAACAAAAGTTTCAACAATGCCAGGCAGGGAACAGACCAGCTTCACCAGAGAAATAATGTCCGGATACCTTTCTGGAGGGGTCTGAAGCTTTTTACATGATGAAAGTAAAAGTAAAAATCTATGCTGGATAACACCTGCGTGCATTAAGGAGAGTCTCAGCTACCAGCGCTGAATCTGGCAGTGATCCCACCAAGGTGCAGAACATGAGAAAGAGCGAGCTGCAAGCTTACCTCAGCAAGGCGGCTCCACCATGCTTCTTGACATTTTGGCCCAAATTCCTAGTTCTCAAACCGAGTAGACAAAGTGATTGTGATTTCCTGCCAAATCTGAATTGACTGAGACTAGACACTGGCTATTTTGTCAATCAGCCGCAGCTGTTTTGTCAGAGCTGTTTTGTCAGCTCTGACAACTACTGAACTGCTTTGTCAGAGCTGTTTTGTCAGATCTTGAACTACTCAACTACTGAACTGCTTTGTCAGAGCTGTTTTGTCAGATCACCCTGGCCACCAAGTGGGTGATTTTTGGTGCAATTTGCCTTGGAGAATTAACCAAAAGGTCGATTATTGACCTCCTCATGCCTCAGTTCTAAACATGCAGGATGACAGCATGGTATATATGGGTCATAAGTCATAAGTGCTCAGTTTTCGACCTGAAATATGGTCACAGGGTTCATAACATCTGTGACTTGTGGTTATGAGGGTATTGCATGAGGATGCTGGAAACGTTTTGAGCCTGTAAGTATGCCAATTGTAATGATTCCATTAAAAATTGGTGAAATCGGATGACCCCAGAATTCTATTGAGGAAGCTGCTGGACAACCAAGATCTACAAACGCAACTTCTCAGCATGGCACTAGATTGACTTACCTTTCAAACCTCGTAGCTGCTTCGACGTGCAACATTCACTCAAGGCTTGGTTATGCCAACTCAGAAACTGAGTCTGCTCCCACACGTTCACAAGGGCATCAGTTATGCATTTTGATGCATATCTAATGTCTCCCTCCAATTGAAACGCAATATCTTTCACTACCGCACAGGCATCCTTTTCAATCAAAAACATGCTGTCCGCTTCAAAAAGTCCACTAGCCTTCAGTGTCCACTCTGCCAACAAGCACACAGTGCTCTCCATACTCTCTCAGGATGTCAACACAACATCATCTCTAGCATGATCACTGAACGCCATAATATTGCCTGCAGACTCATCATAAAAGCCATCAGCAAAGGCTCTCTGGCAGGGTGTTTGGTTCACATGGATAATGGCAGCACTGACCGTTTGGCCCAACAAAACCTTTGAGTTGCTGGGAATGCTAGTAATTGGACATTATCCAGTTGGCTTTTTGATGCTCTTTTATCTGTCAGAGACAGACTAACCACCAGTCGCCCTGATGCCATTTAGGTTACCCCTTACCTGCTTCAGGTACATCAAGCTAATCCAAATCACCTTCCACTCCCCACTTACAACAGGTGCGGCACGCTAGATCACATGGAAAAATGCGCAGAGCTCACGAGCTCGAAGCTAATAAGAGGGAGATACACCTTGTAGAGGTAAAGTACTGTGAAGACACCAGGCCTGAACACCAGCTCTAGCAAACAGCATGAGACTGTATGCAAGCACTTGAAGGCTAAAAAAGATACTCTCTATACCAACCTTCTTGGTGTGGGACGTTCCATCTACACCTCAAACACTGCAATTGCATGACCTTAAAGAGCTCGGCCTTGATCCACTGAGGGTCCACAAGATCGCTCTCAATTTGCTCACTGCATGCATTATGCGCACAAACTCAAAAACACGACTCAAAACACGAATTGCTCTAAAGGTATAGGTCTGGAGCAGGGTGCTGCGCGCCACCCTTCAAATCCCCACTAGTTTTCTTTTTCCTTTGGCGGAGGTGACTCACAGCACTTCGGGCCGATGTCTCTCCTTTTTTAAATTGATACAAAGAGTGTTTTGACGCCTGCGTAGCTAGTTTTTATTCTTTTCTGGAGCAAGGGGCTGCTTGCCACCCTCCAGATCCTCACTAGTTTTTTTTTGCCCAGGTGAAGGGGACTCACGGCACTTAGGGACAAAGTGTCCCCTTTTCCTTAATGATGCAAGGAGTGTTTTGCTGCGAAGTATTTCTTTTTCTTTTCAAACAAACCACAAACTAGTTGGAAATGCAATGCACAGCCTAAATCCATGCCACATCACGACTCACCAAACGCACTGGCCTTCAAAGCTGCATGCTCCAAAGGGCGCCCCAAGTCAAGCGCACGTAAGGGAAGCGCTGTAAAGTCCAGCTCTAGAATATCATTGGTCACTGGATTTCCACCAGCAGCCTGCAGGCCCACCTGTAAATGTAAATATGATTGCTTTGCTAGCTTCACCTTCCCAAAATTCAATGTTGAATGCGCAATGCCATGTGACCTTGAAACAATCGGCCATTGCAACACATTGTTCAGAGTTTGCTGGGATTCAGAGTTTGCTGGGACTCATTAACATGCGTTTTCCAGGAGGGGTAAGTTTTCCTTCTCTTCTCCTTCTTTTTTTCTCCTTCTTTTACATATGACGTGTTCAAAAATCAGATGGTGTTGAGCATATTATAAAATGTGCTTCAATAAGAGCATTAATTACCTGGGCAGAGGTGCACTCTCTGTTGAACCAGGCCTCAAGGTCCAAGACAGGGTGTTCCATGAAGGCACGTACGCTGCGCTGGAATCTGGAATGGTCTTGCCAAGTCATTGGCCTTAAAATGTTCCAGCACCTGTGCATATGCAAGAGTGTGTCCAACATGGGGGTCTTTGCACCCACAAAGCCAATCATAATTCTCTTGCCTCGCAATCAGGTCGGTGAAATTGTTGTTGGTAGCTAGCAGTTGAGGACTCTGCTGGGAAAAAAGAGGGATCTCGTAGTTAAGAATGTTAATTTCATATTTATATTAGCTGACAAGGAGCTAGATTTGACAGTAACATATAAGATATTTGCACTTGTTCTATTCTAGGGGTTTGTAGAAGTTCAATTATAGGGCATGTACTTGCAAGGCATCGGAGGTCAGGGGGAGGTGGTGAGGCTACTGTTGCCTTGCTGTGGGATCTGACCACCCTCTCCAAGGTGGGTTACGAGTGTCTCACCTTCTTCCAGATGCAGGCAGGGAGCCTTTGGCGGTCCTTGCGATTATTCAGGTACTTCAGTATGTTAATCATATCACCGATTCTGAAAATGCCTCCAAAATAATCGTTCTTTGTGAGCATGCACACCTGAAGACACAGGCATGATTGAGTTTATCCACTTTGTGTAACTTATTTAGAACTACGAGCCTGATCATTTCAAAGTTACAAGGGGGGGTGTCCTGGTATATCTCCCTGCCTGCCTCTCCCTCGCTCAAGGTTTGTATTGCTTTGATGTTGTGTACAGAGAGACAATAAAATAACCTGTTCACAAAGATGCGGTGCAGGGGCTGATGGGTTCGTAAATTTTAGAACCAGAACAGTACAAGTCTCCGCTGGACCTTGTGTGACTTTTCACCTCCTCATAGGTCGTCCCCCCAAGCAGTCTCATAACTCTTTTCAGATGGCACTGCCAAAGCTTCAGGTTTGAAGCTGCTTATGTGTCAACATGTGATGCTGCAATGTCAGATGTTGGGGGGGAGCTCAAGGGGAGCGTGCCAACACAATTAGTGGGTAAGCCACTGAACCTCACACCCCCCTCTCAACACAATTGAAGAAAGAAATCATCTCTCAATTCACTTTGTCGGTCCTAGACTGGTGCAGGAATGGGAAATCAACTTATGGTGTCGCACGTTTATTGACACTGTTTGCCTAGGTGAAGATGCGGTCCAGCCGTGGAGGCGCCCCATATCTTATTTCTGAACAAGAGAGGATGGTAGCACGGTGGGTCATGCTTGCAAAGTACTAGACCTGCAAAAGTGTCAAGCAGTGTCTTGAAAGGAACTCCCTAGTCACTTGTGCGAAGTGTACGTACTCCAGGTCCAACGCTGTCAAGATGTTCTTCAAAGTCACATGCACTGCTGTGTTTTTTTGGAAGTCAATCTTAAAGAGCACCTGTGAATGGACACAATCTTGAGGTACGAAAGCAACACACATACTAACAAAACAATTCATTGGATACCGACAGGAATAATGGCGGTTGACCTAAAAGCAATAGATTACGTCCAGTAACTTTGCGAGATATGCATGAATTCCATAAAACCCCTGAGGAAAGTGGCAGCCAAACATAGAAGAAATGCAGGCATTAAAGCAGAGGGGGTGGACTGGCCAAATTCCAGGATATGCTCCTTCCCAGGTTTCTTTCCCACATTTCAACATGTCAATCATTCCATACACGTAAAAAAACACTTCTACCAAGAAATGGTGAAAACCGGATGCCCCCAGATCACTCCGCTGTCTTCAGATCACCTAAAACAACCCAACAGCTCTTTCCAAGGACCATTTTTCAGGTCCAAAACTGGGCATTGATACCCACATGTACCATGCTACAATCCTGCATGTTCAAAAGTTGGGTTGAAGGAGGTAAAAAGTTTTGATCCGTGGAGTGAGAAGGGTGGTGGGTCCCCCAGGGGGTCTGAGTTTTATGGACCAACCCTCCAAAACATTTTTGGGCCACTTTCTCAGAGTTATAAATAGATCAATGGAATGCTGAGCTCAGGCCCGGTCGATTGGCACCCTTTTTGTGCAATTTGGGTTAAAGGGGGTCAGTGTGCATGCCCCCAAGTCATAGCCACACGCGCATGGGTGTGGGCCGTGGGGTGTGCGAAGCCAAAGGAGCAGCATATCACTCCAAAGTTGCAGGATAGTGTCAACATGAGATGCACAATGAAATGCCGAAGTAAGGAGAGCAATCTGTGGTCATGCAAGGCACTGGTGCTCGGCAGGTCATGTATGCAAGAGCGTCCGCATCTCAAATTTTGTCACCAACTCTGCGTCATTTCAATTGCAGGCCTTGGTGGATATGCAGATGGACGCAGAATTTTAAGGGAGTAGTTGGTACCCTTTTTGTCCGGGTGGGGGCACCGGAAGGGGGGTTAGGGGGGTAAGTGGTGGGTCAGGGGGGTTCAGTCCAAAAATAGGGCATGCATTCTTTCAAAATTTTTCTCCCTCCTTCCCACCCCTTTCAAAAATTACTGTTATCCCATCCACAGGGGCATATATCTGCAGGGGAAAACAACCCCTGATATGGCCCCAGACCATACCATTCCTGCATGAAAGCTTGAAGTTTTATGCATAAGATATTGACCGCAGGGTAGGCTGTTGGAAATGGTCTGATATGGGCTGCTGGGTGTCAAAAACAAGTGGGGTGCACGTCGCAGCTTGACAGGCATGGCTCCCCAAACTGGAAATGCTCAGGCAGTAGTGCTTTCCAGAGCAGGAAAGGCCAAATATTTGCATGCACAATTCGAAGCTTGCTGGGGAGCCATTCTCTGGCTGCTCCCCATTTCACTGGAGTAAATGAGTTGAATTCCACCTTCTGCGTTCATGATGTCGTACTGCTCAGCATCATCCTTTTTGCATTTTTCATAGAACCTTCTAGGCTTGTTTCACAAACAGTTTCAGAGTACAGGGGTATTAGTTGATGTGCATTGTCCAAAACCTTGTAACGGTGATTTGGCCTGACAGCCACACAACATCCCACCTGAAGACAATAACGAACTTTTCAGTTGGGATCAGGTGGCTGGGAGGCATGGGACTACAGTATTGCTCAGATGTTTTGGGGGGTTGTGTTTGATGTCGCGTCTGGTTTAATGATCTGTGAGGAAGCGAGGCAACAGCAGCTTGCATTTTTAATATCTTTTCTGCTTGTTAGGTAGGAAAAGTATCTACACGGAACTTGGTACGATCAGATGTGCATTGCGTTTCTCGATCAAACGTTAAACGCCTCTTGGTTTCACAGCCAGAAGGTGTGGATTGACAGGGTCATCATCTCTTACATTAAGGACAATTCTCCTTGCCTTATAGGTAGATCTGGTTTGGTATGTGTGTGTCAAGTCGGTCGGAGAAATCATGATTGCATCAGGCTTTCTAAATTTCTGCTAATTTTGCGCGTTAAGACAGAAAAATGAGAGCCGGGTTGAAATCATCCCTATCTGTGTTTCAGCAGAAGGGTGTACATCACGCCTTAAGCTTGTTGTATCATTGTTGCACTGCTGCCTACGTGGGTACGGGCGATGATTGCAATGTGGCTACTGATACCACACATGAGGAGATATGTTCAAACAATGTTTCCTGTCGGCTAGGGGCGGCTCTGCTGCTGGCGGCGCAAACGTGCCCTATCCAATAGATCAATGATGATGATTATGTTCGGATATCCTCAGAGGATCCTCAATTGAATCCAATCGCATGTTGTGATACTTCTGTTTGAAATTATAGCAGGGCCTTGACGAATGGCTGGCCTCTATGTTTTTTCATCATCCGCAGTGGCGTTGGGTTGCTTCGCGCCATACCCACCGGTACCGGCTTTATATTGCCTACTGACATTGCCTACTGACGGTACACAGTGGACAGAGTAACTAGACGGTGGAGCCTGCTTGCTTGCATTTCGGCAACACAGAGCCAGGCCCCAACCTCCCCCTTCGTTAACGAAGGAACGCCCCTTTTCTAATAGATAGTCTGGGCTGGCTGCTGTGTGTCGTGGTGCCTTTGCATGCTGTGAGTTGCACCTCTAGAGTGAAAAACGCTGTGGTGTTTGTTGGCTAGCTTGCTGTGGCTTGAACATCCCGGGAGTGTGGACTGAGATAGTTGAGTTTCTATGTATGTGCAGCAACCAGCTAGGCCAGGATGGGGCTCAAACAACCTAACAATTTGAGGCAAAGGTTTTTCCTTCCAACACTTTTCTGTGCTTTTCTTAGAACGTACATGCTGGTGCACTGTTGTAAGTCAAATGTTCAATTTAAACTCAGCTTCCAATTTGTTTGCATGAACAGTCATGGGTCTCTAATGTGGCGCTCCCTTCCCCCCTTGGGTTATACATTCTGGTGTTCAGTTAACACGCCTGATCTGCTTGTTGTGGCTCTCCATCAGGCTCTTTAATTGTCTCAGGTTTTTGCCTTTTCATCATTCATTCATCACCTCTTACTCATTTTCCTAAAAGAACAATATGGCACTGGCATGAAGACGAGTATGTTTTGATTGATGGTGCCAAAACTACCAGTACCGGTAATTCCACTGGGCCTTTAAGAGGTGTAAAACAAGGTTGTCCTTCATCTCCTCTCCTCTTTTCCCTTTTTATCAATGATGTGGATGATGAGTTTGGGACTGGCTTTATGGGTGCTGTTACTGGCACTGAGGGGCTCAGGGTAACTCACATGCTCTATGCTGACGACCTGACCCTGACAGCTAATGACCCAGTCCAATTGCAGAAAATGTTGAGACGACTGGAATCGTATGCTGCCAGGAAAGGACTTACAGTAATTGTGCAGAAATCCTACATAGTTAATTTTAATGCGTACCGAAATTCCGCAGTTCCTGTTTTTCGTCTCTACAATCAGCAGGAGCTTGAAGAGAGATTATTTTAACTACCTGGGAATGTTGTTTGATAAGCACACGATCTTACACCATGCTGCGACCCATGCTTTAAGGCCTTTTAATGCAGATTTACATAGAGTGAAGAGTTTGGTATTGAAAAGAGGATTTCTGACAGGCCTCATGCGATGTTGTGGCTTTTCAAGACATATGCGTTGTCAGCTGGCATGTATGCCAGTCAGATTTGGTCTACGCAATTTCTAAAGCATGACAATGGTTTCAGCAATCCTTTGCAGGTCGCACACATGGCGTTTTTAAAGAAAATTTTGGGAATTAAATCTATTTTTGCAAACTGGTGTGTGCTTCAAGAATGCGCGCAGGAACCCTTGCAATTTTACTGGATCAGGTCAGCTGTCAAATTTTGGAACAGGATGGTTGATTCAAACAGCAATACTTTACGCGCGATGTTATAAAAGCATATATTTCCCTTGGGAATTCTGGTGCTTCTAATTGTTGGACTAGACAGCACTGTCAAAAAGCCTCGCGTTATCAACGCGTTTCTGAGTTTCAGAAACGCGTTTCTGAACTCTCGCGCTCTGCACGCTAACAACGGCTGATAAACGCGCGTTTTTGAGTCAGAAACGCGCGCTTTTGGGACTCACAAGCGCGTTTATGAGTGTGATGAGCGCGTTCCTTAAACTTTAAAACTCGTTTGGGGATTTAGGAATGCGTGTATGGGATTCCATAAGCGCGCTTATGAGTCTGTAATCAGTTTGTTTGATTCAGAAACGCGCTCATGACTTTCGTAAGCGCGCTTTTAAGTCTGAGGAACGCATGGAAAAACGGGAAAAACGTGTTCATAAGCGCCAAAAACGAGCATTACGTTTGATTCAGGAACGCGCTTATGAGTCCCAAAAGCGCAGGGAAAAACGGGAAAAACGGGAAAAACGTGTTCATAAGCGCCGAAAACAAGCAGTTCCTTTGATTCAGGAACGCGCTTATGAGTCTGAAAAGCGCAAGTAAAAACGGGAAAAACGTGAAAAACGTGTCCATAAGCGCCAAAAACAAGCATTTCGTTTGGTTCAGGACTTTCATAAGCGCGCTTATGACTCTCGTAAGCGCGGGGAAAAACGGGAAAAACGCGTTCATAAGCAGCGGTTTCAAATTTCAAATTGGAGCACTCATCACAAACAAGCAGGCACAACATGGCCAGCACAATAACCAATGAAGCACTCATGCAAGCACACACGTAGTCACGTTCTACTGTCTACTCCTTCCGGTTTTTTAAGGGCGATTCTCCTTCTGTACCGCTCCCATCATCAACCTTTGACGCACTTCCCAACTCTTCATGGCCTGAACTGTAGAGTAAAGGATCTTCACTCCCCCCCTCTTCCTCGCAGCTCTCTTCTCGCTTCCTTATCCCTCCCTGCCCACCCCTGCCCCCTGTGGCCCCACCCCTAGTCCCCCTGCCCCCTCTCCTCCCACCCCTGCTCCCTCTTCCCTTGGGTGCGGTGGCTGTCTTGGCCTTGCTTGTTGCTACGGCCTGTGCCTTCTCCTTCCTTGCTTGCACCGCCATTCTCTTGCTTTCCTCCTTCTGTAGTCGCAGTTAAAAGTTGATGCCATTCGTGAGTGCGTGTTTGTGCATGCGCGTGTTCCACAATAAAAATTGCACCATCTATTGTGAGTAATTTTCACAGCTTTTTCAGTATGTGAGCTCACCTGCTTCTCCAGTAAGCCCTCCATGCCTTCCCATAGATCCTTTTCAGAGTGAGGGGGATGGTGTGCAAGATCCTGCTCTGTCGCAGGGACGCATAGGATCTGCATGTGCATGCAGCGCAATTGTTGTGTGCAAACAAAATGACGTTGGCAACCACCTTGATTCCGGCACAAACTTCCTTTAATAAACTTCCCTCTCCCAGCTCACCTGGCTACTACATCGCTCTGACCCGTCCGGTACAGCCGCCCCAGTTTGTCCCGCCTGTGAACGCAGGGGTCAAGTGCATGCAAATGCATCTCTCAGGATGTTGATCATTTTGCTTTCAATATGTGTCGAAGCAAGCCCAGAAAAAGTCAGCGGCTAATACTGCTTCGCGTTAATCCATTGTACACTGTTTAAATCAGCAGACGGAAAACCTGCAGATGAAGGATGCTGTTGGTGATTTGCAGAATGGCAATGTATACAGAAGTGACTTATTACAATGCAGGAAGCTGAATATTTCTAATTTGCGCATAGATTTGAGATTCAGGCATCAGGCAGTTTGGAGAGAGGCACATGGTCAAGATCCTTGCTCTTGTTTAAAAAAGTCTGTGGCTGATCACTGGTTTGCTTTGCCTGAGAGACGGGTTTCTGATGCACGTGCACCATTTGTCTTGCCGGAGTATTTGAAGATGGCTCTGAGCAAAAGTGTCATGCGGAACGTAGCTCGGTTCAGGATTCGAGGACATGGGTTGAACTTCTCTCTGAACTTCTTGGGGGGGCGATGTATGAGCACCTCCGCGTGGTGCCCCCTGGAAAACGCCTTCGTGTGCCATCGTGCACACGCCCGGAAATACTCGGGAGCGGCTAAGACTCATACGGCGGAGCAACACGGCAGCCCTC
>Ga0307947_1003559_pt1 | contig 12467 bp, 9 predicted proteins | sample OrgLakmetagen232_FD_201840 | JGI IMG/M metagenome (GOLD analysis project Ga0307947, IMG submission 201840) | Saline water microbial communities from Organic Lake, Antarctica - #232 | ecosystem: Environmental > Aquatic > Non-marine Saline and Alkaline > Saline | place: Antarctica: Organic Lake...
CCCACCCACACACATACACACACCTGGAAGTACGCATCGTTCTCGTCGTCATATCTAGCCTCCAGGTCCATCTGGTAATGTGCATCAGCTGCTGCGCCACCATCACTACTCTCTTCCCCATCCTCTAACTCCTCCTCTTCTCCCTCCCCATCCTCTTCCACCCCCTCCCCACTACTGCTCGGCTGCCTGACCCTGCTCCTCCCCCTTCCTCTCCCCATGCGCGCATCACCACCACCACCAGCCTCATCACTACAACTACCGTTTGGCTGCCTCCTCTTTCCTCTCCCCCTCCTCCCTCTCCCTCTCTGTGCGACACCGCCACCTTCAAGCCCTCCCGCACCACCAGCGCCATTCCTGCTTCTTCTTTGGCCATCAGAACTAAGACCATCCTCATCCATGGCATTTATACCAGCCTGCTGTGCTGCTGCTCCTGCGGTACTTTTCGGGCGCTGTTGAGAGTCACTGCAAGAAACAAAGGGCCACACAAACATACGTGCACAGAGGGATAAGCACATGCAAAAAATTGCAACTGATAACCGCTGCAATCTTATCAAACAACACGCACACACACAAGTGCACAATTAATACGGACATGTACACATAGCAAACAAGCACACGCAAACACACACACACACACAAACACACACACACACCTGCTGTCCCCACCCGGCGGAGCGCCCTCCTCCACCTCTTCCTTCACCGCCCCTTGCTCCTTCCCCCACCTCGCCCCCCCCCTTCGCCTCTCACCCTGACTATCCTCCCCGTCCTTCTTGCGCGCCTTAAACCTCCTCATCAGTCGTGGCAGACGGCCATCATAGAAATAGTTGATCGCAATGGCCGCGTCCCCATTGGCTGCAACTAGCAGCACTTGGGCCTCCCCCTCTCCAACTTCACCACCCAGCACCGAGCACACCTCAGCCACTCCTGATTCTGCCGGAGCTGCTGCTGCTGCCGGAGCAGCTGCTGTTGCTGCTGTTGCTGCAGGTGAACATCCAGCACTTGACAGCCCATTTGCCACAGCAGGCACTCTTTCTGATACTACTGGCGTTACTGACCTCCCTCCTAACATTGTCCCTCGCCTTTCTTCATCTGCGCGTAATACCGCGCCTGTCGCCGCACCTGCAATTTCCACAGCCTCGCGCTCAGCACCATCCCCACTGCACCCCCCTCCTCCTTGACGTGCTGCTGTTGCTGCTGTTGCTGCTGTTGCTGCTGCTGCTGCTGCTGCTGCTGCTGCTGCTGCTGCTTCCTGCTGTGAATTTCCATCACTTCCAGCACCACCCTCTTCCCATTCCTCCTCCTCTTTATCTTCTGACAGCACACTCAGATCCACCACCTCTTCACATTCCTCAATCTTCACCTCTCCACCCCCTGTCCCCCCGCCACCCCTCCTCTCCAGCTTAGCATTATCAGACTTCCCTCTACGCATCTCCGTGCTCCCCCCACCTCCTGACTTCATGGCCACTCCCTTCCCTCCTTCACGCTTCAGGGGTGGCAAGGGTGCGCGTCCAGCGGCAAGATTTGGGATCAGGCCTGTATCGTAAAATGTCAGATACAATTAGTGCAGTAAAAAATTGTGAAAACTACGCAGACATTAATTATAGAAAAAGAGCCACTGTGGAACCGGGTACCGTAAAACTGCTCGACCACGAAAGAATAAAAAATGATCAATAAGGATGAGAAGAGGGGCAGGCTTGGTATGTAACCGGGTCTTAACAAGAGTTAATTTGCTGCAGCATGCAATTACTAGAATGCACAAACCAACGGGCAAGGGATGGATCTGGATTAGTAGGATGGTGGAAGCGCGGATGCGCAGCAACTAAAAAAACGAATTATAAGAAGGGAATTGATTGTGCAATAAGACTTGGTAAGCCCTAGGTGTAGTAAGCCCTAGGTATAGATTGGGATGATGCAGTGATGAAATTTGCACGGCTGGGATGTGCTGGGGAAGAGAATGACGCTTGCAGAATGTCTTTGCTTCACATGCTCACAGGTCGTATTTGTTCGCATAATGTCTTTGCTTCACATGTTCAGCAGCCATGCCTTTGTTTGCAGAATGTCTTTGCTTCACATGTTCACAGAACGTCTTTGTTCGCATAATGTCTTTGCTTCACATGTTCAGCAGCCATGTCTTTGCCATCTCTTTGCTTCAGCCATCTCTTTGCCATCTCTTTGCTTTACTCTTCTTGCCATTTCTTTGCTTCACATGTTCAGCAGCCACGCCTCCCTCCTTGTAGCCAACACGTAAATATGATTATAATAATCAAATACCCATAATACGCCAACAAAGGCCTACACAACATTGTTGTGTGTGGCTGCCTCCCTCCTTGTAGCCAACACTTGACCATGAATAAATCAGATACACAAAGTATGCAATTAAAGCCACAAACAAAACCCACAAAGTGAGCATGTTGCAATGTAAGTCACCATTGTAGTGCATTCAGAAGGAAGGCACATCATGGTGAGGCCGGATGCACTTGTGCCTTCAAAAGGACTGCTATTAATCCATCGGATACCCAATACATGCAACCGTAGCACAATCAAAACCCAAACAGTGTTTGTTACAATGTCATATCGCCAATGTAGTGCATCAAAAGGACTGGCACATCATCAGTAATGGAACTTCAGCCTCTGAAGCAAATGTTAATAGTTTTAGTCAGTGATGTCAAAAATGTACTGATCTCTACACGAGTAAGAGAATGTGTGTGAGCAAGTTTCCCAGCCTTAGAAGATGTTATCAAAAAAGTGTGGCCCAAGGGCACAAAAGAACAAAAGAAAACGTCGCCTACAATAGTGAGTTCTGCCGTCCTTTGTGGGTTCTAGTAAAGGCGTGTGCCTTGATATTACTGGTTAAAGCTGTAAGCCAAATTAAAATGGTGTAAACCAAAATAAACATAAATAAACTTGTCACCTGCAACAGCGGCTTCTGCCGTCTTTCCTGGGTTCTGGCAACAGCATATGCCTTAACAGTACTGGTTAAACAAGCTTGCCAAAATAAAATTGTCACCTGCAACAGCGACTTCTGCCGTCTTTAGTGGGTTCTGGCAATAGCATATGCCTTAACAGTACTGGTTAAACAAGCTTGCCAAAATAAAATTGTCACCTGTAATAGCGACTTTGCCGTCTTTTGAGGACCGAGCCACAGAAGCAGCAGGGAGGCGTTTTCCAGATGCTGCCTGACGCCAAAAGTGGCCAGGAATGTTGCGCACGCTTCGCTCCTGTTTCAGATTGCATGAGCGCATTTGAGCATATGATTCTTGTAAGGCGAAAGTGTATGTATGGAAGGTGCCAACATGAGGACGCCACATCCTGAGAATTGCACAAAGGATTGCGGACATGAAAATGGACGGACTATGTCCGTCTGCAGCCCTGGTATTGTATAGGTATTACACATTATGCTTTTGTAGGTAATAGCATGTATTAGGGTTCCAACACGAAGACACCATGCCCTGTAAGTCAAACAAGGGTCTGCTTATCTAGTGGTATACTAGTCTGTCTGCAGCTGGTATTGTGTTTCATAATGCTTTGTTAGGTAATAGATGTACAAGGGCTCTAACACGAGGACACCATGCCCTGTAATACAAACGAGGGTCTGCTTATTTAGAGATATACTAGTCTGTCTGCAGCTGGTATTGTGTTTCATAATGCTTTGTTATGTAACAACTAAGCATGTACAAGGGTTCCAACACGAGAACACCACGCCCTGTGATATGCACAAGGGTCTGCTAATTCAGTAATAAACTAGTCTGTCTGCAGCTGGTGTTAAGGTGAATGAGAGCATCCCAGCATGCCTGACTCCAAGGGTACACAGTTCAAGAGAAGGGGAAGCCAAGCTGGTATAGTTGCTCATCCAAGCATTTGCTGTCACTTACTTGCACTTACGCCGTAATAGTTTCCACACACCAGTTTACCAAGTGACGTACAGGTATACACAACGTTTTGTTCCAACACATTTCCCAAAGTGATATGCTTGACAACAGGGATGTTTAATTCTTTTTGAGCTAAAAATTTGGGGAGCAAGGGTTAAATAAAGTTTGTAGGAAAGTTCTCAAACTGTTCAAGCAGTTCAATGTGCAATTTCAAAAATTGAGGATTTTGCTGCTTTCTGTGGTCGTACTTGTCCAAAACATGCTTGTATTGTCTGGAATAGTGGTGTATTTAAAGGAGGGTGCACATGTGCACATATTTCAGGACTACAGATGGATACACCCTGCTTCACTGTAACAACCAGTAGCCAGTCATAACTCACAATTACCTCTGCCTGTTTGTGAGGTACAGATATTATATGGTAGAGGGCTTGTGTGGTACTCCGTACTGGGCGCCTTACCTGGCTGCGCTTCCTCGCTCAGTGTGGGAATTCATCGTTGCCAAGTGCGTAGTGTCATTATCTCTTGCTGCCCAATACACATATCACACACATACACACACACGCACACACACGCACACACACATACACACACACACCGCACACCTGTCGAGGGACTTCATGGCTGTCCAGCACGCGCGCGGTGGGGCGGCTGTCTTTAAGCGCCCTGGTCTTCATGCCAGTCTCGCTGACCAGCTGGTGCAGCGGTTTACCTGCGCACGCACGCACAACAATAGTTTTCACAGCAACCTTAAAAGCAATGACGACTCTAATGACCGATTTACAGCCAGCGGGCTTACCTGCGCACGCACAGCAATAGTTTTCATAGCAACCTTTTAGGCAATGCTTTGAAAGATGGCTCTAATGACCGATTCATAGCCAGCAACATGTACCAAGCTCCGCAACAAAGGCCTTGGTTTTCCTGGCAACCTCATTGACCTGCCGGATCTGCAGGGGCCCAAAACAAACAAACAGCTGACACCTCTTGACTGCACTGGGTATAACTCGCTAGGGACTTAGCACACATCGGCAATAATCTGAGGCAAAAAAACCCACAGCTGACTACACACTACACTTGATACTTTAGTGAGTTTCAATTTGCTGGGTCTGTGTACACAGCCGTCAAGGGTCTTTGCACTGTCAGCATGCAATTAATCCTCTAGTTCTTCCCTCTTAATACAAATATGGATGAGCTATACAACCCACATTCTACCATCCAACACCCTACGTGTACACAACAGGCTGCGGAAGAAGAGGGAGAGAGAGAGAGAGAGAGAGATAGAGAGAGAGAGAGAGAGAGAGAGAGAGAGAGAGTGAGAGAGAGAGAGAGTGTGAGAGAGAGAGAGAGAATTATGTGAGTGAGAATGGCAGCCATATAAGTTATTTTGTGGACATGTGCTTGCAAAAAGAGAACTACACTCCCTTGCTCCTAACAATTATTAGGCTGCCTTTCATACTTATAACCAGACGCGCACTCACTCACCCACCCCCAGCCCTACACATACACGTACACTTACACGTACACGTACATGTACACGTACACGTACACGTACACGTACACGTACCTGCGCGCCCAGTCGTTTTGAACAGCTCCGCCCCCAGCGGCGCACGGCTGAACGGATTCCGCAAAGGAGGGTAGCTAGCACTACCACCAGCACCACCAGCAGCAGACTCCTGCCCTCCCTCCTTGGTCCCTTCCTGACCGACTGCAATCCCACCCACGTCCCCCTCCCCCTCTCCTTCATCCTCCCCACCACCGTTTGCGTCAACCGCAGCATTCCCCCCGTCTCCCCTCCCTTTCCCTCCTCCTCTTCCACCTGCTGCTGCTCCCATCCCCCTGCCACTTCCACCTCCTCTCCCACCACCTCTTCCCCTTCCAGCTACATCACCTCTTCCAGCACCCCCATCCACCGCCCGCCGCTCAAACCCAGGCAAGCTCCCAAATGGCGTGAGCAGGCCTTGCCGGATCAGTCTGTCCCTCTGTGTCTCTACCATGCGCCCTCCCCCTCCTCCTCCCCCACCGTCCTCCTCATCGGCGCCGAACGGATCATCTTCTATCAGAGTGGCTAGTGGGCGGGGTGGGGGTGGCGGTGGCGGTGGTGCTTGCACAGGCTGCTGGGGACCTCCACCTGTGTGTGAATGTGTGTAAGTGTATGAGTGTGTATGTGTGTGCATGCGCTTGTATGCGTGTGTGTGTTTGTATGTGTGCGCATGTGTGTGTGGATCTGAGTGTGTGTATATGTGTGTGTATGTAGATCCGCCACAAAATGTTAAGGACATCACACAGGGACCTGAAGCTTTAGGAATAACTGGTAGAGAATGTACAGACGTGCGCAACAAGCCAGCTACGCAAGCTAAAACAACTACAATAAATTATAAAATATTATAACAAGGGCCTGCATAATAACGTTCGAATATCTGGGGCATAGCTCTTCAGGGGCCTCCAAAGTCATTTTGTAGTTGCATGCATTTTGTACATCAGTCTGTACATCAGTCTGTACATCAGTCTGTACATCAGTCTGTACGTCTGCCTGTACATCTGTTGGTACATCAGTCTGTACGTCTGTCTGTACGTCTGTATGTACATCTGACTGTACATCTGTCTGTACATCTGTCTGTTCATCTGTCTGTACGTCTGTCTGTTCATCTGTCTGTACGTCTGTCTGTACATCAGTCTGTACGTCTGTATGTACATCTGACTGTACATCAGTCTGTACGTGTGTATGTACATCTGTATGTACATCTGTATGTACGTCTGTATGTACATCTGTATGTACATCAGTCTGTACGTCTGTCTGTACATCAGTCTGTACGCCTGTCTGTACATTAGTCTGTACATCAGTCTGTACGTCTGTATGTACATCTGTATGTACATCAGTCTGTACGTCTGTATGTACAACTGTTGGTACATCTGTCTGATATATATCAGTCTGTACATCTGTCTGTTCATCAGTCTGTACGTCTGTCTGAACTATATCAATCATGTAGCAAATTTCTTTAGGAACCCATGGAACTTCGTTCCTTGTGTGCTTCTTCTACATCTGTCTGTACTCAGAGACTCTGTAGCCGTTCTGTATAGAAATCTCGACAAACTTGGTGATTTTTAAGCTTGTCTGTATTTGCTTGCATCAACCCATGATGCATCAACATTGACTTATTTTCATGCTTGCCTCCTCAGCCTCTGCGCTCCACCACTGATGTGCAAACCTATGTAGCGACCTAAAAAAGTACTGTTGAAATTTTGCGTGCCTTCTCTCAACCTCTGTGCATACACAATGTGTGACAGATCTCCCGACCGGACTCACCCTGCTTCTTCTTTTTCTTTTTCTTGCGTGCCTCCTCTGCCTCTGTCAGAGCTCGACTAGGGAAGAAGCCAGGGGGTGGAGGGGCGCGCTTGCCCAAAGTCGCATTACCTGCATCATTTAGAAGGAGAAAAGAAGTGAGTGTAAATTTTAAGCCCAAAGTCACACCACCTGCGTCATTTAGAAGGGAAAAAAGGTGAGTGTAGTTTTTAAGCCCAAAGTCGCACCACCTGCATCATTTTGAAAAATTTGTGTAATTTCTATGTGCACGCACTTAGCACACCCCAATTCCCAAAGTCACACCACCTGCGTCATTTAGAAGGGAAGAAGGGTGAGTGTAGATACAATGAGCATGCACCTAGCATACCACTTGCTATTGTCTGAGCTTGACTAGGGAAGAAATAACTTGTAATAGTACCACTTGCTACTGTCTGAGCTTGACTAGGGAAGAAATACCTTGTAATAGTACCACTTGCTACTGTCTGAGCTTGACTAAGGGAGATATAACTTGTAATTGTACTGCAACACGTCGACACTCACTACAATGCTTTTGGCACAACTTTATCATGAGAAATCACATCCCACCAGCTGTCCATTACCCACGCACTACTGACCTCACTGGTTGGCATGAGTGAACAGGTCTCACACACTATCTGCCGCACTATCTACCGCACTATCTGCCGCACTACCTGCCGCACTATCTGCCGCACTACTGACCTCACTGGTTGGCATGTGTGAACAGGTCTGCCGCAATACCTGCCACACTATCTGCCGCACTATCTGCCGCACCATCTGCTGCACTATCTGCCGCACTATCTGCCGCACCACCTGCCGCACTATCTGCCGCACTTCTGACCTCACTGGTTGGCATGAGCGAACAGGTCTGACACAGAGATCTCACCCAAGCACGTGAGATAAAAGGATTGACACGTGATCTATGCCGTCATGCCTCACCCCCGCCTCACCCCCCCCTACACCTTCTGCTCTGTTGGCTCCGGTATTTCCAGCCTGCCGCCGCTGCTGTTGCTGTTGCTGCTGTTGCTGCTGCTGGTGCTGCTGCTGTTGAGGCACATGATTCCGGAGTGCCTCCTCTAGTCGAGCACGTTCTGCCTGCAAGCTGGACAGGCGCTGCTGCATCATGGCTTGCTGCAAGTTGCTGCCGCTCCTGTGAGTGGGTGTGTGGGAGAAGGGAAAGAACTGATGAAGAAGCACAGGAATGATTGTAATATGTTGGCAAGGATGCTGACCTTTGCCAAGCAACCAACGATGTGATGACCGTAGGCGCTGCTGCGTCTGGGATGCTGCAAGCTGCCAATTGTGTGTGTGTGTGTGTGTGCATGTGTGTGTGTGTGTGTGTGTCTGTGTATGTGCGTGTGTGCGTGCATGTGTGAGTGTCTGTGTAGAGAGGAAAGCAGGAATGAAGCAGCACAGCAGCAACCGTGTCTTTCTCACTAACCCATATCAAGCCAGACAAGAGCGTCTCACCTTGTTGCAAAAAACACACAAAACGTGCAACAAAACTTATGAGTTCAGTGTGAAACACTTGAACTCAGGTTCTTGAAGTGTAGCATTAAGTGAGATGTTCTCACTTTCTGCTTTTCTCCGGTTTCTGCTTCCCTTCTCCATTCTTTTTATTCCTTGGAGAACACAACTCTCTCTTTAGCATACTCCCCCCCCTCCCTCACCTCTTTTCTATATTTTAGTCTAGTTTTCTCCCGTTTCTCCGGTTTCTCTGAGTTGTTGTGTTATCCTTGGTAATAATGACAGAGCCATATGCATCTCACGATGCAAGCGAAATAGAACCAACAAATCACGTAGCAGGTGTGACATGTCACAAAACTCACACATCAGGCTGCGCTGCTTGCGCGTCAAGTGGAAACGGCGGCTGCTGCGCATTTGGGATTGCCCCGATAGGCTGTGCAGCAGAAGATGGCTGGTCTTCTAGCGGGTCGTCATCAAACAGCAGTGCCAGCTGCTGCTCCTGCTGCCGCTGCCGCTGCCGCTGCTCTTGCTCATCCTGCTCCTTCTGCATCATGCACTGCTGGTCTAGGGTGGACTGCACTGCAGCTTCCTCACGTTTTAGGGCCCTGCAGCAGCAGCAGCAGTGAATGCACTGTCAAAAAAAAAGGACCACCTTCAGGGAAAAAGTGCAATCGCCATCAGGGTGGACAGCACGCCGGCCTCCTCACGTTCTAGGGCCCTGCAACAGCAGTGCAACACCATGTTTAGAAAAAAAGTCTGCGCTGCTGGTCTAGGGTGGACTGCACGGCGGCCTCCTCACGTTTTAGGGCCCTGCAGCAGCAGCAGTGCATGCACCGTCTTAAAAAAAAAAGGACCACCTTCAGGGAAAAAGTGTGCAATCGCCATCAGGGTGGACAGCACGGCGGCCTCCTCACGTTTTAGGGCCCTGCAACAGCAGTGCATACACCATGTTTATAAAAAAGGTTTGCGCTGCTGGTCTAGGGTGGACTGCACGGCGGTTTCCTCACGTTTTAGGGCCCTGCAGCAGCAATGCATGCACCGTCAAAAAAAAAAGGGACCATCTTGAGGAAACAAGTGTGCAATTGCCATCAGGGTGGACAGTACGGCGGCCTCCTCACGTTTAGGGCCCTGCAACAGCAGTGCATACACCATGTTTAGAAAATAAGTTTGCGCTGCTGGTCTAGGGTGGACTGCACAGCGGTTTCCTCACGTTTTAGGGCCCTGCAGCAGCAGCAGTGAATGCACCGTCTTTAAAATAAGGACCACCTTCAGGGAAAAAGTGTGCAATCGCCATCAGGGTGGACTGTATTATGGCGGCCTCGTCACAATCCCCACCTTGCTCTCCTGCATCATGGACGTTTGTCAGTATGATACGCACCACACCATTGCGGGCCACCATGGACATTATTAGGGTAGGCCAGAACCATACGTGTATATGGTGCATAAACGGTATTTTTGGTAGGGAAACAACGAAATTACGGTGTATATACATGGTTCTGGCCAACCCTAAGAGCCTTGATGTAGGTACATGTTAATTAGAGCCCAGCTCGCGTCTACCCAACAAATAAGGCAATCGGCATTTTCGCCTCGCCCCCTATTTGCTTGAGTCTGATTATTATTAATATTACATAAGGGTACGTTTTAAAGCTTCTTAAGGGTAGTTGAGAGTTACGTAGTATAATGCTTTATAAGTATTACAGAGAGAGGAAACAGCAGTCTAGCTTGCGCAGGATCGACCGAGCGCTTCCTACTCCAAGCGGCAGCACACCCTCTACACCCCTTTTACTCACCATCCTCTATTTTGTACAGGGTTTGTTTTCACCCCCTGGATGACAACAAACACACAAATCACACCCCACAAGACACACCCCAATAAATACACACTTCACACACCCCACAAGACACACCCCAACAAACACACAAATGACACACCCCAACAAACACACGACACACCCCACAAGACACACCCCAACACGCCCCAGCAAGTACACACAAGACACACCCCATAAACACACACCCCAACATGCCCCAACAAATACACACAAGACACACCCCAATAAACACACACCCCAACACGCCCCAACAAATACACACAAGACACACCCCAATAAATACACTCAAGACACAACCCAACAAATACACTCAAGACACACCCCCAAGACACACCCCCTGGATGACAACAACACACAAAACACCCAATTTGCTCATTCGTTCCCATGGCTTGAACCTTTCGACTTGGATGCCAAGACACAACCTGATCCTTGTTAAGTGGGCTACATCAGATGGTGCAGAACTCTATCATGAGGCAACCTGATCCTTGTTAAGTGGGCCACATCTGATGGTGCAGAACTCATTTCATGACACAACCTGATCCTTGTTAAGTGAGCTACAATTCGATTTCGGCGGTGACGGGCTTGTTGGTGCGGGCACCTAAGTGCTCCTCCCTCAATCATACTGGATGCGTGCATGCGTGCACATTACCAGAATAACCTTCAGTTTTATTACAATCTCTTACTAAGATCTCCTACTATCCACCTGAGGCGCCCTTTGATCTGAGCGACAGCACCCTCTGGCATGACGCCCCCCTCTGCTGCTGCGGCTGCGATTGCCTTGGTCACCATATCATCTTCCTCTTCCTCGTTGTGGAGCTCATGGCCGGGCAGCAGGGCCTATGTAAAGTACAGAGCAAATGTGCACGTCTTAAGAGTAGAAAATGAAGGGAACGCAGAAACTTCGTGGTGTAGCTTATGGCCGAGCAGCAGGGCTTTTGTGAAGTACAAATATGTGAAATACAGAGCATGTGTAAGTATGGTGGCTGTATTTATCACTCGCTACTACCAGCACGCAGCAGCATTTCCTCTCACCTCTTCCAGCACACGTCGCTCTACCAGTTCCGTGTTCTGAGCAGTGACCCCGGAATCAGCCAGCAAGGCAAAATCTTCCTCTCCTGTGAGAGGAGTCCGGTAAGAGAGGTGGCCTGATAAACAACCGCAACCTTGTGCATACATGTGTGAACATGCAACACGTACGCGTGCATACGTGCTTGTACGTCTGTGTTTATATTAGTGCGTGTGTGTATGTGCGTTTGTGTGTGCGTGAGTACGTGCGTGTGTGTATGTGAGTGTATGTGTGTGTGTATGTGTCTGCGTGTCTCTCTGTGTGTGGGTGTATGTATGTGTGTGTGAGTCTGTGTGTGTGCGCTTGTGTGTGTGTGCGTGTGTGTGTGTGTGTGTGTGTGCGTGTGTGTGTGTGTGTGTATGTGTGTGTGTGCGTGTGCGTGTGTGTGTGTGTGTGTGTGTGCGTGTGCTTGTGTGTATGTATGTGTGTGTGTGTGGTGTGTGTGTGTGTGTGTTTGTGTGTGTGTGCGTGTGTGTGTGTGTGTGTGTGTATGTGTGTATGTGTGTATGTATGTGTGTGTGTTTGTGTGTGTGTGTGATCCTACCTTGTTCCATATTTGCCCTTCAATTGTGGTCAAAAAGTCATCTCCTTGCTTAATTTGGGTATAACACTTTCATGCATCTGTAGACAAATTAATTGTGGATATACAAAATATGTTTTAAAACCCTAAATCTGGGATGCTCAAGGAGGAATGGATGTAATAGGTGGAGTGCTTTGGTATATACACACCCTTACAAACGCGTGCACATGCACACACAAACACACTCTCACACACACACACACACACACACACACACACACACACACACGCACACACACACTCTAGCACACTAGCACACACACACACACACACACACACACACACACACACACACACACACACACACACACACACACACACACACACACACGCACGCACG
>Ga0307947_1003564_pt1 | contig 12460 bp, 10 predicted proteins | sample OrgLakmetagen232_FD_201840 | JGI IMG/M metagenome (GOLD analysis project Ga0307947, IMG submission 201840) | Saline water microbial communities from Organic Lake, Antarctica - #232 | ecosystem: Environmental > Aquatic > Non-marine Saline and Alkaline > Saline | place: Antarctica: Organic Lake...
TGCCTTAGATAGTTGGCAGCTTAGTTTTAAGCCCTTGCTTTCCTTGACTTCAGCAACTTGCTGCCCTTGGCCTGTTCCTTCCTGTCTTGTGTGGTTCCAGTGTGTCTGTTTTCCCTGCCCCTTTTTTTTGTGTGGCAAGCTCAGTTTTTGTTGGCAGGTATGGGTGTCAACGGCCCAGATGCTTTTCTCGTTTCTCTGCTAGGAGGGCTCTTTTAGCCAGTTCAGTGTCTCTTTTGGTATTGGGCACAAGTGTAAAAATCCCCCTCCAGCAGTTCGGTGGATACGAGCCGGAATAGAACTGACTGCATCTCAGTTCGTTGTGTCTTGTATGTCATTTGGTTAAACCCTACAACGCACCCTAGCTTGTAGGCAGGGATGGCCAGTGCCACATATGTACGGTGTGTATACCATAATATGTACGGTGTGTATACCAATATGTGTACGGTGTGTATACCATTATATGTACGGTGTGTATACCATTATATGTACAGTGTGTATACCATTATTACAGAGTGCGAACCCCATATACACGACGTGTGTGTACGATTTTTAGTAAGAGGTTTTAAGGGTTTTGCCGACCCTGCTTGTATTGCTTAGCATTTCTTCAACAGAGCATATAAATTTGAGTGGACCTGCATTAGTTTGACAAAATTGCATATCGCGGCTCAGACTAAGTTGGAGTCAGACAGAGAAAGTCGTTTGTAGTTCTTTGGGCATGGAACCGCTGGCATACCCAAATTGGTTACGCAGTCTTCTCAATGTTGTGTACACTAACTCCATATGGGAGCGACCATCACGTCATTCATGCTAAACATAATCGCAGGGAGCCAATGTGCCGTCAATCGCTCGAGCCCTTGTGGCATGTGGATGGTTTGGGATCCAGACATGGGTTGGTGGGAGCTGCATTTTCCAGGTGAGCTTTTGATGTGGACAGTTTGAAAATCAGATCAAGGGTCGGCGGGAGCTGCACTTTCCAGGTAAGCTTCTGATGTGGATAGTTTGGAATTCAGACAAGAGTTGGTGGATATGCATTTTCCAGGTGAGCTTCTGATATGCATAATTTGATATTTGGATATTGGTCGACAGGAGCTGCACTTTCCAGGTGAGCTTCTGATGTGGATAGTTTGGAATTCAGACAAGAGTTGGTGGAGCTGCATTTCCCAGGTGAGCTTCTGATATGCATGATTTGATGGTTCGGGAAATAGTTGTGGGTTGATGGGAGCTGCATTTTCCAGGTAAATTAGAAATTATATTGTATATGATTTGAGGATTAAACATCGGTGGGAGCTGCATTTTTCTGGTGAGCTCCCAAACTTGTCCATACCAGACGCTCCCAGGCTAAGCCTGCAAAACTTCCTTGCTCCCCCATTAATTCTCGTTTAATTTTTGTTTGTTGGAGCTTTGTGGTATCTGGTAATTAAGCTGCTCTTCCCCATATAGTGTGGGGGGTGGCTCCCTTGTCTAACACGAGAGTAGTCTACACTAGAGTAGCCTAATACTAGAGTAGTCTAACACTGGAGTAGTCTAACACTAGAGTAGTCTACACTAGAGTAGTCTAACACTAGAGTTGTCTAACACCAGAGTAGTCTAACACTAGAGTAGTCTACACTAGAGTAGTCTAACATTAGAGTTGTCTAACACCAGAGTAGTCTAACACTAGAGTAGCCTACAACATAGATACTATGGCAGGTGAGCTTGACAAAGGCACAGCTCCCTCTTTGCCGCACCCATAGCAAAAAACACTTAATATCCAGCAATCTGGCCTAACGGCCGCCAAGTAAGAAGCACCCTCCTCACACATGACTTAATGCCAGCACACTTTCACACCCACCTTGAAACTTTCCCCTCATTAGTAGGGTCGGCCAGGACCGTATATATACGCCGTATATGACCGTATATTTGATGAAATTTTAGCAAAAAATACCACACATACATATACACTGTATATGGTTCTGGGCAACCCTACTCATTAACCTTTGCTCCCAATCACCACCTTAACCCAGTCCTCCCAAACCCAGGTCATTCTGCTCCGCACCGCTCCCTCTTCAAATGCAGAAGCTGGTGGCGGTGTTTCAAATGTTTCAAATGTTTTAAATGTTTCAAATGCAGATGCTGGTGGCGGTGTTTGGTCAAGAGGCTTTGGCCTCTGCTGCGCTGCCTTGGCTGAAGATCACGCTGACTCAGCTAGGTTGTTTTACTTTCTTTTGGTCGGTCCAGGTGAGTGACAGTGCCAGTGTTACTTTCTCTACACATTAGTGTTACTATCTTTTGGTTGGTTCAGGTGAGTGACAGTGCCAGTGTTATGCTTGTGCACAGAAAGAATCATTTGGGCCAGGCATTATGTTGCGTGGATATATGTGTCGCACAAAGCACGGACATGGCGTCTATCGGATTACCTTTTCAAGCAGCGTTTCACATTAGGTATTGCTAAGGAACATTGCAATTCCTCAGCTTGGTCGCCTTTTTCCTTAGGCGGTGCAGGTGCTTGTGCTTAGAAGAGAGGCCAGTTTGCGCCAGGGTGAAGAGTGATTGGAGAAAGGGGTGGGGATAAAAGGATAGGGTAAAACAGGGTAGCCAGCCACAATAAAGTCCACTGTGAAGCAACTCCCAAGTCAAGCAATCGATTCCATCTAAGCTGTTCTCAATCGAGAGCTCCCTTCAAGTTGCTCTCCCTTCAAGGTGGTCTCGCCAAACAACTTTGTAACAACGTAAGTTTCTTGATGCCAACAATTTATGCACAAACCACGTTGCCTCTGTGCTGCTCAGGTCTTGATTGTGCTGAAAGGCATGGAGGGTATATATTTCTTCTTGATGCCAACAATTTATGCACAAGCCACGTTGCCTCTGTGCTGCTCAGGTCTTGATTGTGCTGAAAGGCATGGAGGGTATCAGGCTCCTGGAGCGATACAGTGCGCCTGTCCTCATATTTCTTAGCCTTGCACTCCTGGTAAGCTCACACACACACACACACACGCACACACACATACACACACACAAGCAGACGCAATGTTTGACGTGTTAGCTTCAATTTGCCAAAGTCTAACCAATTATAATAAATAGATTTTGATGTGAAGGAAACGCCGTCAGGGGTCACTGAGCCTTCTCTGGATATTTTTATGGTTACTGGTGTTTATAACTGAAATACGTCTATTGAAAAGCCATGTATCTAGCAACCTATAAAGATGTGTTCCTCGGATGAGGGTCTGGTTTCCAACATGCATGCACACCTCCACCCATTTTGATTTGTCTTCCCCTTTTTATGTTCATGGGAGGAGCGCTTGACTATGGTTTTTTAAACATAAGTGTCTCCTTCATTCTCTTAACTGGTGCAGGCAGTGGCTTTTTTGCCTGCGCAAATTTCTTTTTCACTAATTGACCTGAACCCCTGACTGTAACAATTGCTCTTAATTAACACAAGCACTGTTCCTGCAATGCCAGCTTGGTCGATGACCGAAATGTGAGTTATAAAAGTGGCCATGTGCCTGCAGGCACGGGTGGTGCTGAAATATGCTAGTCAAAGCCAATCGTTTGTCTGTGAGCTAAAGGCAATGGCCAAAATCTGAACACCATACTCACGTATTGATCGTCTGCAGGCATGGGCGGTTACCCAGGCAGGTGGCTTTGGCCCCATGCTTTTAACCCCCAGCTCTTTTGGACCGGGCATGCCACAAGCTGGGAGGTACTGGAATGAATTCTTCCCTGCAATCACCGCGCAAGTGGGGTTTTGGGTGAGTGCAAGAATGGGGATGATTAAGGAAAAGAAACAGAAACAGAGTACAAACGTGAAGTTGTGGGTGTGCAGGAACGTGGATGGTTGAGAAAACAGAGGGTACGAGTGGGGTTGTGGGTGAGAGCAGGTTTGGGGATGATTAAGGGGTAAAACTTCACAAACGTGGGGTTGTGGACGAGCAGGAACAAGAATGGTTCAGAAACCAGAGGGCACAATTGGGGTTGTGGGTAAGATCAGAACAGGGGTGCAATTTCATAGCAAAGTCCACGTGGGGTTGTGGGTTTGCAGGAGCAAGGATGATATAGAAAACAGAGGGAACGAGTGGGGTTCTAGGGTTCAGGATCAGGTGTGCAATTTGGAATGATTGGGGGGAGAATGTGTGGATCATGCCTGCTGCTTCTGACCATATTGGGCATGGCCAAGTGCACATTGTGTAGGGTTGGCCAGAATCAAGCATACGTATGATTTTGCGGAGTGTACACGGTATTTCCGGCAGGAACATTTCCACATATATAGTCATGGTATACGGTGTGTATGTACGGTTCTCGACAACCCTGACAGCATGGTTGTCCTCAATAATACATGCACTATTTAAAACAGGGATAGGGAAAAGAAACAAGGCTCGGCATGTTCAAAAAAAGCCGGTGCTTGTTCAATTTCCAAGGTGAAGAAGTGGCTTAAAACCCTGATTTTGAAGCAAGCCAGAAGGTTAAATTTTTTTCTTTGCAAGGCTGTAATTTAAATTACCACAACAAAGATGTACACACAACTGAGAAACATGTAATGTGGATTGTTATTTAACACGGGTGTGGCATCCAGCCCTGGATGCAGCGGCTTGTACGTAAGGCAACGTATGCTATACATAAGGTTCTACACCCAGAAAAATAGCCACCTATCTTAATATATGAGTCCCAAATCATGAACAATGATGGTCAGAAGAAACAGAGATGGAAAATAGTGTGTAGAGAGTCATTTTTAAGCCATTGTGTGTTTTCGCTGTGTACGCGCGCCTTCCAGGCGACGCTGAGCTTAAATATCCCCGATTTCACACGGCACGCCAAGAGCCAGAAAGCGCAGGCTCTGGGGCAAGCGTTGGGCCTGCCGCTCACCTCAGTGCTGTTCAGCGCCCTAGGTAAGGTGTGTGTGTGGTCTGTCTTTGATTTTGTTAGACTTAAAGCTGCCACTCACTTCAGTGCTGTTCAGCATTCCAGCTACGGTGTGTGGGCTCTGTCTATGATGACCTACAGTGTGTCCTGTCTATGATGACCTTAAGTGTGTCCTGTTTATGATGACCTAAAGTGTGTTCTGTTTATGATAACCAAGTGTGTCCTGTCTATGATGACCTAAAGTGTGTCCTGTTTATAATGACCCAGTGATGGCTTGCATAAAAAGACAGATGCTGGAACTGCTACCCATCGTTAATTGTTATTGCTACCCATCGTTAATTGTTACTGCTACCAGTTAATTGTTATTGCTTCCCATCGTTAATTGTTATTGCTACCCATTGTTAATTCTTATTGCTTCCCATCGTTAATTGTTATTGCTTCCCATCGTTATTCGTTACTGCTTCCCATCGTTATTCGTTACTGCTACCCATCGTTATTTGTTACTGCTACCCATCGTTAATTGTTACTGCTACCCATCGTTAATTGTTACTGCTACCCATCATTAATCGTTACTGCTACCCATCGTTAATTGTAATATATTTGCAGCACCGAAGGCGCACACATGCTTGGGAATTGGGAATGGAACAGTGTGCACAATCTAAGGGCTCAAAACCAATTCTCGTGTTTTGCAACTGCCCCTACCTGATAAAGTAAAGTTCATGCCGTCCTCTAGTGAAAGCTGGTGGAGGCTACAGGCATCAGCAAAAACACTGAGAGTATCTCTTATAATTGCGCTGTGTTCATCGCGCCTGTTATCATATCAGCTGAAGAAACTTGCGTAGGGCAAGGGAGTGCATTCAAGTGCTTCAGAGCAGCCAGCAAAGTACGCCTAACAGGATGTCCTTACATAATATGTGCAGCCTCACATATGTTACTTTATGCTGTTCTATTTCAATATTGAGCATGCAGGGGCGTCTTAGGGAAGAAGATTACTATGACCTATGACCACTCATACTGTGTTTGACCGGGCGTTTATAATTCTGAATTAATCGCTTTTAAGTTCTTGTTACAGTACAAAAAGTATATCACCGCCCCCCAATTATTTGCTTGGTGAGGGCGGTGACAGGGCGGTGGTTTAATACGTGTTTATTTCTAAAAGGGGCGGTTGCGGGGTGGTAGCGGAAATTGACGTTTTTGAGCAGTGCGAGCGATGAGTGGTCAGGAATTTGCGCACTCACCTTCCCTGCACTCCCTGATTCCCAAGCCCCAGCTCTGCCTGCCCCTGCCCCTGCACACCCAGCCCCAGCCCCAGTCCAGCCTGAACCCGTTGCACCCGTCGGTAACTTCCAGCGGGGGGGGGCGGTTGCAGTGCGAAACCGTAAAATATTTATTTTCAGGGGGGGCGGTTGCACATTTTGACCATAAAATATTGGGATTTGTTCAGGGTGGTGGTGGATCCATGGACGTACGGTATGGAGATTTGATTGGCTAAGGACAGATCTTTGCGTGGCCACATTTGTGTGTGTGTGTCATCGTTTGCGTGCCCATTCATCGCACACTCATTTGGGAGCCCACCATTTAAAAGGAACACTACGCAGGCTGTGTACTCCACTCTCCACTGAATTGTTGAGAAGAGGAGCCACTCATCTCTGACCCCTTACTAACTCCCCACCTCGTCCTGCAACACCTATCCATCACCATACTCAGCCATATACCTCAGCCATAGCCGTCCCCAGTGCACTACTACAAATTATGCAACACCTATCATCACCATATACCGTTCGTTCACAATTACTCCGTGACCACACTTTCAAATATTTAATTAAATTTTCGATTTCAGTTCGTGAGGGGGTCTGGGGATTAATTTTTGAGTTCGAGGGCACTTCGGGAGGGCCCTGTCGGGAATTAATTTTGAGTTCGAGAGCCGGCCCCCCTGTTAATGCTGCCTGTGCACTGCTACTGCTGTTTGTTATGGCTAAAGCTGTGGCTGAGGCTGAAGCAGCCTTTCAGCTGGGGACTGGGCTTCAAGAACGAACCCGGTCAGGGGGTTCACTAGCGCGATTGGAGCTCATTTCGATTTTCACCCTCAAACCACTATAAATAAATATTCTATCACTTCGAATTCAGTTCGGAGAGGCCTCCAAGAATTAATAAAAATATTTCGTTTTCTGGCCAAATAATTAATTAATTTCCGAAGTGATCGTAAACAAACGGTATATATACTCAGCCCTATCCTGCAATTCACATATCCTGCAACACCTATCCATCACCATACTCAGCCAAAGCCGTCCCCAGTGCACTACTACAAATTCTGCAAGACCTATCATCACCATATACTCAGCCGTATCCTGCAATTCACATATCCTGCAACACCTATCCATCACCATACTCAGCCATAGACGTCCCCAGTGCACTACTACAAATTCTGCAACACCTATCATCACCATTAACTCAGCCCTATCCTGCAATTCACATATCCTGCAACACCTATCCATCACCATACTCAGCCATATACTCAGCCATAGCCGTCCCCAGTGCACTACTACAAATTCTGCAACACCTATCATCACCATATATATATATATATTCAGCCATATCCTGCAATTCACATATCCTGCAACACCCATCCATCACCTTACTCAGCCATAGCCGTCACCAGTGCAACGTCGGTCATCTACGGAGGACAGCCCATCACCGATCCAGTGCAGCTCCTTGGAAAAATGGAAGGGGTGCTGCCCATTTGCCTCTCGCTGTTTGGTCAGTGCCCATTTGCCTCTCACTGTTTGGTCAGTGCCCATTTGCCTCTCGCTGCTTAATCAGTGCCCATTTGCCTCTCGCTGTTTGGTCAGTGCCGTGCTTGCCTCATTGCATCATTGCTTCTGTTTGCCTTTTCTTGTACTCTGCACAGACCAAACATTTCATCAGTGTGGGTGTGACCTGTTTGGGTCGGCACAGCGTGTGACTTGATTGCATCAACTTGCTCTTGATTAGCAACGGTCAGTGTTGTGATGGTCAGTGTTGTGCATCCTGGTTGCCTCTTTGAACCTGTCTTTTTGTTTGCCTCTTCTTACGCTCTGCATTAGCCTAGGCTTGCTTTGCAAGTGACCTACTTTGTTCATGAATTAGGCAGAGCTTGCTTCACAAAAACATGTGCACCGTATTTGGTGATCAGTTGAGCGCATTAGATCATACAATACTAAAAGCCAGCAGGAAGTACGTTTTTCTGCCTTTGTGTCTAACCTGATTGCTGCACCTCTTGGCATGTCCACGACTTAAGTGTGCACTACAAACACAAGTACACGTGTAATTAGAACGCTTTGCTTGCTAATGTGTACCAAAAATATGCGTCTCTTGTCACATCAGCAGCGGTTGTTCTCGTTTAGTTCAATAGGCTGAAAGTGCCTATATTTATGATGTCCGAGGTTCACATGCTGTGTGCTGTGTGCTTTGCGTGATGTGAAGGCAGTGACATTATCTGTCATTTCACATTTTGGCCACCTTCAGGCCTGACAGGCGCCACCCTCACCACAAACATAGCGGCTAACATCGTGGCCCCAGCAAACGCCTTCATAAACATGGCCCCTAAGCAGATCTCTTTTCGCGCCGGTGCCATCCTCACTGCTGTTTTGGGGTTCGCTATCCAGCCGTGGAAGCTGCTGTCCTCCACCTCCTCATTTGTTAGCACGTGGCTTGTGGGATATTCCGTCATCCTGGGGCCTGTGATTGGCATCATCCTGTCAGGTCTGCAAAGTCTGCAATCGTCCTGATTTCCATTCATTATTAAATTCATTATTCCCCCCCTCTATATGCGGTTTAGAAGGATACAATACTTGGCACCAAAGTGGCTCTTATACTTTATTTATTTTGGGAGTGGTTTTGTCGCCGCCTGCGTAGCCTGTGATCATAACTTCGTTGCTGCCCAGGTTCGTTGAGAGCTGAGCCGTAATTAACGCCCTCCTCTCAGGTACTTGTAAGGCCACATGCACACCTGTGCATGCATGCACATTCACACGCACACGCACACGCGCACGCACACACATACACAAAAAGGCCTTGAGCTGCAAGGCTATTGTTTGATGGGGAATGTTGAAAGGTTTGAAAAAAAGTTTCACCTTGAAGATGCTGCGACCTTTCAAAATAAAACGCCTCATGTGCCCAAAGTAGAGGCTTGAAGGTGGTCTGGGCGCAGCGCTGTATAATCTGAGCACCGACTTCGAGACTTCCTTGAAAATTGCACACTGTTTTGTACTGACGTAGGCTGTTGTACGATTTCAATGGTCGTCGCAAACCGTGCCCCTTTTCACTGACATACAGCGTGCCACTGACTGCTTAGCCTGAAAAGACTACCACAGTGTGTGTGTCTGTGCAATTTAACATAATGTTTACGGTAACTGCCTCAACAAGTGTGTGGGGAGTGGTTTTCACTGCCTACGTAAAATTTCCTTTCTTTCTTGCCTCGACATAATTATCAAATAATAGACAAGCACTGTCATGGGTTATTGTACGATACTTTGATGTAGAAGGCTTAAATCTTATTTGTTCGTCCGTTTTACCGTTTTCAAAAACAATCCTACTCAAAATTTCACCATTTCTCCTCCTTTCAGACTATTACATTGTGAGGGAACGCAACCTGGATCTGGACAGTTTATATAAAAAAGGGGAGGAATCCATATACTGGTTCAAGGTAAGCGTCAGCATTGGAGATTCTAGAGCTGCTTATAATAGATCAGTTTTGTACAGGTTTACAATTCCTTTGCAGACTTTTGGCCACCAATCAATTGTACTAAACATGGTACGCACGCCTTTTGAGCTGCAGTGTGGAAACTGCTCTAGAGTGCAGTGTGTAACACTTTTATTTCCTTGTCCAGAACCGTACATAAACACCGTATACCATGACTTTATTTGTGGAAATTTTCCTGCCGGAAATATCGTGTACACTCCGTAAAATCTTACGTATGCTTGATTCTGGCCAAGCCTACACAATGTGCACTTGGCCATGCCCAATCTGGTCAGAAGCAGCAGAGTGGAAACTGCTTTAGAGTACAGTGTGTGACACTTTTATTTCCTTGTAACGCTTCAATGATGGTAACATTTTTATTTCCTTGTAACCTATTCACCGACATCTGATGCAAACAAAATAGAAATAGATGTTAGGTATTTACAAACGAAACGAAACTTGGTTACAATGCCTTTGGCCTTCAGGCAATCAGGGGACTTTAGTTGCTGAGCAGAAGTTACACTTGACACCGAAGGTCGCTCCTTTTCTGAAGTTGATTCAGAAAGTGGTGTTCTTGCCTGCGCAGTTGTTTCTTCAGCACCTTTGTGATGGCTTGGTAATCAAGGTTGTTTACGGTGGACGTTGAAACAGTAAGCTAGAGAAAGGAAGATTGCATGCGATGCTTGATTGTATTTCTGTGTTTTCATCGGGAACATACGATCACGCTCTTCCATTTGCATGCAGTAAATCTACTGCACATCTAACCAAGCACTTGCCAGGCTGCTTGTGGCCATTATTCTGTAAGTCCCCTTTTGACTATGCCCTTGCAGTCCTTACCTCTGCGTTCTTCAATAGCACTTTACTCCCTTCTGCCAAAAATTCCACACGGTCTGTTTATCACACACAACATCCTTTGCCACTTGCTCTGTATCCTATATGACTTTAGGGAGGCTGGAACATTGCCAGCATAATTTCTTTGATTGCCGGAGTTCTCCCTTGCCTGCCTGGCCTCTTACAGCAACTTGGTGCTACAACTGGGCTTCACCCAATTTGGTCAGCCCTATACTCATGCGCCTGGTTTGTGGTAAGCATAGAAAAGCTGTGATGAATTCATGATCATTACATCACAATGTCGCCAATATTTCCCTTCAAATCTGCACTTTACTGCCTCGTTCTGTCTTGTTCATTATTTGACCAAAACATTTCAGGCAACACAGGCGGTCAGGTCACTTCATAATTCACCTATACCTCAGGCTTAAGTTTTCAAGCATACATTCACGCATTAGCTTTATATATATGACCGGTTAAGTGTTTGCAATTGGATCTCAGCTACTGGATCCGAAGGAAGTCAGTAAAGCTGAGGCTAGGAATAAAGGGGTGCAAAAGAAGAAGAAAAGAGAGAAAAAACCACACATGGAATGAAAACAACAATTAAGTAAAACGCGCCACTTTGGTACCGAGTATTGCAAAACTCCACCACAGAATAGAACAGAAAATCAATGGGGATCAGGGATGCCAATGACTGCATTTCTATGAAATTGCAAAAGACGTGGTTTTGCAACCACTTTATATCTTGCCAGACTAGTGTGTGTGTGTAGATCTCCTTAAATGCGTATAACTCCACTTTACCGCTGATCTATCCATCTCCACATTCACTTCTGCCCTGTTGTGTCATGCAGGGGGTTTCTGTGTCGTCAATCGTGTACGTTTTGCTTATGAAATCCAAGCCAGCATACCATCCTATTCAAGAAGTTGAGTCTTGTTGACCGGCTGGTTTGCTGCTGTCCTTTGTACCTGTATGCGGGCCTTGATGCTGCTTTCTTCTTGCTGCTTATTAATATATTGAAGTCTCTTTGTTTCCAATTTTTTTACTCATGGTTTCTTAGCTGATTCAAGTCTTCTTTTCACTGCATTGCATTGTACATCAAACATTGAGAACGGATCCAGGGTACACGTTGTTCTATGTGTCTATTGTTGCTAGTCCTACGCCGCGGAGGCTCCTGGTACTACAACAGTGATTTTCTGTGAATTGCTATTGCTTGCCTAGTAACATATGTTCCCACAGATTAGAGCTGAGGATCCTGTACATTAAACGTACTGCCCACATGGTTGCCTTTGGCCATGTTGATGCTGTGATGGTTGCTTCCCTTTAGCGCACGACATTTGAGGACGTGCAGACACATGAGAGCAGGTACAATAGGGTGGATAATGGGCAAAGTGAGTACCACAACTGTACTATCTTTCACGACAAAAAGAAGCAGGGGTGGCAAAGGCCTGCAAACCATCCAGGAGTATTGCTCAGATTATTTTGTGGGTCGCGTCTGGTTTAAAAGAAAAGAAAAGAAAAAGAACGCAGATAATGTACACTGCCGGCATGGATCAGGAAAGGATGTTGTTTTGTGTTCTGCACCACCCAATGGATGCAGAGACACACAACATTTCACCTGGAGAATTAAAACAAGAGGAGCTTTTCAGTGGGAATCAGGTGATTGTTTGGTTTATCGTTTAGTTTGGATTACAAAGGCCTCCAGCCTGGCATGGCTGCTCATCAACCTTTAGTAGGTGCCAACAAATAAATCAATCAAAAAGATCGACAGCTGCACTAAAGAATTGTAAACCTCAGTTATGTTGAAAAACAAAACCTTTGATATCACCTTCAGAAATATGATCAAATAAATGGTTGAACTGGTGCCGTAAATGTTCGGTGCCCATACATAAATAAATAACGTGTTTCTCATTTTGAATATAATCCCCGTTTTCACGCAGATTGCAAACACGTGCACTCCTGTCCGGACTCCTGCCGTATATATTTTTTTTTTTTTTTTTGGTGGGGGTTGTTACACGGTCCTCAGCAAGGGCCTGACAGAAAGAAGGAAAAATACCTATAAGACTGGGAAAAGGAAAACT
>Ga0307947_1003565_pt1 | contig 12459 bp, 18 predicted proteins | sample OrgLakmetagen232_FD_201840 | JGI IMG/M metagenome (GOLD analysis project Ga0307947, IMG submission 201840) | Saline water microbial communities from Organic Lake, Antarctica - #232 | ecosystem: Environmental > Aquatic > Non-marine Saline and Alkaline > Saline | place: Antarctica: Organic Lake...
GGGTCTGCAGGTCACGGGTGTCGCAAGGAGGGTGCACGCGAAAGCAGTTTCAGTGTGCCATGCAAGTTCACCCAAAACCACGCGCACCTGTCCAGGGGTAGGGTCTGCAGATCACGGGTGTCGCAAGGAGGGTACACAAGGAAGCAGTGTCAGTGTGCCATGCAAGTTCACCCAAAACCACGCGCACCTGTCCAGGGGTAGGGTCTGCAGGTCACGGGTGTCGCAAGGAGGGTGCACGCGAAAGCAGTTTCAGTGTGCCATGCAAGTTCACCCAAAACCACGCGCACCTGTCCAGGGGTAGGGTCTGCAGGTCACGGGTGTCGCAAGGAGGGTACACGCGAAGAATCGGCCTGCCCCCCCACCACAGCGACTCAATGTGCTTCTGCAAGGTTTAGAAGAGTGTTGCAAGAGAGGGAGTGTGGACGGGGTCTGCTAAGGATTGTTGCAGTACCCACATAGAAAGCACGTCATTTTTCTGTGGGTTGTTGAATGTCTGCGTACCCTTTTATAACACACACACGCATCAGGAGGGTACAGAGGTTCAGGACAGAGAAAGGTTGCTGTGATTTCTTTTTAATGTTGTGTAGAGGGGGGAGTGTGCGTGAGACACAGCAATGTGTCAGAAACAGCTGCAGCGTCCTTATAGACACGCGTCCGTGTCAACAAGTACCGTGCTCATTCTTTGATGCGCTTGCTAAAAAGTCCGAAAAAGGAGCACACCACCCTCTTCTAGCAGCCAGAGCAGCTGGAAACAAAGACCTACACATGAGAGCCTTCAAAAAGCCTTACAAATCTCACTACGGTAGGACGACCCACGCCTCTGACGACGCCACTATTCATGGTGGTGTGTGCAGGCACGCACGCATGTACAGTGGCAGCATATGGCAGCAAATTACACACATGCACACGTGACACACCATCAATGCTGAGTTTTTACTTGCATCCAGGTGCCATTTAATAAAGTGATGTGCACACGTACGCACACACACAACACACACAAGCGCACACACACAACACACAACACACACACACAAGCGCGCACACACAACACACGCACCAAACCAAAACATCCTTGCGGACACTGACCTGCGTCCAGCTGCCATTAACTAGGGTGATATGCGCGCAACCTCCCGCGGCACCGTACACTAATGCAAATGTGTTGTAGTACAGGGCCTTTGCAAAGGTCATGAACCAGCTTCCTGTGCGTGCGTGTGTGTGTGTGTGTGATATATGGTGCATACATGCACAAACACAGACTTGGTCACTGTTGTGCAAATTAAAGTACCGAGACCAAAGTAGACACACACTGACAGCAGCGAACAGACAGCAAAATGTGGCCACACAGACCACTCCCACCCCCACTCCCACCCCCACCTCCACACCAACACCCACTCCCACTCCCACCTCCCACCTCCACACCAACACCCACGCCCATATGCGAGGGAAAAGCCACAAGCAGCCCAAGGTCAAGACACATCTGGCTATGAACGCTGTAAGTATGCATGTGGCCATGAGCGCTGTGAGTATATATGAGCGCTATAAGTATACATACTGTAAGTATATATGTGGCCATGAGCGCTGTAAGTATATATGAGCGCTATAAGTATACATGCTGTGAGTATGTGTGGCCATGAGCGCTGTAAGCATGCATATGGCTATGAGCGCTGTAAGTATGCATTTGGCTATGAGCGCTGTAAGTATGCATGTGGCCATGAGCGCTGTAAGCATGCATATGGCTATGAGTGCTGTAAGTATGCATTTGGCTATGAGCGCTGTAAGCATGCATGAGGCTATGAGCGTTGTAAGTATGCATGTGCACAACATATTCACGCTTGGGCATATTGGCCAGACATATGCAACGGCATACCGCATCACGTTTTTATGATACCCATAGAACTCATAAAACAAAGTATCCTGGCAGTGAGAACCACCATCCACATTAACATAGGAAACGGAGCCCCTTTTACACCGGGCAAAACTCATCCACTACAGGGAAAAAGAAAAAGACCGATGGAGGTTATAAGATAACCAATATTACAATCACATGCACAGATACACATTTGTGTGGTCCAGTACTTCCTCTCACCACAATCCACATGCACATATACACATTTGTGTGGTCCATTACTTCCTCACACTACAATCCACACAGATACACATTTGTCTGGTCCAGTACTTCCTCACACCACAATCCACACAGATACACATTTGTCTGGTCCATTACTTCCTCTCACTACAATCCACATGCACATATACACATTTGTCTGGTCCAGTACTTCCTCTCACTACAATCCACACCACTTCATCACCACCTCTTCCAGTATCTGCAATAGGCAGAACTGTGAGTTGGGCACACATTGGACACACTAGCACATAATGTAAGAGGACGTTGGTTTGTATTCACACAAAGGATGCACATACATACACACCACACCGCACACCACACACCGCACCCACACCCACACCCACACCCACATCCACACCCACACCCACACCCACACTCACACCCACACCCACACCCACACCCACACCCACACCCACACCCACAGCCACAGCCACACCCACACCCACACCCACAGCCACAGCCACACCCACCTAAACCCAACCACCTGCACATCCATACTCACACAAGCGCAGCATTCTGCGTACCTGCAATGGCCGCACTGTTGCTGAAATCCACGTGCCGCTGCCACAGCCGGCTGATCATATTGGTGGACACGGTGGGGTAGTGTGTGTAGGCCACCACATGCGCACCCGCCACTGCTGCTACAGGGTATGTGAAGGCCCAGCCTGTGGTGTCGATGAACAGCTGCAAGCGTAAAGTGCATGTGAGCTCACTGAACAACACGTGCTTGACGTCAGAGACAAGAATTAAGAAAGTTCACGAAGGCCCAGCTTGTGGTGTCGATGAACAGCTGCAAGCGTAAAGTGCATGTGAGGTCACTGAACAACACGTGCTTGATGTCAGAGACAAGAGGTAATAAAGTTCACGAAGGCCCAGCCTGTGGTGTCGATGAACAGCTGCAAGCGTAAAGTGCATGTGAGGTCACTGAACAACACGTGCTTGATGTCAGAGACAAGAGGTAAGGAAGTTCACGAAGGCCCAGCCTGTGGTGTCGATGAACAGCTGCAAGGCGTAAAGTGCATGTGAGGTCACTGAAGAACACGTACACGACGTCAGAGACAAGAAATAAGAAAGTTCACGAAGGCCCAGCTTGTGGTGTCAATGAACAGCTGCAAGCGTAAAGTGCACGTGAGCTCACTGAAGAACACGTGCTTGATGTCAGAGACAGAAATAAGAAAGTTCACGAAGGCCCAGCTTGTGGTGTCAATGAACAGCTGCAAGCGTAAAGCGCACGTGAGCTCACTGAAGAACACGTACACGACGTCAGAGACAAGAAATAAGAAATAAGAAAGTTCACGAAGGCCCAGCTTGTGGTGTCAATGAACAGCTGCAAGCGTAAAGTGCACGTGAGCTCACTGAACAACACGTACACGACGTCAGAGACAAGAAATAAGAAAGTTCACGAAGGCCCAGCTTGTGGTGTCGATGAACAGATGTGAGCGTGAAGTGCACGTGAGCTCACTGAACGACACGTGCTTGATGTCAGAGACAAGAGGTAATAAAGTTCACGAAGGCCCAGCTTGTGGTGTCGATGAACAGATGTGAGCGTGAAGTGCACGTGAGCTCACTGAACGACACGTGCTTGATGTCAGAAAAAAGAAATAAGAAAAAAAATAGGCATGAAAAAGCATTCCCTGCAGATACATATTATGCACAAGAACAGTGCTGAGCATGTGGAGCGTTTTTAACCTTTAAAGCCAGACCATGTGGTTTGGATGAGCACCTGCAAGGACGGGGCATGCACTGTGCTTTACATAAAAGGAAACCTGCGTGCGTGTGGGTGTGGGTGTGCGTGTACATACATACATGTTTACATAATACATGTACATACATACATACATGTTTACATAAAAGGAAACCTGTGTGCTTTACATAAAAGGAAACCTGCGTGTGTGCATTGGGGGGTGCTACGGACGTGCACTAGACACTAACAAATACCAGACATAGATAGGGTTGGCCAGAACCGTATATACACATCGTATATGACCGTATGTATGGTGATTTCCCTGCCAAAAGTACTGTATATACACCGTATATACCTATAATTGTATGGTTCTGGCCAACCCTAGATATAGATCAGCGCGCTGCTGCTCCAGTGGCTGCTTTGCCTGTGGTAGCGATGTACACCTGCACAAATATTGTGCGAACCAATATTGCGCGATACCAGATACAGATCAGCGCGCTGCTGCCCCAGTGCCTACCCAGCCTGTGGTGGCGATGAACACTTGGACAAATATTGTGCGACACCAATATTGTGCAATGCCAGATATAGATCAGCGCTGCTGCTCCAGTGGCTACCTTGCCTGTGGTGGAGATGAACACCTGCACAAATAGAGTGCACCAATATTATTGTGCACCAATTATTGTGCACCACTATTGAGCATGGATTATATGTAGGGTTGGCCAGAACCGTATATATACACTGTATATGACCGTACATTTGGTGAGTTCCCTGCCAGAATTACCGTATGTACACCGTATTTATGTGCTTCTGGCCAGCCCTAGTTATATGCGTTGATTTGTTTGGAGTTGTTGGTAAGCTCTCGACTAAGGTCCGGCCTGTTGTGAAAAAGACACCTGCAGCAAAAAATGGAGTGCATGCATGCATGCGTGCGTGCAAGTGTTGTGTTCTGTCAAAGCGCTGTGTGTGTCAAGGACCAGTAGAAGGCTGAAAAGAGCAAATGGAATGATTAAGGCAGATCTGTGGTATAAAAAATGAAAAGAGCAAATGAAATGAATTAGGCAGGTCTGTGGTATAATGGGCACCAGTTATGTAAGCGTAGGGTTGGCCAGAACCATATATATCTACGGTGTATGTACGGTATTTTGGGCAGGAAAATCACCAAATATACGGTCATATACGGTGCATATATACAATTATGGCCAACCCTACATAAGCGGGGTGCACGCGGGTGCAAGTGTCACGTGTCATGCGTGACCCGCTTGAAAAAAACGGGCATGTCAGAGCCCAGCAAATGGCAGAGACGAGCACGTGCACCCAAATGGCACTGATTTCATTTCCATTCGATTCGACGACACGGACAGGCTCTACTTGCATTATTACATCACGCAGTCAAAAGATGCAATTAGAAGCGCGTGGTTCAGAGGGGTGTACCCTGCACAGCCAATGGCGCAAGCCCTCCCCCTGGTTTGTTAGGCAACGGCAGGCAACGGAGAGAGTGTCTAGGCAATTAGAAGCGCGTGGTTCAGAGGGGTATTCCCTGCACAGCCAATGACGCAAGCCCTCCCCCTGCTTTGTTAGGCAACGGCAGCTTGTTAGGCAACGGCAGCTTGTTAGGCAACGGCTTGTTAGGCAACGGCAGGCAATGGCTTGTTAGGCAACGGCGGCTTGTTAGGCAACGGCTTGTTAGGCAACGGCAGCTTGTTAGGCAACGGCTTGTTAGGCAACGGCGGCTTGTTAGGCAACGGCAGCTTGTTAGGCAACGTCAGGCAACGAAGAGAGTGTCCAGCAATCCACAGAGACGCTGCAGCAATAACCGTAGCACGTCCTTAGCATAAAATACATAGAGTTTAGAGCCTCTCATTGAGAGCACGTAGTTAGCACGTAGGTGTGACTAATGAGTACGAAGTTAAAATCCTATATTGCTTCCTCTCCACATCTTTGCAAATGGGGGCAAAGTAAGGCAAGCTTCTTCTGGCAAACACAGGGATTCAAAAAAGCCTTGACGTCCACCGAAACCACATACTGGGCCCGCACCTCTGGCACTACTTGGCCCAGTGCCTCCATCGCCACAAGTACAGAGCCCACTGCTTGGCCCAGCAAGGTGAGTCGAGGGTAGGTCTGCGGCAATAGCAAGCCACTACGCTTCAGCCGCACAACCTGCAGTTTATATACCATCGTAGCAGGTGTGCATGCATTCATGTGTGTGTGAGTGTGAGTGTGTGTGTGTGAGTGTGTGTGTGCACATGTGCTTGTGTATGTATATATATATATGTGTGTGTGTGTGTGTGTGTGTAGGTGTAGGTAGGGGGAGATTGCGCTGTGCCACACCACCTGAAGGGATGGATATAAGGGAGCAGCAATGCTCTCACCCTTGTGCCTTCCCTCCACCAAAAGTTGCACAAGCCCGAAAGTCATGGACAAGCGTTGCACAGGCATCACAGCCTTTACAAGCTTGACAATTAGGACGGCAGAGGTGCGTGCAGGACAGGCAGGACAGGCGGCCAAGCCAACTGTACTGAACATCACAAGTGTACCATGCCAGCAGAACCACCGGCACAATGCGTTTAAAGGTGCAGCGGAACATGATTATGTTGTGTACGCCCTTGATCAGCAGCTTATGCGGGACTAAGCGGCTGGGAGGCAAGCGTGACAATGCACAGTACTATGCACAGCACAATGCACAGTACGATGCACAGCACAATGCACAGTACTATGCACAGTACAATGCACAGCACAATGCACAGCACGATGCACAGCACAATGCACAGTACAATGCACAGCACAATGCACAGCACAATGCACAGCACAATGCACAGTACAATGCACAGCACAATGCACAGCACAGCACAATGCACAGCACAATGCACAGTTCAATGCACAGCACAACGCACAGCACAATGTACAGCACAATGCACAGCACAATGCACAGTACAATGCACAGCACAATGCACAGTACAATGCACAGCACAATGCACATTACAATGCACAGCACAATGCACAATGCACAGTACAATGCACAGTACAATGCATAGCACAATGCACAGCACAATGCACAGCACAATGCACAGCACAATGCACAATAAAATGCACAGTACAATGCACAGCACAATGCACAGCACAATGCACAGCACAACGCACAGCACAATGCACAGTACAATGCACAGTACAATGCACAGCACAATGCACAGCACAATGCACAGCACAATGCACAGTACAATGCACAGCACAATGCACAGCACAATGCACAGTACAATGCACAGCACAATGCACAGCACAATGCACAGCACAATGCACAGCACAATGCATAGTACAATGCACAGTACAATGCACAGTACAATGCACAGTTTAATGCACAGCACAATGCACAGTAACAATGCACAGTACATATGCAGTTACAAACACGTCCAAGCTAAACAAACCCACATCTAAGCAAAGCAATTTCCTGAAACCTTGTCCTGACACACATACACAAACACACACAAACACACACACAACACGCACGCACACACACATAAAGGAACACAAACACTCACACATACAGACCACGAACAGACACACACACACTAACCCTGATGCTTGCTGGACTGGAGTGGGTGCAAGCCTTGTCCGGGATAACTCCCACTTGCTCCCCCTGCAACTCAAGCCCCTGCAACTCCAGCGACGACCCTGTGGGTGGATGCCGCTGCTTCTGTGGGACGGATCTAAGAGAACCTGCAGTTTGAGTATTGAAGATAAAGTGTCATGAGGTTGGAGTATCAAGGTGTACATGAGGTTGGAGTATTAAATTGTACATGCAGTTGGAGAACTAAGTGTACATGCAGTTGGAGTATTACGGTGTACATGAGGTTGGGATATCAAAGATATGAGTGACCATGCCGCTGCTCGCAAGCCTGAAGTGAAAGTAACATAGAAGTAAAAACAAAGAAGAGAATGTATGGAGAACTACGGATGGTACTGTCGCTGCTGCTCCGTTGCGTGGTTCAGTGCTTGCACATGGAGAGCGACAAGGATGGAGTGTGTGTCATCGCTTAGACAGTGCGTCGCTGCTGAGACAGTGTCACTGCTGAGACAGTGAGTCATTGCTGAGACAGTGCGTCGCTGCTGAGACAGTGTGTCATTGCTGAGACAGTGCGTTGCTGCTGAGGCAGTGTTACTGCTGAGACAGTGTGTCATTGCTGAGACAGTGCGTCGCTGCTGAGACAGTGCGTCGCTGCTGAGGCAGTGTCACTGCTCAGACAGTGTGTCATTGCTGAGACAGTGTGTCATTGCTGAGACAGTGCGTCGCTGCTGAGGCAGTGTCGCTGCTGAGACAGTGAGTCATTGCTGAGACAGTGCGTCGCTGCTGAGACAGTGTCACTGCTGAGACAGTGTGTCATTGCTGAGACAGTGCGTCGCTGCTGAGACAGTGTGTCATTGCTGAGACAGTGCGTCGCTGCTGAGACAGTGCGTCGCTGCTGAGACAGTGTCACTGCTGAGACAGTGTGTCATTGCTGAGACAGTGCGTCGCTGCTGAGACAGTGTCACTGCTGAGACATTGTGTCATTGCTGAGACAGTGCGTCGCTGCTGAGACAGTGCATTAATGCTGAAGAAGGAGAGGGCAAACTTCTCATTTTGTTATGTTTGGAACGGATGAATAGACAAATCAAATCAAGGCAATGCATAGACAGACGTATTGGTTGAAAGGCCATGAGGGCAAACAGGATTAGTATATGGTGGCACAAGCGTTTCTGGGATCAGCGCATCCGGCCAAGAACATAACCAGCCTGCCTACTGCGCCTGCAGGTAGTGTGGCGCTGAAAAGGGCATCAAGGTCGCTAGGTTCAGGCACACTTCACCACCAGGTCTTGCATACTAATATACCCACACACCTGCTTTGCCTGCAGGGAGGGTGATGTTGAAGCGCTGCGCCGCATCTGCTATAAGCTCTGGAGTGTCCGGTGCCTCATCCCGCACGTAAATCACGATCTGCAATGTGAGCAGCGAGCAGCCATTCATTCTGGTCTGATTGACTGAAGAGACTCATCATGGGTGAAGATTCTGACAAGTCTTTAAAGCAGGACACAGGAGCAAATGAAGCCCAGTTGCGCTGTTCATTCTGGACCTTTTACAAATAGTACAAACGGTGTGGGCACTCCATAGCAGGTCTCCAATATTGAGTCTGCTTACCAAACGGTCTGCGCGTCACTAGGTGGTCTGCTCACCTTGGCATAGGGCGCTGCCTCTAGAACCGACTTCACAGCACACCTGGAGGGATGGGGACATATAGGGAGTTCAGTTGTAACCTATAAGTGCAAATGGACCTTTTTATTGCATCCATTAGCTTGAGTTCAAATAAAGGACTTGAATTTACTGCCTGATATGCTACCAAATTTTCTGCTGGGTTATCTTGGTCAATGCTGCTCCTTATTGCACCACAATGGAGTACCCACCACAACACACGCTCCCCACCCCCTCCTCCATCCGCAAAAGGGTGGAAAAAAGCTACAGTACCCTGTGCATGTGTCAATGAACGAGCACTCATGATGCTTGATAGTGCTTATAGCATGAATTACAGCAAGTACTTTCTCCAAGCGGCGTTAGTGTCTAAGTAAACTTGTTAAGCGCTTGGGGAGTAGTTCCTACGGTCAGCCTGCTGCAAGCCCTTGTGACTGCAAGACTGACCAAGCCCACTAAATTAGCCCAAAACTTCACCTTCTCAACAGATGGGAGCGTGACCCAGCAGAAGAGCAAGGTACAGGTGGCAAGTCCCAGCACCACACAGATGCTCAGCTCCACAACCCCAATGGACATGGAATTAACGAAATTGCCCAATCAGAAAAGATGAATTGCAGCCATATTTGGAATTAACATTGATAATTTTTTAACTTTAAATCAAACTTTGTCACGGCTCTGGAGGGTTATTTACTGAGAAGGGGCTACAAGCTGCCAAGGCATCATGGGCATCCTAGAGAAAATCAAGGCAAGAGGGGGATATGTTTCCCATGTACCCATGCAGCTTTGTTTGCAACTGATGTTCTGTCAGCTTGAACTCCCTGTCCATCATGTCCATCCTCGTGTTCCTTCCCTGCAGGATATTGAGCAGGAGATGAACCGGACGCAAAAGAACAAAGTGCGTCCCTATAAGTGCATGGAGCCTGTGCGAGTGTACACGTCTCTGCCTCCTTGTAACTGTGTCTTTTCTCGTGGCAGACCATCGAGCAGAGGCTTAAAATAGCTACATGGAAACAACGAAGCTCGTATATTTATACCTTACTTTCCTAAAGGGCACAGGATGGAAGGAAGATAGTGCGCATGCGGTTGCCCCTGTGTTTAGCTGTCGAAATCCTCTGTGCACGCAGGCCACGGAGTATCACATGGGCCAGCTCAAGTGCCGATTAGCCAAGCTGCGCACAGAGCTGCAAGCCCCACCAAAGGTACGCGCATGTGGCTGGCATGTGCTTGGCCGGGTTATGATTATGACGTACCTAGTTCTGAGGGTACGCAGTTTGTTGAATTCTAGAAGCTGTTTATGCCTTTTATCCACAAGTCTTATGCACCTGCTCATTCCTGAAGCCCCCGGTTACGCTAGCGTCCCTGACCTCCAACCTCCCTGCCCCAATTCAGCATACTGACATGCATTGTATTGCCGTGTCTTTGCAGGATTCGAAAGGTGGCGGTGAGGGCTTTGAGGTCACAAAGTTTGGGGATGGTCGTGTGGCACTGATTGGTGAGGACATGCACGGGAATATGTAGCACAATTTGCTAATCAGACATTACTGTTGTACGTGCACAGCAATCGTTCCTTAACAATTACGTGTCTTTGATGCAGCGCTAAGATTATGTAGCACAATTTGCTATTCAGATGTTACGTGTCTTTGTTGCAGCGCTAAGTGATTTACATGCAGTTGTTGTTCTAGCATCTTGCTGACTATCTATGAGAGACTTTCGCGGCAGCTGCTAGTGCCACGGGATCAGACTGCAACCTACATTCCTTTACAAGAAGCATGGACATATGATTTGCTGTCATCAATTCAGTATCTAATCCTTTCTTTGCATTACAGATGATTTAGCACAAACACTTCCTTCTGTTGCCTGATTGCACAGGCTTCCCTTCCGTGGGAAAGTCATCCCTGCTCAATCAGCTGACAGGGACAGCTTCGCAATACAGATGATTTAGCACAAACACCTCCTCCTGTTGCCTGATTGCACAGGCTTCCCTTCCGTGGGAAAGTCATCCCTGCTGAATCAGCTGACAGGGACAGAGAGTGAGGCGGCAGCATACGAGTTCACAACGCTCACGGTATGTGTTGTTCAAGACGTTACTTAATCTGACAGGATGTGAGGAGTGAGTTTTATTGGTGACCATCTTGTACTTCTCAACGGGTCCAGGGTACTGGACACTAGAAGTTGAATGTGCACTCACCTTTTTACATGCCCGATAAAAGCTGTCCAGTCTTGTGTGGGTGTTCTATTGCTGCTTTTTCACTGTGCCCCCCCCATCTTTGGCGTTGACACCTCTCGTGCTTCGCGCCTTGCAATCAAGAAGCATCGTTTGCACCTGCTAGTGTGCAGCCTGCAACGTGCACACTGCAGAAATGTTATGCAACGCGCACACTGCAGACATGTTCTGCAACGCGCACACTGCAGACATGTTGTTCAGTGCAACCTCACACGATCATTGAATGACTCCTGCCTTCCTGTCCATAGTGCATTCCTGGCATCATCCACTACAATGAGTCCAAGATCCAGCTGTTGGATTTGCCTGGCATCATTGAGGGCGCCAGCGAGGGCAAAGGCAGAGGGCGGCAGGTGAAACCATGGCGGCAAATGGACCAAAATTTGCAGATCACGTTTTTTTCACAATTTGGGGCATGGTTAACCGATGTGCACGGAAGTAGCTTTCATGGATAGGCTTATAATGAGCTGGATTTGCTTAGATGCCCACATCTGCCTGCACATGCCACAATGGTGCCCTTCTTTGACGGGCACTCTGTTTTGTTTGCACCTGTGTGTGCACAGAGCGTTTGCTGTATCTCCCCTATGAATGCCCTGTCCCTTGCACCTTCCCCTAAACACTTGCAGACCAATGCACTCCGTTCCCTCAAAAACCGATAAGAACTTGCTCAGCTCCTTTGCAAACTTAAACTCGCCTGAAACAAAGCAACCTTGCCCCCTCTCTAAACTTACACTGGTGAAATCCGTGTGCAAGGATGCATATCCCAAACACGCGTAGTCAAGGTAGCACAAATTGAAGAATGTAGTTTGCATCCATGCTACAAAGGTAGCACAAATTGAAGAACGCAGGTCGCATCCATGCTACAAAGGTAGCGCAAATTGAAGAACGTAGGTCGCATCCATGCTACAAAGGTAGCGCAAATTGAAGAACGTAGGTCGCATCCATGCTACAAAGGTAGCGCAAATTGAAGAACGTAGGTTGCATCCATGCTACAAAGGTAGCGCATATTGAAGAACGTAGGTCGCATCCATGCTACAAAGGTAGCAAAAATTGAAGAACGTAGGTCGCATCCATGCTACAAAGGTAGCAAAAATTGAAGAATGTAGGTCGCATCAATGCTACAAAGGTAGCGCATATTGAAGAACGTAGGTCGCATCCATGCTACAAAGGTAGCAAAAATTGAAGAACGTAGGTCGCATCCATGCTACAAAGGT
>Ga0307947_1003569_pt1 | contig 12456 bp, 11 predicted proteins | sample OrgLakmetagen232_FD_201840 | JGI IMG/M metagenome (GOLD analysis project Ga0307947, IMG submission 201840) | Saline water microbial communities from Organic Lake, Antarctica - #232 | ecosystem: Environmental > Aquatic > Non-marine Saline and Alkaline > Saline | place: Antarctica: Organic Lake...
CACACTGCCACACTGCCACACTGCTACACTGCCACACTGCTACACTGCCACACTGCTACACTTCTACACTGCTACACTGCTACACTGCCACACTGCTACACTGCTACACTGCTTGCTACACTGCCACACTGCTACACTGCTACACTGCTACACTGCCACACTGCTACACTGCCACACTGCTACACTGCCACACTGCCACACTGCTACCCTGCTACACTGCCACACTGCTACACTGCCACACTGCCACACTGCCACACTGCTACACTGCTACACTGCCACACTGCTACACTGCCACACTGCTACACTGCCACACTGCTACACTGCCACACTGCTACACTGCTACACTGCCACACTGCTAAGGCAAGCAGCAGGTCACCTGCGTGGAGCCGCCTATGAGCGCTTGAGAATAGGAAATACGAGCGAAGTATCTATAGGGCTGGCTATTGTATCGTGTATCTGCACCGTACATGACGTATTTATGGTGCTTTTCTTGGTAAAGCACCGTATGTACATCATTTTTACTTAAATATAGAGTTTGCCAGAACCATAAATATACGGTGTATATACGGTATTTTTGGCAGGGATATCACTAAATATACGGTCATATACGGTGTATATATACGGTTCTGGCCAACCCTACTTATATATGTATGGTTCTAGCCAACCCTAAGTATCTAGCACATTTCCCCCTCTATAACTGATTATATCTGTACCCCCAGTGCGTTGCTCAGAACTGCCAGGGGATCCAGCAGGTCAACACACACTGACACACACTCACACACACACATGCACACATACACACTCACACACACACTGACATATACACACATGCATTGTCAGGAGCAGCATTCCCACCCAGCCCTGATCTGCACCTGAAGTAGGTGGCCTTTGTCGATGGAGCATCAGTTGAGGGGGTGGCCAGTTCTAAATCAGGGGCCTCCACGCCCAGCAGGTTTGCTGTAAGCGGAAGGTACCAGGCACACCAGCTGTAAATCCAGGACGAGAAGAAGCTGCTGCTGCTGCTGCTGCTGCTGCTGTTTGGACGGCTACTGCCGCTGTCTGGACGGCCACTGCTGCTGCTGCTGCTGCTGCTGCTGCTGCTGCTGTTTGGATGGCTACTGCCGCTGTCTGGACAGCCACTGCTGCTGCTGCTGCTGCTGCTGCTGCTGCTGCTGTTTGGACGGCTACTGCCGCTGTCTGGACAGCCACTGCTGCTGCTGCTGCTGCTGCTGCTGCTGTTTGGACGGCTACTGCCGCTGTCTGGACGGCCACTGCTGCTGCTGCTGCTCCTGCTGCTGCTGCTGCTGTTTGGACGGCTGCTGCCGCTGACTGGACGGCCACTGCTGCTGCTCCTGCTGCTGCTGCTGCTGTTTAAATGGTTACTGCCGCTGCCTGGACGGCCACTACTGCTGCTGCTGCTACCAATCAGACCGCTGTTTGTGATGCTGCTGTCATGTGAGTTGTTGCTGCTGCTGCTGCTGCTGTCTACTAACGTCCCGTTGCTCAAACTGCTGGTAAACAAGCCGTCGTTACCGTCATTAAATTCACTGCGGCCTCCCACGACAATGGCTCGCCTGCTGTCGCTCGTAGTGGGAGTAAAGGTTGAGTGTTCGGCTTCAACGGCTGTGAGGGCTGCTGCGTGTGCTAGGGCGCTGAGGGGGGCCACCAAGTGGCGTGGCGCAGAGGGGACCATGTCACGGTGCTGCACCTGTGTATGTATTTGTGGGTTTGTGTGTGTGTGCGCGCGTGTGTGTGTGTGTGTGTGTGTTTGTGTGTGTGTGTGTGTGTGCGCGTGCGTGAGTGTGATATGTATGTGTGAGTGCGTGTTTTGTGTATGTGTGACCAACTGCGTGCAATACCCTGTTATTCCTCTCTGTGGGCACACACACACACACACACACACACATGCTAGCGTTGCAGCACCGCTTCCCCCCATTCTGACTTCGACCATGCTGCACACACACGCACACGCACACGCACACACATTCACACACGCACACAAACACATTCGACGTACATTCAGTCACACCTGGTGCTTAATTGCTTCACACAGCTGCTGCACGAGGGCCGACAGCTGGGAGGCCTCACCAGCTGTCACTCCCTCTGTGCCAGCTGTCGATGCAGAGGGGCTCCTGTTTCCAACCTCCCCTACAGAGGGGGTGACTGATGCTTGCTGCTGTGCTGGAGACTGCATTTGCAGCGGCTGCCGCCGCTGCCACCGCCCCTGCCGCCGCCGCCGCTGTTGCTGCTGCTGCTGCTGCATCCGTAAGTGCTGCTGCTGCATCTGTAAGTGCAGCTGCTGCTGCTGCTCTGTCTGCAGCCGCACAGTCAACGTCTGAGCCACCAGAGCAATCCCTTCCAGCACGTCCCCAATCTCCTCCACCCTGAGCTCACCCCGCGCAGCTGTCGCTGCTAACGTGCTCCACAGCTGACATCGCCATGCACCACCCACGCTGAGCACGGCAAGAGGTCCTGCCTGTGTGTGTAAGTTACGTGCGTGTATGCATGTCTTTATTTGAGCGTGTTTGCCCTCCGGCTGACATCGCCGTGCACCACCCACGCTGAGCACGGCAAGAGGTCCTGCCTGTGTGTGTAAGTTACGTGCGTGTGTGCATGTCTTTATTTGAGCGTGTTTGCCCTCTAGCTGACATCGCCATGCACCACCCTCGCTGAGCGTGGCGAGAGGTCCTGCCTGTGTGTGTATGTTACAAGCGTGTGTGTGTGTGTGTTTATGTAAAAATGTTTGCCCTCCGTCTGACAGCCCCATGCACCACCCGTCGCTGAGCGTGGCAGAAGTTCGTGCTTTTAAAATGTATCTGTGAGTGATCCTGTGAGGCCTTGAGTGAGTGAGTGTTTGTGTGTGTGTATATGTGTGCACGTGCCTGAGAGCCCTGCCATGAGTAGCTGCGCGTGTGTGTGTGTTGTGTAAGTGCTTGATTGATAGCAATCCTTGAACACACACAAACACACACACACACGAACACATGCTCATGCAGAGCTTTGCAGACATTATATGAGTGCATAGGAAACACCATATGCGAGAACATAGGGCACACCATTATGAGAATTCACAGGACACACAATTATTAGAAATTACAGAATACATCATTATAAGATTATAAGAATTCACAGGACACACCACGCCAGGTCCAAGCACAAGAGCTTCAGGCGGCACTGGCTTTAAGATCTCCCTTCGATCACACACATAGGTAAGCCCACGCACCAAGTTCACACACGCATACACGCTCAAATACACACAGGACACACACACACTCACACATACACACACGCAGGACGCACCTTGCCAAGTCCCAGCACAAGAGCTGCCAGTGGCACTGGCTTCAAGCCTCCCCTTTGCAGCAGCAGCTGCTGCTGCTCAGTTTGCCGGGCTGCCGTTGTGTGTGTGGGGAGGGCAAACAGCATGTTGCTTGTGTGTGTGGTTGGGCTCACAGGAGTGAGTACTGCGTGCGCGGGTTGGCCTGGGGGAGGAGCAGGGACGGACATTGCCTCTTGCAGGAGGGGCTGTGTTGCTGCAAGTGCGTTTGTGTGTGTGCATGTAATTTTAAGTGTGTGTGTGTATATGTATGGGTGTGTATGTGTGTGCATGTGCAAGTTTATGTGTGTGCAGGGATGTGCATATGATTGTGTGAATGTCTGTATGCTGTGTGTGTGTGTGTGTGTGTGTGTGTGTATGTATTTGCCTCACCTGTGGCCCAGGTCGCCCAAAAGAATGACAGGAACACACGACCATCTTCTGAGCTGCTTACAATGTCACTGCTGTGGCTACTGACGCTGCTAACGCTGCTTTGGAATTTTGCGCTGGCATTGCTGCTGTGATTGCTGGTGTCGGCACTGCTGCTGTGATTGCTGGTGTCGGCATTGCTGCTGTGACTGCTGGTGCTGGCACTGTGTAGGGAATGGGGGTTCAGCATCAGCTTCCCCAGAGAGGCAGCAACCTTGGACAGAGAAGCTCCGCTGAAAGTGCACAGCTTGGGGAGGACGGATGCGCATACTGCCTGTGTCAGAGAGCGTGTGTTTGTGCGAAATTGTGAGTGTGTGTGTGTGTTTGTGTGTGAGAAGGGGGAGAGAGAGAGAGAGAGAGAGAGAGAGAGAGAGAGAGAGAGAGAAAGAGAGAGAGAGTGTATGTGTGAGAAAATGTGTGTGCTTGTGTGTTAGAGAGGGATAAGAGTGTGTGCATATGGGTGTACGTGTCTATGTGTATGTGCGTGCCGCATGCGCATGCGTACGGGTATGAGCATGGAAGACACTTGACGGGCATGGTCACAGGATTTGTTCGAGGAGAAGCGTAAATTTTGGGATGAGTGTAACCTAAGCCTGGCTGACGGGCACAGAGGCAGTCTCAGAAAGATTTAGAGTCAGTCTTGTGAAATAAGCATTTATGTGAGAAATAAGTTCCATGCTAATCTGTATTACTCGCTTCAATTAAGCAAAAGACTGCAGATCATGCAAACACACACCTCAGAACACACACACACACCTGCACCATGAGTTCAAACGCCGCACGCTCCTGCCACACAGCTGCCAGAGCTGCCTCTGCGCGTTGGGTAGCTGCGGCTGCAGCAGCACTTGACGGGCTCTGCACAACGGAGAAATGAACCGTTGAAATGTGTTCATGCGTACAAATAAACCACTACATGTAGTGGCTGCCTCTGCACGATGGGTAGCTGCGGCTGCAGTGGCACTTGACGGGCTCTGCACAACAGAGAAATGAATCGTTGAAATGTGTTCATGCGTACAAATAAACCACTACATGTAGTGGCTGCCGCTGCACGATGGGTAGCTGCGGCTGCAGTGGCACTTGACAGGCTCTGCACAACGGAGAAATGAACCGTTGAAATGTGTTCATGCGTACGAATAAACCACTACATCTAGTGGCTGCCTCTGCACGATGGGTAGCTGCGGCTGCAGTGGCACTTGACGGGCTCTGCACAACAGAGAAATGAATCGCTGAAATGTGTTCATGCGTACGACTAAACCACTACATGTAGTGGGAGCCTCTGCGCGTTGGGTAGCTGCGGCTGCAGTGGCACTTTTAAGTGCTCCGCTCGGTGCAAAGACAAATGGATGAATACATTATGTGTGCAACTTTTACTTTTAAGAGTGAGTTTTTTGGTTGCAGGCTTCTTATAAGTTTCTGCTCGGATGCCCTAGAGGCCTAAACAGCGATGTAACCTTACCTTACCTTACATGTGCAACCGATGATTTTTGGCTGCAACAACAGCACTTGTGGAGCTCTCTGCACTATGAAGAGCACACTATGTAAGAGCACACTATGTAAGGGCACAATATGTAAGAGCACACTATGTAAGAGCACACTATAAAAGAGCACACTATAACAGAGCGCTGTATGTTATAGTTTTGACGATCCAAACAGCAGAGCAGCGCTTTTCAACCACACCCGCATGTTTGAACTGCACATGTGTGCATGCCATGTGCATAGGCAGCCTTTATTACGCAGGCTGTACTGTCCAAGCAAACTTATGGGGCTTACACAGATTGCATTGAAGTTGTGTACAATTAAAACCCCCAAACCTTGAGCAGGCCAAACATGACAGGAGGAATGCACATACGCGCACACACATACGCGCACACACATACGCACACACATGCACATGCACAAATGCACAGGTAGCAACAAAGAGGCTAAGGGCAACAAGCAACGAACACAAGTCACACAACTAGAAATAATTCCTGGCTTCAACAGAAACGAGGTTGGCTTGGCGCAGGAATGCCTCGGCCTCACAGATGCTCATCAATAACATGCGTTTACATGAAGTTGGGGGGCGTTGGTGCAGGAAAGGCATCTGCTATTTGTGCAGCACGCACAAACTATTGCGCATAGTTAGAGAGAACAAGAATGATATGCAAGCACGGTATGCATGCACACAGCATATGAACACATGCTCCATAGGCACGCTCACACCAAATGCATGCACGCACCATACGCTGTGGCGTCACAACACGGTTGCTGTGTTCTGCAGGGACTGATTGCAGAGCGGGAGGCTGCAGCCTCACCAAGTGCCTGTGATCAAGGGTTGCGTGTTGGTATTGAAATTGTCTCGTGAGCATTCCACTTGACAGTGTGTATGTGCGTGCGTATGTGTGAGTGTGTGAGAGTGTGTGTGTGCGTGCACATCATCCCCTGTGTATGGGAGGCGGTACAAGCTGGTGCAGCTTCACCAAGTGCCTGTGATCAAGGGTTGCGTGTGGGTATCAAACCATTTTGTGAGCATGAACTTGAAGTGTGATATGTGCGTGCGCACGTGTGTCTGTGTGTGTGTGTGTGTGCATCATCTCCTGTGTATGGGAGGCGGTACAAGTCGGTGCAGCTTCACCAAGTGCCTTTTGAGCATTCCACTTGACAGTGCGTATGTATTTGTGTGTGTGTGTGCGCGTGCTTGCACACATCAGCGCCTGAATTTGGGAGGTGGCGTGAGTGGCTGCAGCTTCGCCAAGTGCCATTGATCGAGGACGTACACACTCTGGGAGAACGTAACCTTTTACTAAATACATGCCGCACACACTTATAGCCAGAAGCTTCAAGCTCACCCACAAAATTGTGTGCCAAGAAAGTTCGCCTGTGCGACCTGCAAATCTGCACATCAAATGACAAGGCCACGCACACACACACACACGCCAGTAGCTTTAACCAACGCATCTGCCAACTTGTTGCGGCCAAATTCGCTTGTGCAATCAAAGCATGCAATGCACGCATCAGCGCACGCCTGAAAACAGAGGCTGCAACAGACCGTTGATCGTTATCAAATAATGAGCTTGCCCTCTGGCTTGTCGCAATGGAATGCAATGGTCCATGCGATCGAAGCAGGACAAGGCTTCATAAATTCACAAACACATTTAAAGCTCCAAAACACGTCATCAACTTGTTGCAACCAAATGTGTAGGGTTGGCCAGAACCATATATATACGGTGAATATACGGTACTTATGGCAGAGAAGTCACCGTATATACGGTCATATATATATACCATAAATATACGGTTCTGGCCTACTCTACAAATGTGCTGTGCAACCAAAACGCGTCTGCGCAGCTGAGAACAAAAGCTGCGCAGGGTCCTAGGCTCCAAGTATACGTCATCAACTTGTTGCGACCAAATGTGTGTGTGTGTGTGTGTGTGTGTGTGTGTGTGTGTGTGTGTGTGTGTGTGTGTGTGTGTGTGTGTGCAACCAACGCGTCTGCACACCTGAGAACGAAGGCTGCGCATGGTCCGTCCAGAGTCCTTATGTATCTGGGCAGCAGGCGTTGTGCAAAACGGGGGCGCCACCTTTTACAGGAGGCAACCTATGGCACAATGTTAATAACATTATGCTATGTGTGTGTGTCTAAAATTCCTATGTATCTGGGCAGCAGGCGTTGTGCAAAACGGGGGCGCCACCTTTTACAGGAGGCAACCTACAGCGTTGTTATAAGTGTGTGTGTGTCAAAATATGCAGGGAGTGTATGTGTGACCACGTACCTGTGTGTGTGAGTGTGTGTATGCGTGCGTGTGTGTGGGAGTTTGTGTGTGCTTGTGTGTGTGTGTGTGTGCGTGCGTGTGTGTGCACATGTGTGTAAATGCGCGTGCTTGTGCATCATGAAATGAGGGTGCAAACTGGGCTGGCGTACTGCTTGATGCTGCATCCAAGGAGCTTTTAGAAATCAAACAAGTGTGCGAGCATTGGTTAAGACGTACGGCAGACAATATTTGCATTTTCATACTATCAAATGCATCTGGCTGCGAACAGCATCAGATCGCTGCAGCTCTGCGATGCTTCGTTGTGCGTGGCTTGATGTGGTCATATTAGGTCAGGGATGCGCTTTTTTTGAGTGTGCTTAGTTATGGAGCAGCGCGTTGTAGAAGGCATTCTCAGAGTATGTGCTTTGGAAGCAATCTTACACCATTTGTTTCACTAAAGGTGCACTGTGTTATGAGTAGGGTTGGCCAGAACCGAATGCATACACCGTATATGACCGTACATTTGAAAATGCTGTATGCACACCGTACATTTATTATTATATTATATTATATATATATGTGAGCAACGGTTTTATGGTTATTTGTTATTTGGTTGTTTGGCCAGTTTAGATGGTCCTCTTGTAACAAACTTGCTCTTTTCTATATATATTTATGATTTCGGCCAACTCTAGTTACAAGTTGTACTTTGCTATGATGCAGAACTGACGTTAAATTAATGCTAATGCTAACCGACGTGGTCCTGACCTTCAACTCAGCAAGGTCGATTTTTGGTCCGCGGTTGACTGTACATAGTAACATGATCTGAGTTGTGTGTCATTACCAAATCCTTCTTATGGTTATTACCAAATAAGCAGCATGTAGTGCGTAACTCACAACCACACACAAAGACCTAGCAGTAACAAATCCCCCCAAGTATTGCAAGCTTTTAATCATTTTAAGTACCAACCTGCTTTCCGCCTTCACACACACACACACACACACACACACATACACACACACATACACACACACACCTTATTAATGATGGTACGCCGCAGCGTGTGTGTGATGTGCAACCCAGGCAGCACGTACGCCTCCATCCTCACACCACCCCCTCCAGCCCTACCCCCCACCCCTCCACCCCCTCCCATCCCTCCCATCGCATTTCCACTGCCACCACCCACACCCTCCCCCTGAGTTGGATGTGCAGCCTTACCTCCAATATCAATACCACCAGCCACCCCCCTCTCTTGCAATCGACCCTTGTTACCACCACCACCTCCATTATCAATACCACCTGTCACCCCCCTCTCTTGCACTTGACCCTTGTCACCACCACCACCACCACCACCACCCCTGTTTGTGCCTTGCTTCTGAAATTTCTGTGCAGCCCCTCTGTGTCGCGGTGACTCAGCGGCCCTGTTACTGCTACGAACGTCACTGCTGCTGCTGCTGCTGCTGCTGCTGTTCTTGCCTCTCTCATTAGTGCTATCCGTGAGCCCACTACCACCGCCCACACCCTCCTCCTCCTCGTACACACACACAAGCACCGCCTCGCCTGGGTTCCTGCCGAGCCCCTTAGCGCCAGGCAGTGTGGTGCGGCGCGCATTTCCTTGTGAGCGTGAGGACAGAGGGGGGGACGTGGGCACTGTTTTGAAGGCCAATTTAGGAAACAGGAAACGGCGGGGGGGGGAGGGGGGGGGGAGGGGAAAGGGCCAAGCACGGCGCCCCTGTGTGATGTGGAGAGGATGTGTGTGTGCATGAGTGTGTGTGTACTGTTTGTGCGTATTGTGTAAGTTTTGTGTCGTCTGTGTGTGTGATGTAGAACGCACGTGTACGTTTGTGTGTGGGGGGGGGGGCGGGGGTGGGGGGGTCAAGAAAGTCCTGCAAAGGACTCATTTAAGAGGTCAAGTGTGTGAGTGTGAGAGCTTCAAATCACCTTACGTACAGGTCCCAAGCACTAGTACGTGAGAGTCAACCTTAAATGGCTCACCTGAGGAGGGGAGGCATCCGGCTTGTTATGTATGTCTAGGTGTAGATGTTCATTGGGATTGCTAGTTGGCCTGGGGCTCGCATCCATTCCAGCTGCTGCTGGCTGCCCCAAATTATCCGATTCCTCTTCGTTACTCCTCCCTGGGCAGTGTCAAAAATTGGCGGCAGCACAGATGTACAGATCTGGGTACAGCCGCCCAGGGACGAAGCAGCAATGCTGATCCATTTGGTACGTGAACACACCGGCGGTGATGTAAAACCAATGTAAGAATGCAAGCACGCACGCAAGCACGCACATGCACACGCAAACGCATATACACACGCACGCAACGCACACGCACTTGCATGCATGCGCACACACCTGCACACGCAAGCGCATACACACACAAGCACGCACACGCAACACACACACCTGTAGTCTCCTGTGTCTGTTGTTGGGGTGGCAACAATTGCTGCGTCGGTTGTTGCTGCTGCCTTTCCCACTTCCTGAGCACTGCAGAACCTCTCCTGCTGCGTGGTAGCATATACATGCCCACATCTTCTTCTTCTCCCTTTTCGTTTTCATCTTTTTCTTTTTCACCGTTGAAATCGAGACTGCTGGCTTGGTCATTTTTCTTTGTAGCTACCTGCTGCTGCTGCTCTTGTCCCTGTCCCTGGTGCTGCTGCTGCTGCTGCTGCTGCTGCTGGAGCACAAGTTGCTCCTCCACAAGTTGCTTGTACAACTGCAGTGACGTATGTTCCGTGTGCGTAAGTGTGCACGCGTTCGCGGAAGGTGGCATGTGTTTGTATTTCCATAATGTATGAAAGTCAAGATATTCACGTACATGCGCACACGCATGCATAAACACATACACGCATGCACGCACACGCACACACACACACACACACACACACACTCGCACGCGCGCACACACACACACACACAAGCACACACACACACACTCCCGCATGCACACGCACACACACACACACACACACACACACACGCACACACACACACATGCACACACATACGCGCACACTCACACACAGACGTACACGCGCACATACACACGCAAACACGCACACAAATATACAAGAAGGGTCGTTGCAAACCTGCATTGGAGCCATCCTTGGCGGCCTGCTGATCCACGGCTTGCGTTGTCTTGTGTTTGTGGGCTTCGGAAGCTGGCTTGTGCGCGTAAGGCCATACTTCTCGCGTGGTGCAGGCTTGCGAGGGCGTGCCTTTGGGGGGGGAGCAACAGATTGTATGGAGTGGCTGGCCCAGCCAGTGGGGAGTAAAGAAGAGGCACCTACAACTTTGCTCAGTGCCATATTAGCTTATGGCATAAAGTAAAGAAACTTTATATACTTCCAATTTGAATTATAATTTATTTAATTGCGAAATCAGGCTGACATGCTTTCCTTGCGATGCCAGGCCATGAATTATGGATGGGGGAGGCCAGCTGACACAAGCGAGGTGAGAGCCCAGCGCAGGCAGCATACAGGCTAGGGTTAGCTGCGTTGCTTACGCAGCAGGCTGTCAAAGTCTCCTCAAAGCGCCATCAAGTGCCATCAAAGCGCACCCTCACATTTCCTACAGGTTGCCAAGCTTGCAGGACTCAACGGTTGTGATGTGGATGCCAACCAGCTGTATGCAGAGCTATGGTGGGTGTCTATGTGATGTGTTTGCGCGGTGCAATGACGTGAAGGCATCACGTGTTTGAGCGAGCGAGCGTGCGTGTGTGTGTGTGTGTGCGCGTGTGTGTGTGTGCTTGTATTGTCGGCTATGCTATTGCAAACTATTATATGCACAAAAGCGCACACACATTCACACACACACATACATACACAGACACACACAGACGCACATACAGACACACACACAGACACGCACACATACACATACACACACAGGATGGGCACGCACCCCAACTGCCCGTCCATGCTGTGTGCCACTGGCCTACCCTTAGCTGACTGGATCGTGGCTCACCCTGAGTGCCTTGGCCAAAAAGTACAGCAGCGCTTTGGAGCTTGCCTCCCGTTCCTCTTCAAGGTGTGTAGCTTAACGTCCACCCTTTTATGAGCGGCTGTGGGCAATGTAGCAGCGCTGTACATCATGCCTCCCGTTCCTCTACAAGGTGTGTAGCTTGCGTTTACTCTTTATGAGCAGTTATGGGCAACGTAGCAACAAATTAAGGCGTACATCCTCTCTCCTTCCTTGTGAGTTGCGCGCATGTTTCACGTTGTTTTGGAGGGTTGATCATGATATGATTCAGCCTTGACAACGTCACATGTGGCTAGATGAGAGGTAAATCAATTTAACCTTCATCCAGCGAGAGTACACTCCAGCCTACTTTTTTTACAAGGCAGAGGGACGACCACTGACACATCAATTCTATAGCAAACAAGTGCTAGCCTTGCAACACCTGTTTGTTGAACGACCATCAGCCCGTATTCAATTCAAGGAATCATGCCAAAGCCACTCTCATTTTACTCTCAGGTGAAGCCAAACATGCACTGTCCTTTCAGCCCTACGTGAAATAATTTTGCCAGATTACGAGTGTTGTTAATAAGGCACGCTTGAATTACATTTGCCTGTGACATTACAGGTGCTGAGCGTGAACAAGGCACTGTCCATACAGTCCCACCCTGACAAGTGCCTGGCAGAGAAGCTGAATGCCCAGCACCCAAAGGTGAGGGCGTGCTGCTGCATTTGACACACACTCAAGAGGAATTTAGGCAAGGCGTTGGCACAGTTGACACTCTCAGAAATGAGAGTATGTTGCTGCTTTTCACACGCATTTCAGAGGAAGCAATCAAATGTGTTGAATAGTTGAGTAGGCAGCCTGAAAACGAGAGTTGCCTTCTACCGTACCTTACTGTACTCATTCCGGTGCCCAAATTTCAGAAATATTAAATGTAACCCCGGGTAACCCCGGACCCTGTAATTAAATATTTTAGCCTTCCCCGCACCAACCCCGGTGGGCATTTAGCCCAGCCAGTGCCTG
>Ga0307947_1003570_pt1 | contig 12454 bp, 19 predicted proteins | sample OrgLakmetagen232_FD_201840 | JGI IMG/M metagenome (GOLD analysis project Ga0307947, IMG submission 201840) | Saline water microbial communities from Organic Lake, Antarctica - #232 | ecosystem: Environmental > Aquatic > Non-marine Saline and Alkaline > Saline | place: Antarctica: Organic Lake...
CTCTTGCATTGACTTATATACAGTGGCTTTTACAAGCTGCGTCATGTGCAACCTCTTGCATTGACTTCTACAGGCTGCGTCACGTGCAACCTCTTGCATTGACTTATATACAATGGCTTCTACAAGCAGCGTCATGTGCAACCTCTTGCATTGACTTCTACAGGCTGCGTCACGTTCAAATTCTTGCATTGACTTATATATTGTGGCTTCTACAAGCTGCGTTATGTGCAACCTCTTGCAGTGACTACTACAAGCTGCGTCATGTGCAACCTCTTGCATTGACTTATATACAATGGCTTCTACAAGCAGCGTCATGTGCAACCTCTTGCATTGACTTATATACAGTGGCTTTTACAAGCTGCGTCATGTGCAACCTCTTGCATTGACTTCTACAGGCTGCGTCACGTGCAACCTCTTGCATTGACTTATATACAATGGCTTCTACAAGCTGCGTCATGTGCAACCTCTTGCATTGACTTCTACAGGCTGCGTCACGTTCAAATTCTTGCATTGACTTATATATAGTGGCTTCTACGAGCTTCGTCATGTGCAACCTCTTGCATGACTACTACAGGCTGCGTCACGTGCAACCTCTTGCATTGACTTCTACAAGCTGCGTCACACCAGGTCCCTGAGGAGCGGAAGGAGTTGTTGAGGGCCTGGGACGCACGCTGCACGTCCCAAGGAAAGCTATAGAACGGGTCCATCGCAGAGGCGTCAAGGTGCCATTTCTGAGCATTTAGAAAAAATAATCGTCTGGGGTAATTACGCAGTAGGGCACCGATCAAATTCACCAGTCTGACACCTCTTGACTTACACCATAATTCAAATACAGAATTTTCAAGATTAACTAAAAAGTTACTCTGCATGCATGGCCTCAGGCCCCGGACATCCGCGGCAGCTGCTGCATACAACACACACACACACACACACACACACACACACACACACACACACACACACACACACACACACACACACACACACACACACACACACACACACACAAACACACACACACACACACACACACACACACACACACACACACACACACACACACACACATACACACACACACACAACCACACAAGTGCGCATCCACACTGAACCACACAAGTGCACGTCCACCTACCCACCTTGCTCATCCACTCTCCATGCGCGCTATTCATTGCCCAGTGGTATTGGTTGCTCCTCCCTCGTCCACTGTGATTAGCCTTGGTGTCGCTTGACAAATCAGGAATTTTCTGAGTGCGATGTGGGGAGATGCCTGGACCTTGCCAGTGTGTGTGTATGAGTTGCTAGTGAGGTGGAGGACTGGTTGCTTAGGTGAATTGTGCATTGGCCGTGTAGTCAAGTTGCTGCCAAGTTGTGCATGTGGACCCAAGTAAATGATGTACTGCCTATATTGCGTAGTTGTGGCAAGAAAATTTTGCATTGCCGCACGCGAACACAAGTGGCCAGGGTATCAGCTACCGTGTGTCATGAGTGGGCATGCAAGGGGGCAATGGCTCTTTGGACCAAAGGGATCTAGTTAGTGGCTAGCTTGCTTGATGTTGTGGACTGGAGAGTGTTTGGGCGTGCGAAGTCAGTGTTAAAAACTGAGGCCGCTTGCGTAGGAGTAGGAATGGACTGGCTGAAATTTCACTGTGTAGACAATTTCCAAGTATGAAGGCTGGATGCTAATTTGGATGGCTTCTATTCTTAACTGGAGTTGTCTGAGTACGAAAGCCGGTTGCTTATTGGACATTGGCTCTAGACAGAGACAGACATTGTGCTTTTTGGTAATTTTCCAGGTGGTAATTTTCGAGCTTTCTTTGGACTTGGTTCATCATCATCACATTGGCGTCGTGCATTTTTGCTTCCACTGTGCATACTATAATACACTTGACATAGTATTTGTGCTTGTGTTTTTTTTCCTGCGTGTTTGAGATTTTTGAGACCAGGGCGTGCTGGGGGACAGCCAGCAACAGGCTGGAAGACTTCCTGGAACTCATCTTGCACACTCTTAAGCACACAAGGATCCAATGCACCAGCTGGAGTCTGCTCAGTAGCTACTCCCATGCTAGCACAACTCTTGTGTGCGATAGCACGCAAACTGATCGACGTGGGCCTTCGAAGATCTTACACATCCCTCCTCAACACAGAAAAAGAAAGCCTTCAAAAACCACAAGGCTCTTACTGTGGTTTATATTAAGCAAGGGGACGGGGTGGGGCATGGTTGTGTGGAGTAAGCTGAATGAAATCCTGTCATGGGGTTGCAGGAGGGTCAGGAATATCTTGGTGTGGACTGGGGAGAAAATGAGATGGTGCATGTCAAAGGGTGAGCATGACCCTGCTCTTTTTATTGCTAACAGAGGTCAAAGAAGAAGCAGAAGAAGAAATAAGGGGAGGGGGAGAGGAAGGTGATGGGGTGCTGTCGGCCTTAGAAAGGGTTGCGTTGCAGCCTGCTAGTTTGAGCTTGCTCTTCATCCGGTGGCTTGTGCATTGCTGGATGTTCTCATGATGATATGGTGTTTTTTAAAAGAGCTAATGACTAGAACCTCCATGCATTGATTCACTGCCACCACTGTATTGCACTGTTTCTTTGAGTATCTTCAATTGCTGTTAGGTTTGGACAAGCTATATTAATGTTGGGATTTTCCACATATTTGGGTGTGCTGTTTACAAGGGAGCTTGATATGAAAAAAAAGCTGCTGACGTGGCTGTACAGTCTTTCATGGCTGCCACCCACAGAGTGCGTGAATTTTTGCGTGCGCATTGTTTGGCGAGCAGACCTCATACAGCTCTTTGGCTTGCCAAGACATATGTTATTCCGGCAAGCATGTACAGTAGCCAGGTCTGGGGCACGCAGTACTTGAGATCAGGCCAGGAGTTTAGGAGCACTGTTCAAAATTGTCAATTTGGTTTCTCAAGAGCATCCTAGGAGTTCAGCGCACTACAACAAGCTGTGCTTTTCTCCGTGAATGTGGACATGAGCCTCTGCAATTCTACTCGTTTTGCGCCACGGTTAAGTTCTACAACAGCATGCTAGGAAGCAACAGCAAACTGCTAAAAAAGGTTTTAAAGGTAGATTGGGCATTGCAAATGAGAGATCAGAAATGTTGGACGGCTGAGTTCTTGAGTGGTCTGCAGACCCTGCAGCACGGTGATATGTATCGGAATGCTGTGGTACAAGGGCAGAAGTTGTGCATGCATCAGGTCGTCACTGAGCTCCGTTCTCAGCAGGAGGCCATTTGGCGTAGTATAGATGGGCTGGACCCAAGAGCCGTGCATAAACACAACAAATTAGCTGCCTATCACAATTGGTTTGCTCGACCCTTATCTGACAAACACTCTTCTTCGCTGCCACGGTATTTGCATCTAAACGTGCCCAAGCATGTTCTGCGTGCAGTCAGTAGGTTTAGATTGAAGCTCATGATTTCATGGCTGAGACTGCCCATTACAATAACACATCTTTGTGTGATCAATGTGCTTGCCATGAGGTTTAGGACGAGAAACACATGCTGTTCTATTGTCGCGATGCTCACGAGTGTGCACTTAATACGAAGTATGCTCCTTTGTTTTCCAAGCTACACCATTTTTCTGTGAGTCCGAACAGAAAGCCGTATGAGCTCAGAATTTGTAACAAATGTGATTGGCACACTATACAAGATGAAGAGCACATCATTTTAAACTGTCCTAGTCCAGATCTGGTCCAGTTACGCGTCCAATTCCAAAACTTGTTTGATCCCTTACAACAAATTAATGACACTGCACAAGCACTCAGGATTTCATCAACCAGGCCGATGCCTTGGGAGTAGCTTCATTTGTGCATAGGTGCCTGGAATGGTGTGCGTAACTAGATAAGAGCTTTCGAACTTCCATCGCCACTCATGGCCTTTTGGACTTGTTTCTCTTCCGCTGAGATGCCCTTGTTGGCATATATAGCGATGCATCCTAACTTGCAACTTGAGACTAGGAATGAACACTTGCAAAGGAACACTTGTGTTGGTCTGAAGGGATATGGGGTTGCAGTGCTGGTAGATTAGAGTTGTAAAGACTTTGTCAGCCTGCATCGTCTAAGTGAATACATGCAGACAATATGGCTCCATTGTAGTAAGCAGCTTTTTGGAACTGCTGAAGATGTGATACTCGGTGCTTGCTACGTGAACCCACAGAGTGCCTCCTTCTCCGCTGATGCCATCACAGAACATTTTCCATGACGTGCTTGACTCCTCACAGGTGTCCCCTAACCTGTTGCTGTGTGGCGACTTCAATGCACGTGTGGGGGCACTGAGTGAAGTGAGTGATGCTCATTTTGAGTTGGTTCACTATGCTGAGTTTTTGTATGAGAGGAGATGCATGTGCTTGCAAACTAACAAAGCTGGAAGGCTTTTAATTGATATGGCTGCTGCGATCAACTGTGCAGTTACTACTGGTAGAGTGGAGGGTGATTATGGTCAACCCACATATGTGGGCTATAATCGCGACAGGCAAAGTAGACGGTAGGCACATTGACCTGATCACATCTTGTTATTTCCAGCTTTGTATGGCATGGTGGATCGCGTGCGTATTAAAGAAATGGGACACTTTGATCATCGTATATTGAGTATGGTGTTTGTTGTTGACAGCAGCGGCTCACAGCATGCAGATACTGAGTTAAACAACCAGTATATTGGCCACCAAGCAGACAGCTGTGCTAGTAATTTAAGGCTTAACTGGAGGCCAGACAAGGCTATAGAACACCCTTTGCATATCCAGCAGAACCATGAGATGAAGGATCTGTTTGATGCAGCAGCTGAGCGAGGAGAGGTTGAGGGAGCTTACAACTGTGTTAAACAGTTTGTGCTTCAAGCAGCTAGTGACCCCAGAGTGGGCATGACCTCGTACTATAATTGTGGGAATGTTAGGAACAATAGGAAAGGGATGAAGAGGCCTATTTGGTTTGACTGGGAGTGCCAATGTAGAAGACAAGCTTTCAATGCAGCTGTCCATAATGATGAGGCAAGGCATGCATGTAGGGAGTTACATAAAGCTAATAGATCGCATGCTCGCTGGGTTAAGAGACGCTTCACCAGTTTCCAGCGTGCTTTGTTCTTGGCTAGACTGAGTAGGAATGATGCTGCTACGCATTCTATGCTTAAGAAGGCAAAGGGTGCTCAGCGCACACCGATCACAACAGCTGCTTGGGAGCATTATCTGCGTGGCCATTTTCTGATGGCACCCCAGCAGCACCAGCAGCACCAGGAGAGGCCAGGCCGCTCAGACATTTCTGCTAAGGACACAACTGTACCACTAGGAAGGAACCATCCCCCACAGAAGTGCTCCTCCGCCAGGGTGAACGATCTGGGTGGGTGCAGCAACCTGATAATATCAATGTGCCTAGTGTGTATGACTTGACTGAGGTTGTAGTAAGTCGTATGAAAAGGATGAATGCTGGTGCTTCACTATTAACACCAGGCACACGCATATTTCAAAAAGGCAGGGGCAATACAATTTAAACCAGGAGAAGCACCAAGACAAGCCAGTGAAAGAAAACGTCCTTGCTCCGTTGCTGGCTAAGCTGTTCAAACTGTTGCTTGACAAGTCTAGTATCCCTGCTGATTGGAAATTTGCCAAGTTGTCCCCAACTCATAAGAAGGGGCCTGTGCTGGATCCTGCTAACTACAGGATGATCGCTGTCAGCGGCACGGTGTATAGGTTATTTACCAATGTGTTGAGCGACCTAGTGACTGATTGGTGTAAGGACAGAAAGAAAATCCCAGATACGCAGTTTGGCTGCCTCGCCCATAGATATAGATACTTTTGTGGATGCGTTGAGGTGTAGGCATCAGTCTGTGTGGAAGATGGCTGAAGAGCAAGACCCTAGGGCTGTGCTTGAAAAGTAACTGCTTACCAGCATTGGTTCTCTGTCCCTTTCTGGTCCCACCCAGAAAAGGATAAGAAAAAGAAGAAGTATGCTTCTCTGCCGAGCCATTTGTGTATGGAGATGCCTAGGGAGGTTGTGAGGAATGTGAGTCGTTTTCGGCTGCGCGCACATAGGTTGAATGTTGAGACTTGTCGGTGGAACCAGGTGCATGGGCAGGTTTCTAACCTCTGTGATAGGTGCAGCTGTGGGGACATACAGGATGAAGAACACATCCTGTTTTACTGTAGCTGGAACAGAGCCTGGGATGTGCGTAAGAAGTATGAAGAGTTATTTGCTGACCTTTTCCCGCCGTTGCAATTTTTTCCAGGCTCACAAACATTCCAGCCTTTCCTGTCATACCATATACATAAAGACTCAGTTTGCAATGAAGACGTGCATTGGTTTCTGAGCTAGGGTAGTGTCCATTTGTGCAAGTTTATTTCCGAGCTGTTGTCGATATATAAGAGCTAACAAACACTTTTTCCATTTGTTCTTTCCTATGTGAGTTATTATACTCCCCATCAGCCAGGGATCCAGGCTGATGACCCCTATTGTAAACATTGTAAACATTGGGTTCTTTCCAGGTAGAAACACGCTTCAGCCAATGTTTATTTTGAGGCACCTGAAGCATGCAGCCCAAAAGGTCAAGCCTAAAGGCTCATCTAGGTTACATGTGGCATTCAATGATTTCAAGCAGGCTTATGATACCATCCCGAGATTAAAATTGTGGGAACACTTGGAACGCACTCACATTACCATTAAGGCATGCCTATTGCCTTCCTGTCAGCTATAAAGGAATTGTATGATGGTGATGAATACATCCTTTTGGATGGGGAGAAGAGGGCACGTGTTAAGCCGTCTAAGGGGGTTAAACAGGGGTGTCCCCTCTCTCCTTTGTTGTTCTCACTTTATATTAATGATATAGACAGTTTGGCAGATGGCATTATAGATTATGGTCAGCCCACATATGTAGGGTACAATCGTGACAAGCATAGTAGGCCGGATCACATTTTGCTCTCACCAGCTTTATATGGCTTGGTGGATCGTGTTTGCATTAAAGAAGTGGGACATTTTGACCATCGTATCTTGAGTATGGTGTTTGTTGTTAACAGCAGTGGGTTACAGCATACAGGAACTAATTTGGATGACCGATATTCTTATAAACAAGCAGACAGTAGTAGTACAAAGCTAAGGCTTCATTGGAGGCCTCATAGAGCCTTAGCCTATTCTGCTCATATTCAGAGCAATCACAATATGAAGGAGAGGTTTGAATCAGCAGTTGAGCAAGGAGATGTTGAGGGAGCCAACCAGCGTGTTAAGGAGATTGTGCTTCAAGCGGCTAAGGACCCCAGAGTGGGCATTACTGCATCGTTTAAAAATGGGAATGCTAGGATAAATAGGAGAGGTATGAAGAGGCCTGTTTGGTTTGACTGGGATTGTCAAGCTAGACGGCAAGCTTTCATTGCAGCTGTTCGGAGTGGTGAAGCTAGGCATGCGTGCAAGCAGATGTATAAGATCAATAGGTCACACGCACGCTGGGCCAGGCGGCGTTTCACTAGTCACCTAGGTGGGTACAGCAACCTGATTGTTTTAACATGCCTAGTGTGTGTGGCTTGGCTGAGGTTGTTAAAAGCCGTTTGAAACAAATGAATGCTAGTGCTTCTCCTGGTCTGGAGTATATTGGCCCTGCTTTTTTCAAGCATGCGTGCATGAACATTGTTAGTAGTGAGGGCAAGCCTGTGCAAGAAAATGTCCTTGCACCGCTTTTGGCCAAGCTTTTTTGCTTACTGATTGAGAAGTAACCTGGTAGTAGCTACTGATGCAGCTGTGCAGCCGTATATGGCAGCTGTGCATAGGATACATGAGTTTGTGCACAGCCACTCACTACAGCATTGGCCCCACGCTCTGTTATGGCTGCATAAGGTGTACGCAGTCCCAGCAGGCATGTATGGTAGCCAAATCTGGGGGACCAGATATTTACAGGAAGGCCGTGAGTTTGACAGTCAGCTCCAAAAGCTGCAGCTCTCTTCATTGAAGCGTGTGCTTGGTTTGAAGAGAGGTGTTAGTAACTGGGCAGTCTTGAGGGAATGTGGACAAGAGCCCGCACAAATGCATTGGTTCAGAGCTACAGTTAAGTTTTTTAATGCTGCAGTGGGATCAAACAGTACTACTTTGCGAAGGGTTTTAGGAGCTGACCTTTTTCTGAGCAAGACAAGCTCACAGTGCTGGTCTCACCTTGCCCTGTAGTGCGCCCATAGTGTAGTTGCGTTTCTGGAACTTGGACCACACGTATGGCAGAACTTCTTCCCCCTTGATGCTGGAGTAATGCTTCACAGCAGCCATGAGCTTCTTAAAGAACTCCATGGCATCACTCCAGACTCGTGCACTCTTGTCTCCTGTGCCTGGATTCACACCTCCAGGGCTCTCGCTCCCCTGCATGGTGTGTGCGGTTGTGGAACCTTGGTCAACCCTGTTTTTGGCATCACGGGCATGGTTTCTGACCCACTTCTCACTGGCATTTAAGCATGCTTGACTACACTCACTGGTCTCGACGTCTCGACGACCATAACGTCGTCCAGAGACGTTCAGGGCCATCTTGCGCATGAAGCCGTCTGAGACAGACTGCCACGCACTCTCATCCTGTCCCACTTTGTAAGTCTGAAGCTGAAAAGTAGACGTGCGCCCCTGCAGGTTTCCATAGCCATCTACCCGAACGGTGATGAGGACGTTTGACTCGGCAGGCAGAATCTTGTTAAGCTCTTCTTCTGAGTCTGACAATTTGTTGCAATCAACTTATTTTTTGCTTTAAGCACCAAATGCACTCCCCACCGATATAACCTCACCAAATCAATAAATGCAAAAAATCAAGTTGTCTGGATTATTGAAAGAAGTTATCCATCACGCGCAGACGTCAAACGCGCAGTTACATGTGAACTTCCAATCCTTATCTGAATACTCCACGCCCTACGGCTTTCAACCTGCACACCCCACAACGTTCAGTGAGCATTATATAGCGTGCGCCAACGAAGTGACTTCTACTAAACGAAACAAACTTCACCATTTTGGTAAAGGAGGGTTCTACTACACAAAGTGAACTTCTACCAATCGAAGTGACTTCTACTAAACGAAACAAACTTCACCGTTTTGGTAAAGGAGTGTTCTACTACACGAAGTGAACTTCTACCAATCGAAGTGATTTCTATTGAACGAAGCAATCAACCTGTCACAACGAGTAATCTAGCTGCATTTTGAACAACTGAAACACAATTTGATTATTCAAAGTAAAGGTGTCCATTTGGTCATGACACACTTAGAATGGTGAATCTCACTTCGAATGAGTAGAAGTGAACTTCGAAAAAGTGTGCTTTCCTGAGTGCACAGAACAATGACACCACTCTTTCTGCAAGACAACTACCTTTCCACAGGACAACACTCTTTCCGCAACAATGTTCTGCAACAAGGACACCACTCTTTCCACAAGACAATGACACCACTCTTTCCAAGGATGATGCTCCGCGGAATGAATGATGTTTTGTGGAAAGCATGGTGTTCCATGTGTAAAGGATGATGCTTCGTGGAAAGCATGGTGTTTTGTGGAAATAATGATGTCCTTCTTAGGCATGATGTTTTATGGAAAGGCGTGATTTTCTGCGTAAAGGATTGTGTTATGTGGAAAGCATGGTGTTCCATGGAAAGAATGGTGTTATGCGGAAAGAATGATGTTCCACAAAAATGAAGGTGTTTTTGTGGAAAGCATGGTGCCCTGTGGAACGGATGATGTTCTGCGGAAATGATGATGTTTTACAAAAAGTTTACTGTTCTGCAAAAGTAGTACTAATTGTGTTCTGTGGAAAGGATGGTGTTCTGTGCAAATGATGATGTTTTACGGAAAGGCGTGATGTTATGCGCTCTTCTTGAAAAGATGATATTATGCGGAAAGAATGGAGTTCTGTTGAAATGATGATGTTCCGCGGAAAAGATGATGTTCCACTCATCGAATGGCGTTCCATGAAAAGAATGGTGTTCTGTGGAAATAATGATGTTTCGTGGAAAGCATGGTGTTATGTGGAAAGCATGGTGTTCTATTGAAGAGATGATGTTCTGTGGGAAGGAAAGTGCTTTGCGGAAATGATGACAATCCACTCATTGAATGGCGGTCTTTTGAAAAGATGATGTTCCGTGAAAAGAATGGTGTTATGTGAAGTGATGATGTACTGTGGAAAGGTGTATGCTTCCACAGGATAACAACCTAGTGAGGAATCCCCCCTCGTTCATCGTGGCCAGCGGCGCCCCCTCTGCAGTGCAGCTGGCGTCCTCAAGGCATGAGCTGGTACTAGACAGCTTGTTTGCGAGCAACCTGAGCTCAAAATTTGTGGTTTTCATCCCTCACTCTTTGCCTTACTGTGTTGCTGCCTGAATTCAGGTTTCGAAAGCCTGGAGGCTCATGTTGCAGGCTATTGTGTTGGGCTTGATTGCAAGGTGGCTTGTCACACACACACACACACACACACACACACACACACACACACACACACACACACACACACACACACGCACACACACACGCACGCACACACGCACGCACACACATACGCACACGCGTCCAAGTCAAGGTCAGCCTTCAAACACACAAGCCCAAACGCTACTCTCTGCAGGGCCTCCACAACACGCAGCTGCACTCCTACAGTGCTGGAGTGCCTGAGGGTGTAGCTGGTGGATGCCTTTGGCAATAAAGCACGCCTCCCAAGCGGCCAGGTTACCCTACTGGAGCCACCCCCTCCGTCCGGAGTCCGAGGACCCTCCGCCGGACCCCCGGGAAACTGATTTGGCTTGGGGTCCGCAAAAGGTCCGCCATTTGTCCGGCGGAGGTCTGGCGGGGGTCCGGGAACTGGACCTCCACCCGGCATCCGTACGGAGGGCACCCAACCTCCTTCCGGGGTCCGTGGGGCTACTTCCTAAAATGGTGTTTCCTAAACCCTTTCGGTGGCACACTATGAGTGCGTCAGCGGTGTGGGCGCTTGTGTTCGGTGGCACATTATTAGTGGACCAAACACACCATCAAAGGGCTATGACCTGCTGGTGGTGGCTGAGACTGCTCGTTGGCACACTATTAGTGCGTCAGCTTGCCTTCGGTGGCACACTATTAGTGCGTCAGCTTGCTTTCGGTGGCACACTACGTCAGCACCTGCGCCCACAGCCCACCCCTCCTGTCCAGCAAAGCAACAGCTTTGCAGTTCTGGACCAGCAAAAAGAAGCAGTCATGAGCATGCAGCAAATGACACAGCTCCTGCAAGACGTTATCAGTGGTCAACAAGAGCACAAACAGATAATAAGCAATGTTGACGCAAAGTTCAACACCCTCACACAGCAGCTGGCACGCCTGACAGAAGACCAGCACAGCGTGAGGCAGGAGGTCTTGCAAAGCAATGTAACAACGGGCAGCAAACAGGAGGCCCTGGAAAAGCAGGTTCAGCATCTGCAGCAGCAAGTGTCACAGCAGCAGCAGGCCTTCAACTCAGCAACAGCAGCGTTTCAGCAGGAGCAGCTCGCGCAAGCTTGGGAAGCAGAAACTGCGCGCGACGAGCCACACAGGCTGGCAATGGCGCACATCATCATTGCCCAACCCCAGCGCCAGCAGGGCACACAACCTCAGCAGCACACAGCAACATCAGTAGCAGCGCAGTTTGGTGTGGCAGCCACAGTAGTGCAGAAGCACTCCAAGGTCAAGGAGGCCTTCACGGTCGATATGGGCACGCCGGCTGCAGCGGGCAACAAAATGAAGGAGGTGAGGACAGCAGCAGAAGCAGCAGGCACCAGCAGCGCCATCACTGGTGGCCTGGTATGCAGGCGTGAAAAAACAGTGCTAGGGCTGCGTAGGGCAGCCTGCTTCCGCCGCATGGAAACAGCCATCAAAAACACTCTCAGCCAGGGGGGCTTCGGCCTTCTCAGCGTACAACACGGCCCCAACTCAAGCAAGCTGCTGCTCTTCAACCCAGCACAGAGCAGGCACGCTGCTCTCGTTTACCCTGTGTGGCGCCACCTCCCCCACTCTCCACAAGGCTTCAACCTCCAAGACAGCTCTGTGCACAGCCTGGAGCACGAGCACATAGTGCATAACCTGCGTGAACTACTCGGCGACCCAGCAGCAGCACCAACAGCCAGCCCCATGCAGGTGGATCAGGTGAGCTACAAGCGCGCAGCCAACAGCGGCCAAGCAGCCAACCCAAACAGCTTCCAGAGGGAGGAGGGCCAGAGCCCTGCCCCAAAAAAGAGCGCCATGCGCTTAGCAAGCAACGCCACAAACGAGCCCCCACCTCCTTCCCCACCATCCCCTCCTTCTCCTTCCCCTCCCCTCCCTGTCAGCTACAGCTTCGCAACAGCCGACTCAAGCAACACACCTAACCAGCGCACCACACGCAACAGCCCGCCGCGCGCCCCATCTGCTAGCTCCCATGCTGGCGGCTCTTCTGCTGCCGCCGGCAGCTCATCTGCCACTGCTGCTCGCGCTGGCACTGGCGCTTCTCGTGCTGGGCCCTCGGTTACCGGTAACATAGTGCAATAGGG
>Ga0307947_1003577_pt1 | contig 12435 bp, 12 predicted proteins | sample OrgLakmetagen232_FD_201840 | JGI IMG/M metagenome (GOLD analysis project Ga0307947, IMG submission 201840) | Saline water microbial communities from Organic Lake, Antarctica - #232 | ecosystem: Environmental > Aquatic > Non-marine Saline and Alkaline > Saline | place: Antarctica: Organic Lake...
CACACACACACACACACACACACACACACACACACACACACACACACACACACACACACGCACGCACGCGCACACACGCACGCACACACACACACACACACACACACACACACACATGCAGGCACACGTGCACACACACACACACACATACACACACATACACACACGCGCACACGCATACACCACACGCGCAAACACACACATGCACACACAAGCACGCACAGGCACGCACGCACACATACACACACACGCACACACACCACACACACACACGCACGCATACATACACACACGTACGCACAAGCGCGCACATGCACACACACATACACACTCGCACGCACACACATACACACACACACACACAAACATACATACACCACGCCCACGCCCACGCACTCACGTACACATACACATAAATAGGCACGAACACGCACATACACACGCACATGCACGCACGCACACTTGCATGCACATACATGCACACACAAGCACGCAAGAACACGCACACACACAAACACACAAACACACAGAACACAGAGACAAACACAGAACACAAACACACAGAACACAAACATGCAATCATGATTGCGTGCATTTGAGTGCCGTTTTCCAACCTGCTTGCCGACGTGCAGTGGTAGGGATGATCGGCTCTGGTGCCTGGCTGGCAAGGAGAATACGAAGGCCTGGCCGTCAGGCGCCCCCACAAAGGAGGCGCCCCCGTGTCCGTGCAGCTGCAGCCGCTGCTTCAACCTCAAAGGTACGCACAGCACATGCCACTCACCACTCACACAACAGAAGGACACGCTATGACCGTATGATACACCTTGAAATGTGTGTTGTATACTGTTACACCATGCCAGTGTTTTCTGTGTGTGTGTGCGTGTGTGTGTGTATGTGTGTGTGTGTGTGAGTGTATGTCATCATGCCAGTCCTCTGTTTCATCTACTCCCTCCCTCCCTCGTAGGCCATCCCTCGTTATGGCAGCCTCAAGACCACGTCCCCTAAAGAGATCAGCCTTCTCAGCTGGAACGTGCTGTCTGATGGTCTGGCAAGTGCGAAGCGGTTGCCCATGGTTTTGCCGGGGCACACTGCGTGGCATCACAGGTGAGCACATACACACACATACACACACACACACATTCAGAAGCGCATGTATGCACAAGTGTGCACACATATACACACATGCACGCATAAGCATACTTATGCACACGTACACACAAATAACACGCAATTACGTACACACGTACTCATACTCGTTCACACACAAGATAGATTATGCGCCCCCTATGAGCCGCACACGTAAACAAATGCGTATACCTGTACCGGTATACTTGCTCCTTACCAGAAATCAGTACACTTTTGTCCGTCTGACCTAGCCATCTGCTAAACCTCCTCAAGCCTTGCTTCGTAGTGTCTGCAAGCATAGGGGGAGCTGCTTTAACATCGTAAATGCAGGGCCCCCTTGGACGTGGGAGCTACATTGATGATGGCAGACGTCTTTACACCCGCCCTTCTTTTCCCACAGTTATTGCTTTAACATCATAAATGCAGGGCCCCCTTACACATGGGAGCTACATTAGATGATGGCAGACGTCTTTACACCCGCCCTTCTTTTCCCTCAGTTAATGCTTAACATCATAAATGCAGGGCCCCCTTGAACGTGGGAGCTACATTAAATGATGGCAGACGTCTTTACACCCGCCCTTCTTTTCCCGCAGTTAATGCTTTAACATCATAAATGCAGGCCCCCTTGCACGTGGGAGGTACGTTAGATGATGGCACACGTCTTTACACCCCCCCGTCTTTTCCCGCACTCGATGCTTCAACATCATTAATGCAGGGCCCCCTTGCACTTGAAAGGTACATAAGATGATGGCAGACGTCTTTACACCCCCCGGTCTCTTCCCGCAGTTAATGCTTTTACATCATAAATGCAGGGCCCCCTTACACGTGGGAGCTACATTAGATGATGGCAGTGTCTTTACACCCGCCCTTCTTTTCCCGCACTTGATGCTTCAACATCATAAATGCAGGACCCCCTTACACGTGGGAGCTACATTAGATGATGGCACACGTCTTTACACCCCCCCGTCTTTTCCCGCACTTAATGCTTCAACAACATCATACATGCAGTTCCCCTCCCTTCCCTTGAGTTGATGCTTAAATGTTTTGAATTTATAATGCAGGGGCCCATTAATACGTGAGGAGCTGCATTCGGTGGCGGCAGATCTCGTGGCGCTCCAAGAAGTAGACCCTTCCAGGTTAGCCATTCAAAGTACATTCCCTCGTGATCTCGTCAGCCGAATGGCAGACTCGTCTTGACGAAAGAAAGGACGCCCTTTTAGATTGTGGTCACGTGCACTCTCGTAAGATCTGGTAGCTGACCTGGCTCGCGTCGGCGCTCCGAGATCTAGATCTTTGTATGAGGGTGTGTGTGAAGTGTGTTGCACCTCCCTAATTTGCCGCTAGTTGGCCTGGACTGCAACAAAAGAAAGAGCGACAAACGCGCTACATCCTAGCACCTTAAAGCAGAATGATGCACGACAGCATACCTACACAAAAAGTTTTACCTGTGCACAACAACATAAGTGGTTTTGCAGTAGCACACAACACCGGTAGTTTGACTGGAGCATACACAACATGTAGATTGTGTATGCATATTGTGGAGCTTACACAACAGGTAGATTGACCGCAGCACACAACACACACAGGACGTCTGGCCGAGTGGTGCAACACGGCATCGACGCAGATCGATTTGTGCAGATCTTAGTTTGTGCGTGTGGGATGCTGAATGTAGGCCCTGACATAATCAGCACCACCTCTGAAACATGTGTGAGCAGGTGGAGCGTACAGATCATGACCTTTGGAATATTTGTGTGCAGGTGGGACGAGATGTGCAGCTGGCTGCCCGGGTATGAATGTTTACTGCAGGCAAGTGGGGTGTGCGTGTGTTTGGGTGTGTGTATGTGTGTATGAGTGTATGTGTGTGTGCGTGTGTTTGGGTGTGTGTGTATGTGTATGTGTGTGAGGGAGAGGGAGAGCAGCATGTGTTGGTAGGGAAGATGATTGTGCTGGTTAGATGTGTATTGGGGGGGGGGGAGGGAGAGCAGAATGTGTTGGCAGGTAAGGTCAGCCAAAATGAAGAGGATCAGCGCATGTGGGCGTAGAGGAGGGGTGAAAATTATTGGTGGCTTGCATATTTATGGCTGAGTACCTGAGCGTCTGCTGATTCTGCAGCAAAGCGTTTGGTTTTGCTTGCTGTCGTGGGCCTATGAGTCCTTGCTGCCAATGATCCCTTGCTGCCAGTGAGTCCTTGCTGTCATGGGCCGATGAGTCCTTGCTGCCAATGAGTCCTTGCTGTCGTGGGCCAATGAGTCCTTGCTGCCAATGATTCCTTGCTGCTAATAAGTCCTTGCTGTCGTGGGCCAATGAGTCCTTGCTGCCAATGATTCCTTGCTGCCAATGAGTCCTTGCTGTTGTGGGCCAATGAGTCCTTGCTGCCAATGATTCCTTGCTGCCAATGAGTCCTTGCTGTCGTGGGCCAATGAGTCCTTGCCCCACAGCTGCTGCCTCGTGCATCATGCTGATTCTGCAGCAAAGCTTTTGGCTTTGCTTGCTGTCGTGGGCCAATGAGTCCTTGCTGTCGTGGGCCAATGAGTCCTTGCCCCACAGCTGCTGCCTCGTGCATCAGGGAAATAGGAGCTGGAAAGTAAGCGTGTGTGTTGAGGCTTCAAGTGGCTCAGATCAGAAGCTGTGACGTGAGTGTGTGTTGAGGCTTCAGGTGGTTCAGATCAGAAGCTGTAACGTGAGCGTGTGTGTCAAGGCTTCAAATGGTTTAGATCAGGAGCTGTAAAGTGAGCGTATATGTTGTCCAGTGGTTCAGATCAGGTGACCCGCCAGTGTGCCCCTCATTTAAGCCGCAGTATTGATTGGGTGGCCCTTTGCGCTCTCTCTCTCTCTCTGTCTGTCTCTCTCTCTCTCTCTCTCTCTCACTCTCTCTCTCTCTCTCTCTCTCTCTCTCTCTCTCTCTCTCTCTCTCGCTTGCTCACTCTCTCTCTCTCTCTCTCTCTCTCACTCTCTCTCTCTCTCGCTCTCTCTCTCTCTCTCTCTCTCTCTCTCTCTCTCTCTCTCTCTCTCTCTCTCTCGCTCCCTCTCTCTCTCTCTCTCTCTCTCTCTCTCTCTCTCTCTCTCTCTCTCTCTCTCTTGCTCTTTCTCTCTTGCTCTTTCTCTCTTTCTCTTTCTCTTTCTCTGCACAAGCACACGCACATACATTTGCACACGCACATGCACTAACAATACACACATACGCACACATACACATCACACAGGGAGAAGCCAGGTCCTAACCTGCAGCATGTAATCCACTCCTGGCTGGACCTGTGCACTAACCTGTACATCCTTGTTCCAACTTTCCTCTTTGGTAGATTTAGTGGAGCGGCTCGTGCAGGTGGGTTTACAAAGCCTCAATTTGCCATGCATACAGCATTTCTTTTGCAATCAACCAATGCCTTCCTTCCTGACAACTCACACACAGGTCTTGCATTTTCTCACGGTTGTGCAATGATCCCTTTCTTCCAAAGAGTGTGCGGATACTCCTTCTTTCAGGCGTTGTCCAGAGTGAGTTCTGCAGTGCTTGATTAACAGTGCTTTGAATTCCTTGTCGATGACTCCTGCTGCACTTCCCTGGCATTGTCCTGAGTGCAAGTTCAACTTGAAATCACCTACACCTGTTTCATCATACACAGCATGAACACACAAAATTTGCAAGCAGCCTTTTGACGCAGTGCTTATGTTTCATATGCGTATGCACACAGGCAGCCTTCACACAAGCTTTGTGTTACAGTGTGTACCTATATTGCGAGAGGCACGAACAGCAGAGGTACCAAAGGCAGCAGAACTTAAGAGCGGTGTCAAAGCCTGAGGGCGCTGAACTCAGCTGTGTAAAAGCTGCTGTCTCAAAAAGCAGCGCAGAAGGGCCCCAGAACGCAGCCATGGCTATGAGCAGCAAGAAGGAAGGCACGCAGTCTTCGGTTGAGGTAAGGCCTCTCCTCAGCAGCTTGCCAACTCAGCAGCAGCAGCAGCCCCTTGCCAGTGGGCAGGACAGATCTGCAGCTGCCATGACACGTGCAAGTCAGCAGTGCAACGAGAGTTTGGGACATATCAACAGCATGGGGGATGCACAGCCAGCGACGGCCATATGCCCTACAGGGCACGCAACACAGCAGCCATCGGTTGTGCAAGCAGAAGAAGCAGCAGCAGCAAGAGCAGCAGCAGCAAGAGCAGCAGCAGCAGCAGCAGCAGCAGCAGCAGGAGCATCAGTGCACCTGCCTCTTTCCGTTGCAAAAAAGGAGTATGCCTCAAGGATGAGGCGTGTGCAGGTGATGCATTTTTCGCTGGGATGGGGGTAAATTGCCATCATACACCATACAGCTACCTTGTTTACCATTGCTTAACAATGCTGTTGATTGTTTTGACCGAGGCTGGTCATCCTATTGACCAAAAGCACCCTGCGTGTTCTCTTGTGTCCTGACAAGTGCTTTGCTCGGCATCCTAGCTTTTCTGAACCAGCACTTTCCTGGACACTCTTTGCTCTGGTACAGGTCTCTGTGAAGATGTATGGCCCTACTCCTGAAAGCCTACATCCTTACCATTTGGGACCCTCTGCCATCAGTGATCTTTCCACTGCACTTGAGTCCAGGTAAGCTACCTTTTTCCAGCCTTGTAGGGCAGAAAGCATCGGGGAGTTAGAAATTGAGTCAGAACCATACAAATGAAGATTGTAGTAAGGGTGCTGCTGCATGCTGTTGTTTGCTTGCAATTGGTGTGCAAGACCTCCAATGTATATCTCAACAAAAAGGGAGGCCAAGAATACTACCATCAACCCCCAAGTTTGCGCATCTCCCCGGTGGGTGCCAAATCCCGGACGCGTCTTTGTAGCAAACGCGGGACCCGACATTTCCCGTCCCCTCAACAGGACTCGACACCGCAACCTCCCCGGCCGCATATCTTTGGCATCCCTTTTTGTTGAGGTATATATTGGAGATCTTACACACCATTGGCAAGCAAACGCGTTGGCTGTGTGAGCATTTGGCATTGCAGCCTGCCCTTGAACGCAGAGCCTCTGACACAACTCGCTGCTTTGCTTGCTGCTGTTGCTGCTGCTACCCTCTTTTCGTTTAAGACAGGGACCAGCACAAGCACATAGCATTTGCAAGGCCTGAGGTTGGCATTTCTTGCTCAATCTAGAGGCTAACTATCATAACTTTTCTCTCTTCAAACAACGTTGTTGCTATGCTACTCAGCAACAATACTGCATAGTTCATGCACTTGTGCTTGACCTGAACTTCCACTCTGCTGCCTGCATTTCCATTCTTGCCGTACGAGCCTTGAACTGTAATTCACACACACACACACACACACATACACCACCTGCCTGGTCGCCCTTTGCTAATTGTCCTTTTGTTTCCGTTACTCTCCTTTGCCCTTTGAAATCTGTCCGCGCAAAATGGAGCGCATGCGTTATGCTGGTTGTGATGTCCGACATATGGCTAAGTGCACACCTGCAAAGCTAAACACAATGTGTGCAAAATGGGGCACAGGCATTGTGTAGGTTGTTATATCTGATATCGGATATACCGTACCTTTCCAATAACATCCCGCAAAAATATCGTTTTTTGCCCTTTGGGGGGACTGCGGGGAGCTTACATTATTATCTTTTTTGACCCTGCGGGGTTGTGCGGGATTGTTGTAAATAAAGAATTTTGGGTTGCTGCGTCACGAGCAACAAAAGGCCCCCCGGCCACCTCCCCGCCCCCCTCCCGCCCCAGCAGCAACGACTGCAGCAGCAAGTGGAACGGGCTGAGCAACAGGCGCAGGAAGCAGCAATGAAGAGGCCTTCTGGCAGGCCAAAGATAAACCTTGGTTTTGGAGGACCTAGCTGCAATGCTTGCGCACACAGAGCAGATTAGAGCCCAACAGCTAACATATGAGCAGGTGGTGCGGCAAAGCTGCCCGCACCCATGCCGCACCATCAGCATGCGCAAGCACATGCACAAGCACATGCACAAGCACAAGCAGCAGCAGCAGCAGCAGCAGCAGCAGCAGCAGCAGTGAGGAGAGTGAGGAGAGTGAGGAGAGCGCCAGCATCAGTGATAGTGGCTAGAAGAAGCAGATTTGGGGAGGTGTAGGCGTCCCCTTTTGCGGTGTTCTCTTTATAGCTTATTGGTCTGAACAGGGCTAAAGTTCTTGCAGGATGACGGCGGTAAAGACAGAATATATCTATTGTTGGGGTGCAAAAAGGTGCGGGATTCAATAAAATGGTTCTGAAATTTTGGGCGCGGGATGAGTACGGTAAGGTACAGTATGGCTATGTGCTCACTTGCAAAGCAAAGCACAATGCTGATGCTGTGCATAGATTGGGGCAGCCCAAAAGCGCTAATACCTTTGTTCAACCCTCCAGGCACTGTACTAAGTGTACATGGAATTGGGCATTCAAAAAGCACAAACACCTTTTTTGTCCAACCTTCCTACAGTTTCCCAAGCATGCTAGCCTCTCAGGCAGCGGTCAGGTCGGGGTGCATCCTTGTTTCCTTTGACCTCATACAGCCGTGCACTGCCGAGAGCAAAGAACTGGACACAACAGAGCTGTCAAAGGATGTTGCCTCGGTTGTTCAGGGCTGGTTGGGGCAGCAGGGGCTGCTTGGGGATCAGCAGCAAGGAGGGGAGGAGACGTGCCTAAGATTCACTGTGCAGGCAAGTGTGTTCATAACTGGCCATATGCGTGTGCTTTGCGTACTTGCAGTGCTTTTTGTTGGGACGAGAAACTCCAGGCAAGTTGGGTTGACCAAGACCATACATAGGCTTATTTACGATGTATATATACTATATATATATACCGAATAAGTACGGTGTGTATAGCAGGGACATTTCCGTATACAGTCATATACGGTTTGCGCATATGGTCTGGGCCATCCCTACAGGCAAGACTGATCTGTATCCAAGGTTGACGCTGTATCCCTTAGTACTCTGTAAGGCGGTGTTCTGGCTTTGCTCTCGTGACATGTGCATGGAGTCACTTGGGGTACAAACTCGAGTGCGCGAGCATTGATTCAGCACCTCAGGCATGATAAGAAAAGCAAAGACATGATGCTGTCAGGCAGCTAGAAAACACTCACACGTGAGCAAGCAGAACGAAAACTGCAACTGTCAAGAGCCTGGCCTCGGACCCCTATAGTATTTCAGAGCAGCTACCAAACAATTTGAAATCGCGCTAGTATGCCCCATCCTTGGCCATCACCACACACTCTCTTTATCCTTCATCATTCACTTTTCTTATACCCTCTTGGGAAATCTGTTTGTAAATGCAGGCCGACAGCAGCTTCCAGCACGAACAGCTGACATCACCCGGACACTTCTCTTTACCCAAAAAGGTCACAGCAACTTGCCCCGAGCCCCTTGCAAGGAGCGCTTGCCAGATCAAGCTGCCCACTGCCGCTCTGTTTTCGCCAGCAGCCAGCGGCAAAATAGGCGCAGAAGAGGGCATGGCTATTTATCTGGATGCTAGCTTGGAAGCTTTGCCGTCAGGGAGTGTTCTGGAAGGTTGGAAAGGCCCAGACAGCCCTCCCACTCCCACGCAATCAAAGTGTCTTGGCTCCCTGGTCATCGTGGCTCGTACTCAGAACAACTTTTTGCCTGTGCAGCTGCACTTCCCTCCGAACAAGCAGCAATCGCATTGTGGGCTGCAAAACATTCAGGTTTGTGTGTGTGTGTTCACATGTGCTTGTACATGCACACTCGTCTGTGTGCGCATATTGTGTGTGTGTGTCTGTGTGTGTAACTTTCCTCTTCTTGTTAAATTGCAGACCTCTTGCTTCCACGTTTACAGGCACCTTTTACATCTCCCTCATTAGAATGAATTGTTGTTTACAGGCACCTTTTATATCTCCCTCATTGGAATGAATTGTTGTCTTGACAAAATATTGCTGACTGAGAAGAAATCAGAGAGTCATTAGCAAACCGTGCAGAGACTTTGTCCTGGTTTACAAATCTACTGAGTATCTAGGTCAGGCTTATTGCCTCTTGCCAATTACCCAATCGTTCCTGGCACTAGTATCCGTCGAGGTAAGAACCTGCACAGGCCAACAAGCCTCACACCCCGACATGACGCCCATCTAACTATTACGTGCGTATTCTCAATCCTTGCTCCACTACCTCAGGTGTCGACCCAAGTGCCAACTAAATTGCTCACGAGCATGTGCGGCAGCCTGCAACCTCAGATCATTTGGCTTGAGCTTTGGGAGGGAAACAGCACACGGTTAAACAGTTGTCCTACCATATTGTGGCCTCAATCCATGGGGCCAGCAGTTCAAGAACTGGAGCTGGCAATGCAAGAATTGGAGTCGCATCAGGTAGGAGCCAGGCAAGAATTGGAGTTGCATCAGGTATCAATGCCTTGCTGCTGCAATTGGCAGGCAGGAGGTAGGTAGGGGTGTCTTATACAAATATGGGGGCAAGTTGTGGTGAGTAGCAGCCTTGAACAGCAGGTGAACGGACATTAGGGATGTATTGCACGGACGTGTTGAGGCACCATGTGTTGCACACACTGTATATGCAGCATGCAAATGGAACTTAGGCACTCAAGAGCCTATTGCTGCACTGAACTCCATGGTGTGTATGTAAGGTTGGCCAGACAGTGTATATATGGTGATTCATACAGGGATTTCATCAAATATAGGTCATGTATGGCGTATACATACGGTTCTGGCCAACCCTATGTGTATAAAGTGTATGTGATTGGAGATTTTTGAGGCTTGGTTTGTTAAGGTTTGCTGCTGGCAAGCAAAAAATAGTTTCAGTCCAGATTCTTAATATTCGTTGGTTTCCTTGGCGCACCGGTCAAGTATATCAAGTATAAGTATAAGAGATAAGCAGCAAGATATTGTATGTACGTTGGCCTTTTGGAGGTTTCTTGATTGAGTGTTGCTCTGTGAATGTCTTGCTTGCCACCAAAAGCACTTATGTGGTCATCTCCATTTATCTTGTGCCTAAGTGCTTTTTAAAAGCCGTGGTTCTATTATAAGGCTCATGAGTGTGATCAACAGGGTCATGGTCAAAGCAGTTTAAGCTGCCAGATCAAGTGCCTAAAAGCCGGCCGCATCTTTCAGCCTTGAATCTTAGCACATTTGCAGTCCACTACCCAAGCCTTTGTTACCTTGCCTTCCTTCACTCACAAGCACTGCATCACCCTCTCCTTCCTCGCAGCCTCTACCCGCTTCCGCCCTGCAGTCACACCAGGATTTTGTTATGGATGTTGTTAGCTGGCTGCAGTTCAGGGCTCATGCTGCTCCAAGCCACCCAGACCTACTTGCTACTACAGCAAAAGCAGCAGTACCAGAGCAACCTGCTACTTCAGCAGCAGCAGCAGCAGCAGCAGCAGCAGCAGCAGCAGCAGCAATGCCATGTGTCCAACCTTTGGTTGAAATAGGGCGTGGTCTTTTGGTGCACGCTGTTGGGCAAGGGATGGTGGAACTCTCCGAGGTGCTGCTAGCTGGCCTGCTGGATCCCCCGTGTTCCTGTAGTTTCGATTCAGTTGCTAGAGGCAGGTGTACGGCCAGCTGCACTGATCACCCTGTGGGCGTGGCTCCTGCCAGCACGTGTTCTGGTGGCCCCGAGGTGGGGGGAGGCGAATCTGAGATTTTCGGCCGGGCGCTGGGCAGCAACAGTGTAGCGATGGTGGAGAAGGTGGGCGCGAGTTTTTGCAGGGAAGAGAGGAGCAAAAAAGTCTGGATGTATGGAGAAATTTGTGGAGGGAGTTTGGAGGAGAAAAGAAAGAAACAGAGACGGGTTGGAGCACGGAGGAACACTTGAGCACTTCCATAACTTTTGCCTCAGTGCCATCACATACTGTATCAAACTTGCTGGCTGCCATTGAGATGAAATCTTGAGTTTGTACACCTTACGTTATGCCTGCAGCTCCAAGCTTGGGGCAACATTCACGCTTTTTCCTGGCCCTGGCATCTTGTCGGCTTGGGTTCCCCCTGTGTTTCTGTTCATCTAGCCCCCCCTCCTGCTCAGCCAGCTGCCCAAGAACAACCTGACATCCTGCGGGCCTGTGTGTTTGGCTTTCATAATTGTGGCCTCGATGAGCTTGAATACAAGGAGTTTGCGGTGAAGTCGGCTGCTGCCTTCATCACCCCTGCTGCCAGGTGCTTGTATGTTTTTACCAAGTAATGAGCTATTATGAGGCCAAAAGGGCACCGCAATGCAGGCTTATAGTCAAACAGTCAAGGTCGCCAATTCAGACTCGTTGGTGCATCTAATCCAAGTTCAACAGGCGTGCTGTCGTGGGGAGGAAAAGACCTCTGTCTAAAGGACCAACGGGGCACTCTCAAGAATGGCTGGTTTTATATTATCAACCTCAGATGGTTTGCTGACATACCGCGTTAACGTGTGAAACCCTTGTTGGTGCAATAATGTTGCAGCACAGCAATGCATGCAAAAAATACGTAATGCGTTTTTTCTCTACCACTCACGACCTTGGTCTGCACTTATGGCATTTCTCTTACTTTATTTGGTATCGTTATTGCCCAGTAATGAAATTGATTGCACACCATCACCTTAAAGAAGTCAAAACGAAATAAACTTATCTCCATGTTAAACCTGAAAACAAACCTGGTATCCTCTTTTCTCTTCTTCATCTGCAGCCTGTGCCTTGTTATGCTTTGTGTGGGATGCATCAAGCTGGCCATGGAGGAGGGCAGCTCGTCTTTGCAGCACAAAACACAAGTCTGCGCTGCTTTAATTATAGGAATTGCTCTCGCCTCTACTCTTCTAACAAGAAGCTCTAAATCACGTGTGGTGAGTAGTACGTCACCATTTGTTTTTAAAATGTCAGACCCAGAGACACGTCTGTTTATACTACATTTTTAGTAACGCTGACAGAGCCAACTCTGTTTTGAAGTCGCTGTTTGGCCAAATACTTTGTTTTGGACCTAGCAAGGGACGGCATGGCTGCGTGATAGTACATGCCTTTGTCTAATTTTGAGATAGCACGCCATTTCTTAGTTTAGTGTAGCTGAAATTACAAAGGCATTCAGCCTGGGGCGGCTGTTCAACCTATTAAGAGTTCAACCTATTAAGAAAAAGGTTGATCTCAAAACAAACCAAGTTGCAAAAGGACTGATACGCTACTTGAAAGTGCTAACCTTGAAAACACGTCATTAGTTACAGGCTGCACAATTGCTACCTCATACAGTTGATTACATTTTTTTTGCAGGCGTACATGCAATGGGGCCGAACAGTACATATGGTGGGTGGAAAGCCTACTCATTAACATCAACCAAGTAATGAAGCTCGCTGGGGTCAGCATGCAAGGATATACTATGGAGAGAGAGAGAGAGAGAGAGAGAGAGAGAGAGAGAGAGAGAGACAGAGAGA
>Ga0307947_1003578_pt1 | contig 12432 bp, 13 predicted proteins | sample OrgLakmetagen232_FD_201840 | JGI IMG/M metagenome (GOLD analysis project Ga0307947, IMG submission 201840) | Saline water microbial communities from Organic Lake, Antarctica - #232 | ecosystem: Environmental > Aquatic > Non-marine Saline and Alkaline > Saline | place: Antarctica: Organic Lake...
TGATTTGCATATCACGGGGCTCATTAGTCAGCAAAGTCAGATCATCTGCATACAACATGTGTGAGACGTGCACACCCGCGGTTCCGGTGATAGCCCCTGATACACCCTCAGCAATGTCATCAATATTTTAGGACAAGCTGCACATCGCTTGCTTTCTAACCAAAATTCAAGCTCCAACATTGCTCCACGTTTTGGCAATAATGCAAGAAATGCAATGGAGGCAGTAATACTGACCTTCGGAGTGTCATGTGAACACTTCAAACTCCGAGATGCACGTCTCGACATGAAAGTGACTTGAAGTGTGGGCTGCACCCCTATAAAACGGAAAATTGCAAACAGTTTTACATTCCTGTGAGCAGTTTTTATTTGCAAGGTCGGCCGTGGGCAGAGCAAGGCCAGCACCAGACACATCAGTCTCGAGTATTGGCTGCCGTTCCTTGGTGATCAAATTTAATCTGATGTAATCTTAGTTACAAAGTCGGCAGTGGGTGGAGCTTAACTCTCATGAAAATAACCACACAGCAAGCTTTGGCCCAAGCTTGAACAGTGAGCAAAAAACGTAGCAGGCTTGTAAGAAATCGAGGCAACAAGGTGGCGAGGGAGCAAGGCTCGACGGCCAGCTGGTGCTCAAATAATGCGTCTTCCAATTACTAGTACTTTGACTACAGTGATCAACAGCACACTGCAGTGAACACGAGGTAGAGTTACAAAGTAAGCCATCAGTTAAAAACATGTGACTGCTAGGTACAAGGGAACATGAGGTAGACCAACGTATATCAGTCCAGGCTCCCGACACAGCCCTCCGGGCAGGTAGACCTAGGAGTCTGCCTTGGAGATGGGATTCAAATCAACGTCGGGCGCCAGAACGGAGGAGGAATCTTTTGTCTTGGCGTCAGGCTGAGCTCCATCAATAGTCTCCACCACAAAGTTTGAGTTTGTATACACACACATGTCGGCTGCAATGTGCATGGCTTTCATTGCAATGGCCTTGGCATCCATGCCAGGCACGTCCATGAGGGCCCTGTGCCATGGCGTTGGTAGCACAAACAAGATGTGAGTATTGCGTTTATATTTTTTACTTGAACTGACTGTTTTTTATGAGCAGGCTCGCAGTCGCATGCTTTGAATAAAGGCCTTTCCTTGTATTGGGTTTACAGGCGAACTCGATCTAGCACACTTGTCTGCCATTTTCCATGAGCTTGTGTCTGTGGTCATGCAATGGAGATTCTTGCAACTGTTAAGTCACAGTGAGAGATCTTCTCCCTCGTTGGCCGCTGCTATTTGCTGCAATGCCAGGGCTTCCTTTCTACGTCAAACTGATTTATTAATATATTGCAGAATGAAAAAGGACTGACCCAGCGACGTGAACAAAACGAAGCATCGCCCCAGGCAGCCAGATCACATGATAGATTTTTATAAGTAATGATTGCAATATATTAAAAGCGTAATATATAATGGTGCTCATGTATAAGTGCTTGAAAAGCAGACACTGTTCATCCCCTGCATGCTGAAGCAAAATCTGATTCGTGTTGCCTGCTGCGATAATAAACCTGAATCGTGTTGAAAAGCAAAACCTGCGGAATTGCGTTAGCAGGTTGGAACACCGTTTTGCCGTTACCTGTGCCTAAACAAAATAGAAAAGGACGCAGATTACCTACCGACATGGTCAGAAAAAAATATGCCTTTTGGGGTCTGTATCGATCAATGGCATGCAAGAAGCCACAGGACATCCCACCTGGAGCATATAGCCTGAAAACATTAATTATTATATTATTATACATCTTTTTAGGATCATCTCACCTTGATGCTGCTGTCGCATACGGGCTTCCTGATCCAATGCCCATAACTCCATCGTGGGGCTCCAGCACATCACCGTTGCCTGTAAGCAACAGCAGTTACTCTGTTTCCGCTGGATGCTGTGTGTAACATGTGTTCACTGTGTACACTGTGTGTGTGTGTGTGTGTGTGTGTGTGTGTGTGTGTTGGGAGTGTGCACACTGTGGTCACTGTGCAATAGAGAACGTGGTCACTGTGTGGAAGAACGTGTCCACTGTGTGGTAGGGAGTGTGTAGCAGACTGTGTAGTAGAGACTGTGTTTGCTGTGTGTAGGGAGTGTGGTGTACACTGTGTGTTGGGAGTGTGTACACTGTGGTCACTGTGCAATACAGAATGTGGTCACTGTGTAATAGAGAACGTGGTCACTGTGTTGAACAACGTGTTCACTGTGTGTATACACTGTGTCGTAGAGATTGTGTGCACTGTGTGTAGGGAGTGTGTGTGCACTGTGTAGCAGAGGGTGTGTACACTGTGTGGTAGGGAGTGTGTAGCAGACTGTGTAGTAGAGACTGTGTTTGCTGTGTGTAGGGAGAGCGTGTGCACTGTGTAGCAGAGGCTGTGTACACTATGTAGTAGGCACTCTTGGAGTCAGGTGAAGGTGGATGCTGTGCCCTACCAAATGTGTGCAGGGTGCTGTAGTTCAGGCATAAAAATCCAGTCAAGACCTTACACATCTTTTGAAGGCATAAATTGACGGAGATGTGTAGTTCATGCATGAAATCCAGTCAAGACCTTACACATCTTTTGAAGGCATAAATTTACGGAGATGTTTAACCAACCTGCCACCGCATTCATGGGCCAACTTACTCACCACTTGAAAAAGTGCTCACCACTATAAGGTTGTGTTACTGTTTAGCACCAGGATCCCTGCTGGAGCAGGAGCCCGCGCAAAACCTCACCTGGCACCCTAAGGCACATGCTTAACCATGTACCCAAATACACACATTCACGCGCACACACACACACCACACACACACGCACACTTACACACACACACTCGCACGCACCTGACACCACAAGCGTTGTGTTCTTGTCTGCCACCAAGATCTCTGCTTGCAGGAAGCGCAGGGCCTTGTCTTGCCGCCATAGCTTGGCCAACTCCACGGCGCTGCGCATGAGCTGGTCTGGATGCTCCTCTAGCTTCGCCTCTAGCCTCTCTAGCAGACTCTGGGTAGAAAATGAGGGGCAGCCAGAATTGGTCAACAGAGTTCAGGTGCTCTTGCATTCAGTTTTAGCACTACAGTTCATGCGTCAGTCAAAGCAGAGCGGATCCTTAAGCTGACCTTGTTTAATACCTGAGGAAAAACACTGTACCAGGTATGTGTGAGTGTGAGAGTGTGAGTGTGTGTGTGTGTGTGTGTGTTTGTTGTAACCGCAGCTCGCCACTTTAATACTGAACAAGCACGTGCATGTGGAGATGAGCTAGCTCTAATAGGCGCTCACAAATCTGTGTGTACCGGCATGTGGGAGCGTGTGTGAGATATGCGCTCACAAATCTGTGTGTACCAGCATGTGGGAGCGTGTGTGAAAATGTGACAGGCTCACCAGTCCATCAGCTGCAGAACCGGCGAATCCAGCGATCACTGTCTCCCCTATGCGTCGAATTTTTTTGGCATTGGGCTTGGCCACCATGCTGCCCATGCTGACCTAAAGAGTGATTCACCGATCAAGTTAGTGTTAAACGTTGAGTATGTGTGCAGCGAACATGTGTGTGTGTGTGTGTTTGTGTGTGTGTATGTGTGTGTGTGTGTATGTGTGTGTGTGTGTGTGTGTGTGTGTGTGTGTGTGCGAGTGTGTGTGTGTGTGTGTGTGTGTGTGAGTGTGTGTGTGTGTGTGTGTGTGTATGTGTGTGTGTGTGTGTGTGTGTGTGTGTGTGTGTGAGAGTGTGTGTGTGTGTGAGTGTGTGTGTGAGTGTGTGTGTGTGTGTGTGTGTGTGTATGTGTGTGTATGTGTACGTGTTTGTGTGTATGTATGTACATATTTGTTTTGTGCGTGTGATTGTGTGTATTTTTGCATGTGTTTACACATATGTTTTGTGCGTGAGTTTGTGTGTATGTGTTTGTGTTTGTGTGTGACAGTATGTGGGTAGGAATCAGTCATCAATTTACCTGGCCATCTCCGACCATTGCTACTTGCCCATCCTTGCGTATGCACAAGATGGTAGTGGCATGGTATTCTCCTCTGTGTGGCGGACTGCTGCTAGAGCTCGCGCAGCTGCTGCTGCTGTGCAACTCACGGGCTATCATGCTTGGCTGAGCATAGAATGGGGCGGTGTTGAGCGGTGAAGTTTGCTGAACTTGCTGATGCTGTAAGGAGGCCAGCAGTCCATTCTGGCTCGCAATTGTGGCTCCCCTTCTGGCACTGGCAAGGGCCAGCTGAGCAAGGCGGGATGGCAGCATGCCTGACATTTCAGATTATTTAGAGAATAACTACTTATGACGTTCAAGAAATTGCGTGTTTTGGGAAGATTTTCTCAGGTTGTCCAAAAATTTAAAGAAATGATTAGTCATTCCATTTCATAATTCCTTGTCGCGTTGCGCGGTTTGCCTCACTCACCAGAGTGGAGTAGAGTAGTAGTGCATCCTGCTTGCACCCCCCCATGTTTGCTCTGCGGTTCATCTGAGATCATGGCCGCTGCTTACTAGGCGGACAATCTTATAGGCCGCCAAATCAAGACAGCCCTATATATGTGCATACACCATATATGCAACCGCATTATTGGCACTACCTACACCCAAACCATGCGCTCCTCATGATCAATGTGTGCAGACTGCCATCTCTCCTCCCACTGAGTTAAAAGAGGAAATAACAACTTTCAATGAAAATGGATAACCTTGATCTTCTGGATTTGACAGTTTTGAATTAATTGACAACATGTTAGCGTTCTAACAGGTACCATTCAGGGGATCCTAAAGAGACCCTGTACTGTGTAAGGTCCCTGATATATATTATATATCTGGTGATTGGCTAAGTCATATTAACGTGTAGCACAATGAGACCGAAAATGTCTGAGTAGACGGTCCGGGAAGGGACAGTGGTATGGAAGCCAACCACAGATGAGTAGCACTAGCAGAGATTAATGCGGCAGGCACACGAGTATGAGCAGAGAGCGCACAGGCGTGGAAATACAGAACTAGCAGAAGCATTTGGGACCACTGCAGTTCAAAGAACTCACTCCTCTGCTGGATGGGTTTTTCACCCTGGAGGCCTTCCTTGCCTTGGTCCGAAGACACCCCCAATTGAAGATGTGCTGAGTCTTATACTTTGCAGTGACGGTGATTTGATCTGACAAAAGTACTTACGTCTTTCTCGACAATGCCTTCAGAGGTTTGGGTCTGGATTCTACGGCACACAACCCCCCTGACCCACAAATTTTTTCTGTTTGCGCGGTGGGGGTTTGCCTGGTGCGGGCACCTACGTAGCCCTCTCCCTTAATCATGCTGGCTGTGTTATCACTACCAGCGGAGTCTTTTCTTTTCTTTTCTTACGTCTTTCTTGACAATGCCTTCCTTGATCAGTTCTTGGTAATTTGTGTCTAATGGTTAAAACATTTTTTAATTTAGGACCTAGCTTGTGTTGGATGTGCATGTGAGCTTTTAAAGCAACGAGATCTGAAAAAATGGAGAGCCTTTCTGCTGAAGGCCCTAGTTGGCAGGTGTCAAGAGTATCTAGTGGGCAATTTGGGGGAGGGGTTTTCGCTTGTTCCAAAAGAATTTAGAGGACGGCCTGGTAAGCCAGCTAGCTTACTCGAGTAGCAACCATAGTAAGCCAGCAGTAACCCAAAGATACATTATGTTGCTAATCCAACGGATTTTGGTAGGCAGTGCATCGCTTACTGAGTAATCGAGGTGTTTTTGGTACTTGAAAAGCGGCCTGGTAAGCCAGTTAGCTTACTGGATCAGTAACCATAGTAAGCGAGCAGTAACCCACAAATGAATAAGTGGCTGATATATCAATCCAACGGAATTTGGTAAGCAGCGCATCGCTTAATCAGTAGCCCACAGTTGTGTTGCGCTTTTGATCTAGTAGGACGTTAACAAGGGCTGTAATCATGATAATCACTTGGTATCAAAGCTCATAAGGCACTAAGACACTGCCAGTGGATTTTCCCCTTGCTTTCTTCATCAAGGCTAGCACGCTTTGACTGAGGGCCTTTTCCTTGTAAAGCTTTTAAACCTTTCTTCATCACTGCAAAGCATGTAGATGCACTTCCGGCCTGCCTCGGGGAAATCTGCACCTGGCGCTTTGCGTTTCCACAATGATGATGACACAGAGACCAAAAATCCCAGGCGCTGCAAGAGGATCCTGCGTGCTTTCCCTGATTTCCTGTTCATTATTGACATATTTGAACATTGCAGCAAGGCAGCAAATATCGATTTATAAACCTTAACTTGCCAGATATAAAACTGCACGTATAGAGGAGAGAGCAGGAAAAAGAGCAAGAGAAAAAAGAGCCAACATGCATCATTCCTTTGTAGAAAACCTGCCGAATCCTACGACAATCGCAGAGTATCATTCCTTACGCACAAGGCAAACGTCACCCACGTCTTTTCCTTTTCCCCAGTTTCCCTGGCGTACTAACTGATCCGTAAAATTAAAAGCCGGCATGATGGACAAAGATTGACCATCCGGCAGCTCGGTGACACCACAGCAAGTTTTTCGTCAGCCCCTCATCGAACAGGAAGAGGTTGGTAAACTAAGAAAGAAAATTATGCAGGTAGTGATAACCACTCCTCAAATTGGATTAGGAAAAGAAATCCATTTGGGACCCAGTAATTTAATTGTAGAGGAAGCTTGCCCAGGCAAGAAGAACTTGTGGCGGAAACGAAGACGGAACGACGCATTTATTTTCCTCCCACTCCCGTGTGAGGTTCTTTAGAAGAAATATAATGGGTGAGGCAGTTTTGTGGAAGGCTCCTCTGGAAACGGCGGGTCCGTAAACCTCCTGACTGTGACTCAGTAGAGGATGCTCTACTTGAGTAACGACCGAGCAAGGTGCTCCTTAGCTGAGGCCAGCGCTTTTGAGAATGTCTGTACAGCCACCTACATTGCAGAAGCAGGTGAAGTAGGTGAAGAGAGAGAGAGAGGGGGGGAGGGAGAGAGGGAGAGAGAGAGAGAGTAAAGTTTGGTGATTTGGCAACAGTGTACTAGTTTGTACTTAGTGAGGGGCAAAGACATGGACCACGGACGATGGACACGATGATGCGTGCAATAACAGTCTGCACAATTTAATCTGCACTCAGCAAGGGCAAAGTGACGGGCTACAATAGTCACAAGTTGCAGGACCAACAGCAATCACAGGCGATGGACCGCATTCAGGAAGGGCAAAGTAACGGGCTACAATAGTCACAATTTGCAGGACCAACAGCAATCACAGGCGATGGACGAAACTTAGCAAGGGGCAAAGCCATGGACCACAAGCAATCACGAGCCACATGTACAGGATGGTGCATTCCAGTGTTTTTTTTAAGGATTTGGGAAAACCTTCATTTCACGTCCCACCTTAGTATGCCAATCTGAGAACCTGGGTTCTCACGTCTTTTTCTTTTGCTGCCCCAGCCCGCCGGGAGGCCGCAGGCCTCCCGGCGTATGGTGTAGGTAAGTGAAAGTGTTGAGATTCACACGTGGCATTAACATCAAAAACGTCTGTCTGGAATTGTTAGGGGAGCTTCAAATTGTCTTATTCTTATCGGGTTTCCAGTCTATCTAATTCCACGGCGCTCCTTAGCGCTGAGCCACTCCTGTGAGCTGTGCAGCTGCTGCCTGGAATCCTTGCAACACACCCCTCCTGTCCTGAATCTCTTGCCATTCAGTGCTGCACGCTGATGAAGCTGGCTTGCCTCATGGGTCTTGATATTCTGGGCAGGGCTTTGAAACTTGCATGCTGCTACCTTGGTGCTGCAAATGCTGCAGCAGAGGTAGTACAGGTTGTCCTCTCCCAGACCTCCATCTTGCAGCCAATTGCTGCGCGCAGGCTGTTTTCTCTCCAATGGCATACCCTTCTGTGTGTACTTGGGAGGCCCATCCTTCTGCTCTAGCCATGCAAACTGCATGGCTCTGGTCACCATGCTTTTTCCCCTCTTTATACCTTCATCACTCTCTCCCTGCTTGGTTCTTTTTCTTTCAGGCGAACCAACCATCTTAAGAAAATTTTAAAAATTCTAAAAAATCTCGATTTCTGAGGCTAATTTTTGGCCGTCGAAGGGCCCACGAAGGCCTCGAAGTGCCCTTGGTCGGTTTTTGCCGGGAGACCCCCCGGGGCCCGAATCCTTGGTTTCACGTCTTTCCCCCACGCCCAAAAGTAGGGGTTTCACGTCTTTAGACGTCATACGTCTCCTAAAAAAAAACACTGGCGTGAAGCCCACGCACCGATTGACCAAGTTGGTGCGTCAAAGTTATGCGTGAAGGCGGCGCAACGTTCGACCAAAATGGTGCGTCAAAGTTATGCGTGAAGGCAATACAAAGTTGGAACAAGTTGGTGAGTCAAAGTTATGCGTGAAGGCGACACAAAGTTCGAACAAGTTGGTGAGTCAAAGTTATGCGCATTGTGGGTGGTACACGTACGTGTGTGTGTGTTGTTTTATGCGCATCACAGCAGCGCAATCGTGAGTAGTTTATACCAGCAGGATAATTGTGCATGTGAGTGACAAAAATATAATTATGCACGTGAGTGACAAAAGGATAACTGTGCACGTGAGGGACAAAGCGAAAGCTGTCTGCAAAAGCCTCCTATGTCCTTATTGAAGGATATAATTTCTTCCAAAGAAATAAGCAGCCACACCGTCAGAGGACATAACATGTTTTTGCCCTTCCAGATAATCATACAGTGCCATTGTGATGTGTGGGTGAGTGTCGCCTTCCACACAAAAGTTTCCTTTGCACAACATTGAACTAACATACTCACACATCACACACACACACACGCGCACACACACGCACGCACACACACACTCACACACTCACACACACACACACACACACACACACACACACACACACACACACACACACACACACCAAACACACACACACATAGGGAGCCCTGGATTTCTTGACCTCAGATGCTCCAGCCGCGCACACACTTCGCAAGTCCTTTGTGTTTAAGGTAATTGTAACTGTGCACAAAAAATACCTGCTGCTGCTGCTGCTGCTGCCGCTGCTGCTGCCGCTGCTGCTGTATTTCTTGCACAGGCTCCGTAATTTGAAATCCATCATGCAGTGGGTGTATGTGGAGGGGTGGGGGGGTGCGTGTGTGTGGGTGGGTGGGTGGGCAGCAAACACAAGCACATTGCCCAGACTCCTGCCTTGACTCAAATGTGCACAGACTCATGCCTTGATTTAATCGTGCAGAGCTGTGCCTGAGCCGAAGCCTTTAATTGTGATTGTGCCCAAGCAGAAGTCTTAATTCGTGCAGAGCCTTGCCCAAGCAGAAGCCTTTAATCGTGCAGAGCCGTGCCCAAGCTTGACCCTGACAGCGCTGTCATGGGGTTTTCTAGTACTAGGCCTGTTTGCGCGTGTACATTTTACTTGTGTGTGTGTGCATGCAGATCGTGCCCATGCTCAACCCTGTACATTTTACTGCCCATCGTGTCCATGCCCATTGCACCCATCCTCAACCCTCATCGTGCCCATGCTCAACTCTGTACAACCCTGTACATTTTACTGCCCATCGTGTCCATGCCCACCGCGCCCATGCTCAACCCTCGTCGTGCCCATGTTCAACCCTGTACATTTTACTTGCGTGTGTGTGTGCATGCAGATCGTGCCCATGCTCGACCCTGTACATATTACTTATGTGTGTGTGTGTGCATGCAGATCGTGCCCATGCTCAACCCTGACGGTGTGATCAACGGGAGCTACAGGTGCTCCCTCGCGGGTGTGGACCTGAATCGGTGGGTTCTGTGTACAATGTGGACCTGAATCGATGGGTTCTGTATACAATGTGGACCTGAATTGATGGGTTCTGTATACAATGTGGACCTGAATCGATGGGTTCTGTATACAATGTGGACCTGAATCGGTGAATTCGTGTGCACAGTGTGGACCTGAATCGGTGAGTTTTTGTACACAGTGCAGACTTGAATCGATGAGTTTTTGTGCACAGTGTGGACCTGAATCGGTGAAATTTTGTGCACGGTATGCAACATCCTTGACAGAGGCCGCCACTGCCTGCCTTATTTCTTTCTTTTCTCACGTACTTGCACAACCTTGCACATGCCTTCTCTCTCTCTCTCTCTTTCCTTCTCTCTTTCCCTCTCTCTTTCCCTCTCCTTCTCCCTCTCTCTCTCTCTCTCTCTCTCTCACACACACACACACACACACACACACACACACACATATATGCACACACACACACTGCCACGTACTCCCTCTTCCTATTGCACATAATCTCTCTTTTTTGCTCTCAACACACACACTCACACACATTCCTACACACACCTGCTGCACAAGATTTGGGAGCACCCTGTGTGCACGCAGCACCCCAGCACCTTCCACAGCACACTCATACACACACATGTACACACACATGTACACACACACACTTGCTGCACAGGATGTGGGAGCACCCTGAGTGCACGCAGCACCCCAGCACCTTCAACAGCACACTCATACACACACATGTACACACACTCACACACACACTTGCTGCACAGGATGTGGGAGCACCCTGTGTGTACGCAGCACCCCAGCACCTTCCACAGCACACTCATACACACACATGTACACACACATGTACACACACACTCTCACACACACACCTGCTGCACAGGATGTGGGAGCACCCTGTGTGCACGCAGCACCCCAGCACCCTCAACAGCACACTCATACACACACATGTACACACACGTGTACACAAACACACACACACTTGCTGCACAGGATGTGGGAGCACCCTGTGTGCACGCAGCACCCCAGCACCTTCCACAGCACACTCATACACACACATGTACACACACAAACACTTGCTGCACAGGATGTGGGAGTATTTTGTGTGCACACAGCACCCCAGCACCTTTCTCAGCACACATACACACAAATGTACACACACACACGCACACACACACACACACACACACACACACACACACACATTTACACACACACTTGCTGCACAGGATGTGGGAGCACCCTGTGCGCACGCAGCACCCCAGCATATTTCACAGCAAGAAGCTGCTGACCCAGCTTGCGGGAGCCTGCAGGCTTGCTCTGTACGTGGATATACACGGGCACTCCACAAAGGAGGATGCCTTCTTTTACGGGTGAGCGTGGCTGGGCGTTTGCAGGGTTTTATTACGGGTGAGCGTGACTGGGAGTTTGCAGGGTTTTTTTACGGGTGAGCGTGACTGGGATTTTGCAGGGTTTTTTTACGGGTGAGCGTGACTGGGAGTTTGCAGGGTCTATTACGGGTGAGCGTGACTGGGAGTTTGCAGGGTTTTTTTACGGGTGAGCGTGACTGGGAGTTTGCAGGGTCTTTTACGGGTGAGCGTGACTGGGAGTTTGTAAGTTTTTGTTACGGGTGAGCGTGGCTGGGCGTTTGCAGGGTTTCTTTACAGGTGAACGTGGCTGGGCGCTTGCAGGGCTTCTTTACAGGTGAGCGTGGCTGTGCGCTTGCAGGATTTTTTTACGGGTGAGCGTGGCTGGGCGCTTGCAAGGTTTCTTTACAGGTGAACGTGGCTGGGCGCTTGCAGGGCTGATGACTTGGGGCCTACATTCTGGTCTTCCCCTCGCTTTCAGGATTCGCACTGACGCACGTGTGTGTGCACTTGCACACGTACACACACATATTCACACACGCCACACACACACACACACACACAAACACACACACACCACATACGTGCACACACACACACACACATACACGTGCACACACACACACTCATGCACATATACACTCATGTACACTCACAGCTGTGAGCCCAACCTTGCTGGCTTGGATAAGGCACCCCCTGTTCCATCCCCTGCCGCTGGTGGGGGTGGCAATGGAGGAGCGGGCACCAGCAGCCCCTTCCCTGCCCCCGCTCGCCAATTTACTGTCCGTCCAGGGGGGGCAGCCTTCGAGGTGCGTGTGTTAGTGTGTGTGCGTGTGTATGTGTTTGTTTGTGTGTGTGTGCGTGCGTGTGTGTATGTGTGTGTATGTGCATAATAGTGTGTGTTTGAGAGGTCATGCACTCAAAGGTAGTGGTTCTTCAGTTGACAGACACACAGGCAGGCACATGCAGGAATTGTGGCGCACTCACATACACAAACACACACACACACACGTTTAAAAGCACATGCGCATACACACACAAACACACACACACACACGTTTGAAAGCACATGAGCACGCACAAAATGAGACCCCATGCCAGGTGGCTACATTAGAACTAGCTGTGACAGCTTAGATTGGGGACCACCCTGTTTTTGCGCGCGCACACACATACACACACATACACGCACACACACTCACACGCAGGTGGATGCCCCCATGCCAGGTGGCTACATCAGAACTAGCTGTGACAGCTTAGATTGGGGACCACCCTGTTTTTGCGCGCGCACACACACACATACACACACATACACGCACACACACTCACACGCAGGTGGATGCCC
>Ga0307947_1003581_pt1 | contig 12431 bp, 5 predicted proteins | sample OrgLakmetagen232_FD_201840 | JGI IMG/M metagenome (GOLD analysis project Ga0307947, IMG submission 201840) | Saline water microbial communities from Organic Lake, Antarctica - #232 | ecosystem: Environmental > Aquatic > Non-marine Saline and Alkaline > Saline | place: Antarctica: Organic Lake...
GTTTGACCCCAAGCTTTGCAAACCATCTAGTTATGTTATTCAAATATGGTTTGCATCAAAAAAGTCACATTCCAGGACTTTTGCTCAGTCAGCCCCCTCTGCAAGAACTATGCCGTCTCATAGTTCCCACAACTATGCCAGAACTATGGGAACTATGAGTCCTAAAGTGGGAACTATAGGGATAGCGGCTATTTCTGATCTGGAGCGTGATCGGCGCCTGCAGAACAATGCAGATAGACGTCTAGATGATTATGACATGTTGGGCAGACATGTGCTGTGTCCTATGTCACGACACCCACAAATAAACTTAGAGCAAAAAGACTTTAAATTGGAAAAGCTGTGCAAAACAAGGGCAGATGTGCACTGCCTCCTGGGACGCAGTACCTTGGAAGGGACTTTATCACACTGGTAAGATGAATGTTTTCAGGTAAATGTCGTTTTTCAATGGCGCGCTCTGCCCGTCTATCGTAAAATTGGTCAGAAATATGCTGACATTAAATCCAGACGCCGTTATTTATCAATTCAGTGAGTAATTTTGTATGTTCTATAGACTCGAAGAAGTCAACCAGCACAACCTAGTGACTCCCAAGGTGCAAATGTTTTGGACCTGGGTCCATTTAAATCTTCACAGCAGAACCTATCAAGAGTGCAGCACTTCATCCGACCAAAACTCGCCTAATCAACGCGGCATACAAGCTCTCCACAGTGTCCTCATCCTCATCAGCATAGCCTATCATTATAATGATGTGCCCTGCCACCATCAAACTACTACACATATGTTCAACGCATCCTGCAAGCTCTTCACAGTGTCTTGATCCCCGTCAGCATAGCCAACCTGATAGGCCCTATCATTATAATGATGTGCCCTGCCACCATAAAGCTACTACACACCTGTTCAACGCATCCTGCAAGCTCTTCACAGTGTCTTGATCCTCGTCAGCATAGCCAACCTGATAGACCCTATCATTATAATGATGTGCCCTGCCACCATAAAGCTATTATACATCTGTTCAACGCATCCTGCAAGCTCTTCACGGTGTCTTGATCTTCGTCAGCATAGCCAACCTGATAGGCCCTATCATAATAATGATGTGCCCTGCCACCATTAAGCTACTACACATCTGTTCAACGCATCCTGCAAGCTCTCCACGATGTCTTAATCCTCACTAGCATAGCCAACCTGATAGGCCCTATCGTTATAATGATGTGCCCTGCCACCATAAAGCTACTACACATCTGTTCAACGCATCCTGCAAGCTCCCCACGGTGTCTTAATCCTCGCTAGCATAGCCAACCTGATAGGCCCTATCATTATAATGATGTGCCCTGCCACCATAAAGCTACTACACACCTGTTCAATGCAGCCTGTAAGCTCTCCACAGTGTCCTCATCATCATTGGCATAGCCTGACGCACTTCCAGAAGCTGCAGAGGAAGAGGAAAAGGTAAGAGGGGCCCCTCCGGCTGTTCCTCCTTCTCTCCTCTCAGCCCCTGCTCTTGTCCCCCTTATTTCCCCTTGCGCTGTGGGGGGCTGCTCCAGCAGTGCTTGGATGCGCATCAGCGTGTCTGCAAAACGGACACAGAAAAAGGTCTCAGGTTGTTTATACGTAGGAAATAATAACCACACACTCCCCTTGGCATTGTGGGGGGCTGCTCTAGCAGAGCTTGGATGCGCATCAGCGTGTCTGCAAAATGGACACAAAAAAAAGTCTCGGGTTGTTTATGCGTGAAAAATATGAACCACGCACACCCCTTGGCATTGTGGGGGGCTGCTCCAGCAGTGCTTAGACGCGCATCAGCGTGTGTGCAAATCGGACACAGAAAAAGGTCTCAGGTTGTTTATACATAGGAAATTATAACCACACACACCCCTTGGCATTGTGGGGGGCTGCTCCAGCAGTGCTTGGATGCACATCACCGTGTCGGCAAAACGGACACAGAAAAAGGTCTCAGGTTGTTTAGGCGTGAAAATTATGAGCCACACACACCCCTTGGCATTGTGGGGAGCTGCTCTAGCAGAGCTTTGATGCGCATCAGCGTGTCTGCAAAATGGGCAGAGCGTTACAAAGTAAGTGAATTGAGAATGCGAGCCACAGGGAACCCTGACGTAGCGAGTAAGTATGTGACCTAGATTGAGCAAGTTGTACATGTTTTGAAGCGCTATAATTACAGCAGGTACACGTGTAGGGTTGGCCAGAACCGTATATACACTGTATATTTGGTGATTTCTCTGCCAAAAATACCATATATGGCTTTGGCCAACCCTATACAGGTGGTTCCTAGCAGCGTTTGTGTGTGGGATTCACACGCAGGACAAGCGTTTGCTCCGGAGCCAATTAACAACAAACCTTCCACACCTAAACTTGCACGCACCAACAGAAAATAAACTCGCATCTGCACTGACGTCACGGCCTATAACTATGGCGGGCCAGCACCATATATATGCATAGATACGGTATACGTATTTTTGGCAAGGAAATCACCAAATTAATGGTCATATACGGTGTATACATACGGTTCTGGCCAACCCTACCTATAACCACAGTCCAGGCAGGTGAGAATGAAGAGCTGAAGCTGGAAGAAAAATGTCTGCCTAAATAATTACTTAAGCAATGGGGCGACACTGACTGTGTGCATGTAATAGCAAGAATATGTTGTTTATCACTTTTATGTATTCGAATCGTATACTCCAAACATCTGTCCCCCCTAGAGTGTGTCCTGAAAATACTAGTGTGTGTCCAAAAAAACTAATGTGTGTTCCAAAAAACACTATTGTGTGCCCCAAAAACACTAGTATGTGTCCTAAAAATGCTAGTGTGTGCCACAACAACATTAGTGTGTGCCCCAACAACACTAGTATGTGTCCTAAAAATGCTAGTGTGTGCCACAACAACACTATTGTGTGCCCCAACAACACTAGCATGTGTCCTAAAAATGCTAGTGTGTGCCCCAACAACACTAGTGTGTGTGTCCTACAAACACTAGTATGTGTCCTACAAATGCTAGTGTGTGCCCCAACAACACTAGTGTGTGTGTCCTACAAACACTCCTTGATGGAACAAGAGGCGAATAGCTTACAACCATACACACACACACACAAACACCCACATACATATGTTTCATGTTTCCTCTAGCTTCTGTTTCTTTTGTTTAGCCAACGTAGTTTCAGGCTTTTTCCAAATTTCTGCTGAGATGCCTTTTGAGGCATATGTAGTGATGTAACCTTACCTTACAACCACACCCCCGCCCCGAGGGCCATAGAGGAAACACGAGAAATGCGGCACCGTCCGGAATGCCAGACGCATACTCAAGTACTAGGAATGATAACGAGAAAGATAGACACCGAAATCACAGCCCACCTTCAGACAAGCCGCTGCCAGAGGACGACGAGCTGGGGTTCTGGTCGATAGAGCTTAGAGCGTCATACAGAGAAGGGTTTGAGCGTGCCAGCTGCTCTAAGGCCTTTAAAGCCTCCCCAGCAGCTGCAGTGTTGCGTGTATGTGTGTGTGTGTGTGGGTGTGTGTGTGTGGGTGTGTGTGTGTGGGGGTGTGTGTGTGTGTGTGTGGGTGTTTGTGTGTGTGTGTGTGTGTGTGTGTGTGTGTGTGTGTGTGTGTGTGTGTGCGTGTGTGTGTGTGTGCGTGAGTGCGTGCGTGCATGTGTGTGTTTGTGTGTGTTACCTACTATGTCAGATCATGATCAAGTGCGCATGTATCTCGTGAAGTGTGGGGCTGTTGCGGGGGACTAATTTGACTTGCCATCAGGGGGGATTACGCCAGTCTCACAGTGGGATGCGGGCTGAGCACTACACACCATTGCTTTGGCAGCATCTTCGCAAAGCTTTCAATGATCTCCGATTCAACATTGTCCGGGTAACTGCAGCGCCTCACAGACGTTCTAATCGTGATTTTTAGGAGGCCAGCTGAAAGTCCCAGGGGGTGGGGTGGGCTTGGTGAGGTGGGCTGGCCACGTGCATGTTTGGACCGAAAGAAACGTGTAAGCTTGGACAGAAAAATTTGCATATGCTTGGATGGACTTTGTGTAAGCTTGTGCGGAAAAATGTGTGAAAGCTTGTGCTGGGAGACGCGTGTAAGTTTGGGCAGAAAGAAAGCAAACCCTGTGCTCACACTCCTATCTTTTAGCTTTGCTTAGCCTTAGGTTTAGCCTTCGCTTAGCCTTCGCTTCGCTTAATTTTACCCGTCGCCTAGCCTTCGCTTCGCTTAGCTTAGCTTAGCTTTCGCTTAGCCTTCGCCTAGCTTTTGCTCAGCCTTCGCTTAGCCTTTGCTTAGCTCAGCCTTTGCTTAGCCTTTACTCAGCCTGAGCTTAGGGCTAGCCCTGGTGTCAGCTTTTGCTTCACTCTCTTCACACTTCACACCCAAGAACTGTGGGTCACAAGCTGGCGCGCCAGCTTCGTCGGCAGTGCATAAGTCCTCCGCTATAAAGTATAACAAGAACACTGTGCCTGAATGGCCCAGGACCTCGACGCAGTTCGTACGCGCTTTCAAGCTGTTGCTTCACTTTTGTCACTCCACACTCCACACTCCACACCCAAGAACACTGTGCCTGAATGGCCCAGGACCTCAACGCAGTTCGTACACGCTTTCATGCTGTTGCTTCACTTTTGTCACTCCACACTCTACACCCAAGAACACTGTGCCTGAATGGCCCAGGACCTCAACGCAGTTCGTACGCGCTTTCATGCTGTTGCTTCACTTTTGTCACTCCACACTCCACACCCAAGAACACTGTGCCTGAATGGCCCAGGACCTCGTCGCAGTTCGTACGCGCTTTCATGGGTTCAACTCCGTGTATGTGTAGGGTTGGCCAGAACCATATTTGTGCTCCGTATATGACCGTATATTTGGTGATTTCCCTGCCAAAATTACCGTACACACACCGTATACATATGGTTCTGGCCAACCCTGTGTATGTGAGGACCTAATTGAGTACCCGACAGCACCAGCCTTTTCATAGCCAATGTTTCAGGCGCTGTTGCCGTTTGCAGACAAATTGTTTCTCAGATCAGGAGCGGCAACCCAACACCTCCACGGAGTCCCTCCGTGGAAAGTGGACTCACCTCTATGTGAGTAAAGTAGACTCACCTCTCTGTGAAAGTAAAGTAGACTCACTTCTCTGTGAAAGTAAAGTGGACTCACCTCTCTGTGAAAGTAAAGTCGACTCACCTCTCTGTGAAGGTCGACCCACCTCTTTGTGAAAGTAGACTCGCCTCTCTGTGAAAGTGGACTCACCTCTCTGTGAAAGTAAAGTAGACTCATCTCTTTGTGAAAGTGGAATCACCTCTCTGTGAAAGTAACGTAGACGCACCTCTCTGTGAAAGTAAAGTAGACTCACCTCTCTGTGAAGGTCGACTTACCTCTTTGTGAAAGTAGACTCACTTCTCTGTGAAAGTAAGGTAGACTCACCTCTCTGTGCAAGTAAAGTAGACTCACCTCTCTGTGCAAGTAAAGTAGACTCGCCTCTCTGTGAAAGTAAAGTAGACGCACCTCTCTGTGAAAGTAAAGTAGACTCACCTCTCTGTGAAGGGTGGGCTCCGTGAGCTGCTGGCTTAGGAACACTGCTGCTGGCAGATATTGGTGCCCCACAAGCCCTTTCAGCACTGCCACCTTGTAAGCTGCTGCCTCTGCTATTGGTGGTGGTGGTGGTGGGTTGACCAGCACTGCTGGTACTGGTAGATCGAAGTACAGGCCCACCACAAGAGTACCCTGACGGCACGTGTGTGTGTGTGTGTCTGTGTGTGTGTGAATTTGTGTGCATGTGTGTATGTGTGTGTATGTGCGTCTCTTTCTTTTTCTCTGTCTCTTTCTCTTTCTATATCTCTCTCTCTCTCTCTCTGTCTCTCTCTCTCTCTCTCTCTCTCTCTCTCTCTCACTCTCTCTCTCTCTCTCTCTCTCTCTCTCCTCTCTCTCTCTCTCTCTCTCTCTCTCTCTCTCTCTCTCTCTCTCTCTCTCTCTCTCTCTCTCTCTCTCTCTCTCTCTCTCTCTCTCTCCTCTCTCTCTCTCTCTCTCTCTCTCTCTCTCTCTCTTTCTCTCTCTCTCTCTCCCTCCCTCTCTCCTTCTCTCTCTCTCTCTCTCTCTCTCTCTCTCTCTCTCTGTGTGTGTGTCTGTCTCTCTACCTAAATGTGACAAAAAGGGGTGAAAGGTTTATAGAGAGCAGAAGGGGGTGGGCTGGATGATGCAAGAGAGCAAGGCAGGTGAATATGAATATGGCAGAAAGTGAGAGGACAGGCCTGGCACATACACATACTACTAACACGCTTTGGTTGCACGCCTTTCGTAGATCGGGTGCTGCTTTTCTACTTGAGCAACACGGGCAAGCCCCTCAACCAAGGCCAGCTAATCGAGGTGCTGCGGCATGGCACGTGGCCGACTAATTTTTACGACGAGACCCCTAAAAGGTGGGACGAGTCTTATTTGTTGCTCTTAGTTTCCTTATACAACCTATTTATTGCATCCATGTACCTATTAGCACACAAGTGCGTGTGCGTTTTTTCTTTGTTTTCTGGTCCTGCTACCCTAAGGTTTCTAGCATTAAGACAGAAGAGGCGCACGCAAGCCATAATGCCAGAAGGGAATGGGCCTTTATTTTCTCTCTCTACAACACTTGTTTTCCCTGTCTTGCTGTCTTCTATGCTGGGATGCTCCTTGTAAACAGGCATACTCAATCAGGTGTATGCTTTCCTACTGAATGCGCCTGCACTGCCACATGTGTAGGTACGGCCCTGGAGCCCCTAGATGGAGAGAGATTAAAGAGCATTGGACCCTGACAGAACTGCTTTCTCAGCCTGACTATGTAGTACCAGGTGCACCATTGTTAATGGTGGTATCCCGAGGTAGCGACTACCATAGCCGTTTAATAAAAGAAGCTCTAGGGTAGAGGGGAAGGCATTGTCTCATAGTTCTTTTTAATCCAAGTTACATTGTACTTTGAGCATTCAGTAATTTATGCTGGATCTTTTTGTAAACAAATAATAAGAAAAAATAACAGCAGTAAAAAACACTTGCCACATAAATTGAGGAGAAGGAGCCACTTCAGTAACGAGCGAGAGCCATACAACTTTTCCACCTCAGAAACCCTTGCTTTTGAGTAGAAAGGGTAATCAATATGGATATCTTGAATGTAATGCTCGAAATTAGCACTAAGCTTTACGTAGTCAAGCTGAAGATGATCCATATCATGGATTATACATCTAATTCTAGCCAAAAATCCTCATGGCAAACTTCAATGTAACACTACATTGTTGAGATAAAGTACTCTGAGGCTACTAGACTGCAGAGGGATTTCGTGAATGCTGGACAAGTACAGCACAAATATCTTTGCGCCATTATGTAACAAGCTTCCAATCCTCTGCACATCATCCTTTTGCGTTGGACTGGCATACGAGCTAATTGGCAGCAATCTGGAGCCTAGAACGGACTTGGTTCTTTATTCTCAAAGGTTGATAAGAACTTCCACCAAGCTCCATGCTATATTATTTATGTCATGGTTTTGTCCATGTCTACATGCATGCTCCCCTTTCAAACATTGCTAATCGCAATTTTCGTCTGGTGCCGGTTCTGGGCCGACCCAACAACTTGTTGAATCCCCCAACCAACAGGCTTTTGTTGACCCCCCCCCGATTAGCACAGATTTTCCCTCCTCTATCTGTGGCAGAGTATGATCCAAAGTGCTTCTTTTCATTCATTTGCAAGGAAAGCCGTTTTTAGAGCCTGCATGTAGTACATCTTTTCTGTGATTGGTGTAAACAAACCACATCCCGCCCGTCCTGTTTGCAGGTTGCCGGTCTCGTGCATTGAAGTGTGACCACAAATCACGATATTGGCGTTAACTGAACGTTGATACTGTAATTTGTGTGTTGAACATGAAGGCACGAGCTGTAGGTAATCCGCCACCTCGCTCCACTCTTCCTTTTGAAGCGTGTTGTGACATCACCCAAAAAGTTGGGTTACAAGGCCTTGGTGCAAGGAACAGGAGGCGCATGCAGCACATGCATGTAAGTGACGGAATTGACTGATGGCTTTATCTGTAAACTCTATAAAACTCTGTAAGTGACAGAAGCAAAGAGAAGGAGGAGTCATACAAAAGGCAATGATAAGGTACTAAGAAACTCACATTAATGTTTGACACAACACACACAAGCACGAACAGCTGTCTGTAGATACACACATGCACACACACTCAAACACACACGCACACATTTCTACACACCGATTGGCAAGTGCTCACACATAACGGCCAACATTCAACCATAAACCAGTCGTGGTCCATTTCAACATACTAAACGACTACTTGTCTACCGCCATCTTGACCAGCAATCATGTCCTAATTCTTACGTGCATGCGTGGCTACATTTACCAGACAGTGAAGTTCATACTCTTATTTTCCTTGTATTGCCTCATAATTTTGGAACATCACTGCGATTACTCCACAAGCGCAGCGGTGCAAATGCAAGGCCTTCTAAACAGAGAAAGCCCTGCGTGTGAAGTTATGTATACTTGAGTGAATGCTTTTGAAAATTGCTTCTATATCTGCATATCTGATGGGTGGTCCACTTGTATAATCTCCATACATTTGTGCAGCCAGAAAAATGTTTTTGGAATAAGCAGCACTTTTATTTACAAGCCATTCATGGTTTCTGAAGGCCGCAACCCACTCCTTGGAACCGTAATGGGTTTAAATATCTCTTGTGTGTAATGAATCTAAAAGCACAGCAAAGATGGCCGCCCACAGCCCTACCCTTCTTCAAAAGGCTGAACGTATTATCAACAAGGCAATCAGGAGTCTGAGTGATGACCTCTAAGGAATGCTTCACCTGCTCTAGGCCCCTGAAAGCTCAAAGGCTGTGTTCTCTAGGCGATGAAGGACACAATACAAGAAAAAGGTCAGTTGGAGTTGGCTGGAGCTCTTTTACAGTACCCCGCTCCACAATCAAGCTGCATGTGTGGTGACACCACTGCTTGCACATGTTATGTTTTAATCGCTCTTACCTGCTCCAGGTGCCTGACCCAGCTCGTGCAGAATGAGTCAACGTGGCTTTGTATGTGTCCACTCATAGCTTGCAAGTCGGCCGCACTGAGGTGGCCTCGCATCATCTGGAGCAGAGGATCATGCACGTGTGTTCTTTCAATACTTTGGCCGGCCTTAATGTGCTCGGTATTAGGGTAAACAGTGGGAAATCAGTGGTTTGGGGGAATAGAGCTCGCATCGTTTGTTGTGTAAGTCTCCCAGGACAACATTTCAGCTTGTTAGCTTCAACACGTGCTTTGGTAACTGGTACACTGTATGTCAGGGGAAGGAAGAAAGGAAGGACTAGCTGTTGCAACTTAAACTTTGAAATAACATCAAACAAATTTTGGTCCGTGGCAAGAGAGCACGAAGTACCTGCTCCACAACAGCTCGTCCATTGACTGTCAGCTCTTCCGCATTATGGCGGATGTGTTCAGCCAGCTCTCTGCCCTGTGACAAGGTATAGCATAGGAGCGGCCCCTAGCTTTAAATGAGAAGTGTGCAGCCAGCTCTCTGCCCTGTGACAAGGTAGTAGCATAGGAGCGGTCCCTAGCTTCAAATGAGAAGGGCACAGATGCACAGATCTCTCTGCCCTGTGACAAGGTAGCATAGGAGCGGTCCCTAGCTTCAAATGAGAAGGGCACAGATGTGTGAGGAGTTCGATACAAAAATCCTCTGGGACCAAAGCTTGTACTGTTACCGCGTTATCGCTGTCTGTAAAGCAGCAACACTTACGAGAGCATGAGTACGTACGGCACATTTACATAGGGAAAGAGTACCTCATGTTGTAAAATCCCGTGAAGGCAAAAAGAAAAACTTTATGAATTGCATCCACAACCCCCTATCTTGTATGTCCAGAGAGATGCGGTTGATGTAATCAAAGCCCACCTCAAAAACAATTACCTTGAGCTCCAATGCGTCTGCCAGACTGATGCCATGCCGCTTGTGGTTGCCGGGCTTGGAGCTTTGCCTGCCAGCAGATACAAAGAAGCGCACGCTTCAAGGTTGTAGGCTCTTGGTGTGAAGGACACTTCTTACTTTTGGCCGTTTTTCTGTTGCTGAGGAGATGCACTTGCAGCCTTAAGGATATCAAAGCTCTCTGTCCATCCAGATACTTCCAAAAATTGCACACCTCTTCTTAACCTTCATGTGTTTATTGATGTGCCCAGCGCAGGTCTCCCGCAATCTCCTGATATTGTCTCCGGCACGTATGCGCTGCTCCTAACAGGGCACACAGACAAACCAAAAATGAAGTCTGAGCTGGGCACATTGGACAGTTTCTTCTCACGCGCTCTTCCTCCTACTAAGCCACAGCCAGACCATTATTCAGATCAAAACGTAAGGTGCAATAGCGCTTTGAACGCCTTCTTTTAAGACCTTTGCATCTGCACTACTTCTCACATTGCCCATACATTTTACGCGGGAAAAAAGAAACTGCTGCGTAATCAAGGGCAAAAAAGAGCATCTTATCACTTTAAAAAAGCCCTTCGACAAAACACTCGAGCTTTGTATCATAGAATGCCACAAAGGGAGAAATAGCTACACAGCTGGACGCTACTAACTTTGAAAAGGTTGATCCCCAGTTGTTTGCGCGTGTAGCCCCGTTGAAGGTTACGCAACATATAGTTGTTGTAGTTGCGCAAGACACGTAACACGATGTCACTGCGTGCATCAGGCGTTGCAGGTAGTTAGAGGCTAGTCATGCTCTTTCACTGGTGGTCGAAGTGGCATCATTGCTGCCCTGTTTGTCGCATACTTGCGCGCGCTTGCGAGTGTGCTTGTTCTGTTATGGAGTGTGCAGCAAAAACTGTCCTCGGCCTGCTTTTTCTAATATCAACCAAAAACTGACAGGCGAGTGATAGCAGTTTTATGTGCCCCACATCTTGGTATGCATGCCAGCTGACGTGGAGCACACAGTAAATGAACGTACCTTGTGCTGATGCCCTCTGTGCGATTGGTGGCAACGAACTTGCCGGCACGTTTCACGGGGCCATACACATCGTCTGCTTGACCAGATGCATCAGCATAGGGCAAGTCATCGTGAGCCACTGCAAACAATTTTATGGTTCAAAAGGAATGTCAAGCAACATTTGGATAAGCAATGGAAATCCTGACAGTCATGTGTAAATTTCAAGCCCCCGGCCCAAAATGACCCCCTCCCCAAACGCCCCTTCCTGACCCCTCACACTTATAGAAAGGGTGTCAATCTGCTCAAAATGAAAGCAGCTATCTACTTGCACAGTTCTTTTGCCAAATAATAAATACCTGAAGAGTTATAGGGCAAAACTAATATGCGCATGCTCTTGCACTGACCACCTGTTTAGTGCACAAATCCAGCCAAAACCTTTGCCAAAGCATTTTTTTACATAATTTTGTTATATAATCAGGCTTGTGCGACTATGCCGTACTAGAGCAATTTTGACCGTACTTACGGTACCGTACCGTAATACGCCATACCGTACTGAACCAATACGGTGGAGTCAACTAGTACGGTCTCGAACCGTACAGGACGGTGGTCACCGTACAGTGCGGATTTGGTGTAAATTGGCGGTTTGGCTCCAATTTCGACCCAAAAACAATCGTTTTCTTTTTGCAACGATTGTTCAAGTATGAAGCGCTAATTATTAATTAGGAATCAAGTACTGCGTCCGACTTTTGAGTTTCCATGCAAGCCACTGCTGGGCCCTTCCCCCGAGCTGATGCAGCCCCAACCCAGCCTCAGGGTCGTTCAGGGAAGCATTGTGTGACATCAGCACATAAGAGGAGCATGATGGAGGTGGAAATGGGAGGTGTTTGGGGCGGAGAGGCCTTTCTGAGGCCAAGCTTGCACTGGCAGTGCCAGCCCCCGAGCTGATGCAGCCCCAACCCAGCCTCAGGATCATTCATGGAAGCATTGTGTGGCGTCAGCACATGGGAGGAGCACACCGGGGAGCAAAAATGGGAGGTTGGGGCGGAGAGGCCATTCTGAGGCCGAAATTGCACTGGCAGTGCCAGCTTGGCACCGTACCGTACACCGTACCGTATTGTACCGTCTAGACGGTAAGTTACAATCGCTAAATTTCAAAAATACGCCGTCTTTTACAAAGAGATGGTCCGTACCGTACTCATAGTACCATACCGTCTGAACGTCTGACCGTCTGAGCACAAGCCTGAATATTATGCAATACAAGAACAGCAAGTTTGGAATTAATTGCTGGTAGTTTGCCTCAACATACCCCCGCGGCCTAATTGGGGGCATTCCATGCATTTCTGTGACCAGGCACCCAGACCCCCTCCTTAATGAAATCACCCAACAAGGGTGCCAATTGAACGGGCTCAAGCTAAAGAACCGGAGATATATTTATTATTTCGTGAAAGTGGCCCAGTAAAATTCTGAAGCACCCCCCCCAATTCCCTGAACCCCTCTGGACC
>Ga0307947_1003585_pt1 | contig 12427 bp, 11 predicted proteins | sample OrgLakmetagen232_FD_201840 | JGI IMG/M metagenome (GOLD analysis project Ga0307947, IMG submission 201840) | Saline water microbial communities from Organic Lake, Antarctica - #232 | ecosystem: Environmental > Aquatic > Non-marine Saline and Alkaline > Saline | place: Antarctica: Organic Lake...
CACGTGGTGCTTTGTATTCGCACTTTCCCCTCCCACAGCATTCACTCTGAACTCTGTACTCAAAGCCGCATGATCAGAAGCACATGTATCCCACATCTTAAACGAACACACAAGTTTGTACAAAGCCAGAGACAGCAGCACGTGATCTCCACTGGAAACGTTTTTCTTGTTCTTTAGCGCTTTAGCCTCCAGACAAGGCCACAAGTCTTTTAAGCATTCCTGACTGGGTGGGAATAGATCAATAAAATTTGGAAATGCTCTGGAAGATGCCCGACCTCTGTCAAAATACCTTGAGCACTACCTACACTATCAGTACATAAGACAACGAGGGGAAAAAATAGGTTGGCCTTGAAAAGCTTGCAAAATGGTTTGAGAATATTAAGTGGTTTGCATGTGCACTAATAATAAACAATATAAAAAGGCACCAGCCTCCTTCCTTTCCTTTCTCGTCCGAAGTAGTAGCAGCTAAGAGCAACAAAAGCACACAACAAACAGGGTTTCCATAACCTAAAACACTTAATGATTATCGAAATGTTGATCCCCAACCATTGTCACATCCACCGAGCTTCGCAACAAAAGCATACAATTAACTTTTTAGTATCCAAATCCAGGGTTCAAGCCTGATTTGCTTTAGGGACAGCCAGGGACAGCCCTGAATTCCTACACAGCAGCGACAGCACTGGTACAATTGCAAAAAAAGTCGCGTTTCTTATAGGAAAAAAGTTGGACGCGCAAAATTAATAACCTTAACCATCAGCTTAATACCTCAACTCGGGCTGTACAAGTCAATAAAGTCACAGGCTGGTGTTGCAAAAAACCGTGTCAGGGTTGGTCAGTTGTCTGACAGGCTATGCGTAGTACGCATAATTGTAAGCCCAACTATGTCGTTTTGACGAATCCATGCTGCAGAAGGGGACACCAGATGCTGTGTGCAGAGGCATGCAAGGATGCTTGGTCGACCAACAACAGCAAGGGAACGCTCTACGAGCCTTTCCCACTTGACCATCCAACGCCGCTGCTTTCTATGAGCCTCTCCCACTTGACCATCCAACGCCGCTGCTTTCTATGAGCCTCTCCCACTTGACCATCCAACGCTGCACCATACTAGCCTCTCCCACTGACCATCCAATGATGCTGCAGCAGCTTCGAGGCAGATGGCCTGTCGTGGGGATCCACTCGCAGGCAGCAGTCCAAAAAATCGAGAGCTGGTGTGGAGGCATTGGTGGGGCGCGGAGGCCCGTCAGTGGTCTTGGCGATCTGGAACATTGCGGTGAGGGCATTCTCTAGCTGCGTACAGCAAGGCACAGGCAAGAGGCAGGTGAGTGTGAATATGTAGGGAAGAGGGGAAAGGAGTATGTAGGGCCTTGCCAATCGGTTATGTAACACACCCTGCACGATCAAGGAAGGGAGCAGGTTGGGTGCCAGCGACAAAGAATGCCCTCACAATGGAAACAATTTATGTAAGGGAGCAGAGGGTCTGGAGTGTGTTTGTGTGTGTTTGTGTGTGTGTGTGTGTGTGTGTGTGCGTGTGTGTGCGCGCGCGTTGGTACAGGGAATTTAAAACTTGGGAATTTGGTATGCAGTGTGCAGCTTTGGGAAGTCGCAGTGATGATGAAAGAGAGCTCTTTCCAGGGCGGCACTGTAAGGTGTGGAATCTAGATCTGTCTTGCCAATTGCTTCCAGGAATTGGATTGCAGTCAAGCATATAGGGTGTAATTCCATGGGGATATATATATATATATATATATTTTACTGGCTATGTTGTGTATACTATATATACTGTGTGTGTGCGTTGGTGCTGCGTGTGTGCGTGCGTGCATGTGTGTATGTTGTCCAATCAAGGCCCCGATTCCGCCTCGTTTTAAGTGCATGGCTAACAACCCTTTTATTTCAAAGTGGACAAATACACACACGATGCACGTTATTCCGTCCTTTCAATCCAAAGTGGAGCGCTTACGCTGCATGTAGACCATGCCAGACCATTGCAGGCATACATCTCCCCCTTTTGTTTTATCCTTAACCCTGAACGGACCTCCTTATGCGCAATGCACAAAATGCATTAAGGCAAGAAATTAAGTAGGGTCAACATACATGGTCAGAGCCCAGACCATGCCATTGCCAGAGCTCAGTGCTCGCGCATGAGGCTCAGCCTGATTTTTGCATTTATAGTCTGTAGCCTTCTTCTTAAGAGAATGTCTGCTGCTTTTCTAGTCCAAAGCATCTGCCCGTGGTGACAGAAACTGCCCGTGATCACAGAATCTGCCTGTGATGACAGAATCTGCTGGTTGCCACTGTGTTGTTCTCGCTTCTGTCTAGCCTCACATCCACAGGCCTACACACATGCCTACACACAGGCTTACACACAGGCCTACACATAGGCCTACACACATGCCTACACACATGCCCACACACATGCCTGCACACATGCCTACACACATGCCTACACACATGCCTACACACATGCCTACACTCATGCCTACACACATGCCTACACACATGCCTACACATAGGCCTACACACAGGCCTACACACATGCCTACACATAGGCCTACACACATGCCTACACTCATGCCTACACACATGCCTACACATAGGCCTACACACATGCCTACACATAGGCCTACACACATGCCTACACATAGGCCTACACACAGGCCTACACACAGGCCTACACACAGGCCTACACACAGGCCTACACACAGGCCTACACACAGGCCTACCTCAGGCCATGGGTGTCTACCGGTGAGCATCTCAATGACTGTGCACCCAAGAGACCAGATGTCGGCTTTGAAGTTGTAGCCTGTGTGTGTATGTGTGTGTGTGTGTGTGTGTGTGTGTGAGTGTGTGTGTGTGTTTGTGTGTACGTGTGTATTTACGTGCATGCGTGTGAGTACGTGTGCGCGTGTATATGCAAGTATGTATTATGTGTATGTGTGTTTATGTGTGTGTGTGTGTGTGCACCCAAGGAATTGGATGTCGGCTTTGGAATTGCAGCCTGTGTATGTATGTCTGTATGCGTTTGTATGTGTGCGTGTGCATGTGTGCATGAGTGGAAAACTTGTCGCTAGGAAAACGTGGCAGCGCTTGCGCTGCAAATGTACCTGTGTCCATGCAAGCAGGAGAGTTATAGAATAGGAATCTATGTTGCCCTTTGCAAAGTACAAAGTACCATACCAAACAATAACCTGCCACGACTGCCGCTTACCTCCACGCACGTCAAAAGGTCACCATTCATATGCTCATTTGTGTCCCTAATACCCATGGAGCCATACCTAAAAGGCAGGGCCTTTTGGCTGTCTTTCACAGGCGTTCCTTAAAAAGTATGAGATGCTCTTAAGACAACCCTCAGTTGCTCAGTGTATGAAGCCCCCCCCCTCCCCTGAATGTCACACCTGATTTTGCTAGCCTCAACAGAAGCCATCCACACAGGTTAAAGGGTGAGCAAGGGTGTGCCAGCCGACAAACCAAGAGATCCATCCACACAGGTTAAAGAGTGAGCAAGGGTGTGCCAGCCGACAAACCAAGGGATCCATCCACACACCGTAAAGAGTGAGCAAGGGTGTGCCAGCCGATAAACCAAGGGATTCATCCACACAGGTTTAAAGGGTGAGCAAGGGTGTGCCAGCCGATAAACCAAGGGATCCATCCACACACTGTAAAGAGTGAGCAAGGGTGTGCCAGCCAACAAACCAAGCCCGGAAGGCTTTACGAGGTGTACGAGGTCTGGCCTCGTTCGCAAAGACATAAACGCTATCTCCACATACAAAAGAGTGAGCGTTATTTCTAGGGTTAGCCAGGACCCAGTATATACAGTGTATACACGGTTTCTTTGGCGGGGAAATAACCAAATCTACGGTCATATACGGTGTACATATACGGTTCTGGCCAACCCTAGTTATATTTCCAAAAGCACCCTATCTCCACATACAAAGGAGTGAGCATTCTTTCCATACACACCCGTGCCCTTGATGACCTTTGTGGCCATCCAATCCGCGGAGACCTTCATATGTGTCATATCCTTATCATGTTTGCCATGAATGTAGCTCATCCACACGTAAAACAATAAGAGAAAGAGAGAGAGAGACACACACAGAGAGAGAGAGAGCACTGTTTCCTCACGCACCCGTGCCTTTGATGACCTCCGGGGCCATCCAGAAGGCAGAGCCCTTGATACTCTTCATGCCCTCTGCCATGGTGTCCCCTTGGAAGGCCTTGCTTGCTCCAAAGTCTGGGTGTGCACATGATGTGCACAGTGTGCGTGTGTGTGTGTGTGTGTGTGTGCAGGTGCCACCCAGGAAGTCAATGTTAGTTTGCAACAGACTGATGGTGCATCCCAATGATTATAATTGAGGGAATGGTGTGAGGCATCCCAATGATCAGAATGCATCCCAATGATCAGAATGCATCCCAAAGATCAGAATGCATCCCAATGATCAGAATGCATCCCAAAGATCAGAATGCATCCCAATGATCAGAATTGAGGGGATGGTGTGAGGCATCCCAATGATCAGAATGCATCCCAATGATCAGAATGCATCCCAATGATCAGATTGCATCCCAAAGATCGGAATGCATCCCAATGATCGGAATGCATCCCAATGATCAGATTGCATCCCAATGATCGGAATGCATCCCAATGATCAGAATGCATCCCAATGATCAGAATGCATCCCAATGATCAGATTGCATCCCAATGATCGGAATGCATCCCAATGATCGGAATGCATCCCAATGATCAGATTGCATCCCAATGATCGGAATGCATCCCAATGATCAGAATGCATCCCAATGATCGGAATGCATCCCAATGATCAGAATGCATCCCAATGATCGGAATGCATCCCAATGATCAGATTGCATCCCAATGATCAGAATGCATCCCAATGATCAGATTGCATCCCAATGATCGGAATGCATCCCAATGATCAGAATGCATCCCAATGATCAGAATGCATCCCAATGATCAGATTGCATCCCAATGATCAGAATGCATCTCAGTGATCATAGTTGAGGGGATGGTGTGGGGGTGGCTTCCAGGTTGCTTGCATTTCAAAACAAGGCAGACCTCTGTCACTTCTTTTCATCGGCTACAAAGTTACAAACAGAGAAGTGACGCACAGGGAAGTGACACACAGAGATGTTACGCACAGAGAAGTTACGCACAGAGAAGTTACGCACAGAGAAGTGACACACAGAGAAGTTACAAACAAAGAAGTTACAAACAGAGAAGTTACAAGCAGTGAAGTGATGCACAATGAATATTCCGCCAGTCCTAGGTGCATCAAGTCATGGCCAAGAACGAGCAAATGTTAAGAGCAGCAAATGGTAACTAGTTGGGAGTTCAACACGCCCACACCATATTACTTTTGCACACTCTCTGACTTGACAGCGTGAGCAATGTACAACAGCCTTGGACAGCGTGAGCAATGTGCCCTATTTTGCTAACGCTAACAGTCAGCTTGGTGCCACTTTGGTGAGCATGTTGAAAATTGTACTCACATACATCTTTGCTTGAACACGGAGCATGGAGCATGCGATACACACACTTACACCAATACCCAACACGTGCTCACAGCACTCACACACACACCGCAACCCATTCACTCACACCCATGCCCACGCCCACACCAACGCGCCCATACATCCACACCCACACCCACGTCCACGCACCCATGCAATGAACATACCCACGCTCATGCATATGCCTCAAAGAAGTTAGGTTAGTGTGGCCCACACTCACACACCCACACTCACACACACTGACGCACCCACACCCACCCACCCTCACCCACACTCACGCACCCACTCACGCACCCACACTCACACTCACGCACTCAAACGCGCCCACGCTCACGCACACTCACGCACCCACACGCGCACTCACTCACGCACCCACCCTCACTCACCCACACTCACGCACCCACACCCACCCACCCACCCACACGCACGCACCAGCAAGTTTGACCACTCCGTCCCTGGTGACCAGCACGTTGCCTCCTTTGAGGTCCCTATGACACACACGGCACCCATGCAAGTACTCCAGGCCAAGCAGTAGCTGCCGTGTGTAATTCCGCACCAGGTCTTCACTGAATTTGCCAAAGCTGCGAGCGTACGCGTGCAAGGGTGTGCCACAAGAAGTGAGTGGATGAGGAGATATGTGTGTGCGTGTGTGTGCTTGTGCGTGTGCGTGTGTACTCAACGTATGTGTGTTTGTTAGTGTGTGTGTGTGCCTGATGTGTACGTGCGCACTAGGTTTGTTCCCCCCTTAGTATTAATTCCCTGATGATGACATCTTATTTAAGCAAGAGACCTTTCCAGAATAAGAAAGACTCAAAAGGACGTCAGAAATCCTGCTTCTTTCAGCAGCTGATCCTAATTTATGCCGGTTCAGGCTTTAGGAAGAGAAAGGGCTACGCTGGTTGTGTTCACACACACACACACAGTGATTATGGTTGGGAGGTGCCCTTGGTTTCAAGAACCGTAAAGCCCCTCACCACCAAACGTGCATACATATGATGCAATGAACAGTTATAATAAATAACTTTTGTCGCATCCTTGATCTGACTACGAATTCAACTTGCCCGTACTGCATTCTAAATTAATGCCATAGAGCCGCATGCATTTTGTCCAGAAAGTAAGCGCACAGCATGCAGCAGCACCTGACACAACAAAGATTACCGGGCACTGTGTACGGTATATGTAGCAGCGCTTGACACAACAAAGACCGATGCATCCAAACATACAAGTCAAAGCATCCAAACCGACCGTTCTAGCACCGACGTGATGGAGCCACCAGGCACGTGCTCAGGAAGGAATACGTACAGCGTGCTACGTGTGCAGCAGCGCTTGACAACAAAAGCATGCGAAGACGTATAAATGAAAGCACCCACCACCCACCGTTCTAGCATCGATGCGATGGAGCCGCCAGGCACGTACTCCAGGAATATGTACAGTGTGGAGCAGTGCTTGTCGAAGTGGTGGTCGATGTAGGTCACCACGTGCATGTGCTGCAGGCTCTTGTATAGCTCAAGCTCCTGTGTCAGTTTGGGTGCTTTGTAGTGTTGCACATAGTTGTGTTTGTAGTTGCGGGGTTTCAGTAGTAGTTATGTTTGTCTGCACATATACATCGTGACATGTCAAACACGATGTGTCTGCACACAGTTGCGTTTGCCTGTTGCAGTGCTGGGGCTTCAGAAGTAGTTGTGGTGACAATGTGTGGTTTTGAGGTTGGTTCTCCACATTCACGGGCTGCAGGCTCTTGTACAGCTCAATCTCTTGTGCGGGGTTTCACTGGTAGTTGTGGTGACAATGTGTGGTTTTGGGGTTGGTTCTCCACATTCACGGGCTGCAGGTCCGTGCGCAACTTGGGTCATTAAAAAGTGGGGGAGTTATGTGGTTGCGTGTAAGGCAGCGGCGCAAATATGCTGTACAGCCAGTTTGATTGTTTGATTGGCTTACACGCCTTGTGAATGGTCACCTAAACAAGCGATCAAATATGCTGTACAGCCAGTTTGATTGACTTACACGCCCTGTGCACGATCACCTGAACAAGAGAGCGCACACATACACACATACACACGTACACACATATGCAGACACACACACTCAAAACACACACAGCACACTGCTCTGCAGACCTGCCGTATTCTTGATCATCCAAATAACACACACACACAGTAAACCGCACCTGCTGGAGCTCCTGCAGCTGCTGCATCACACTGCTCTGCAGCCCTGCCTTGTGTTTGGTCACCAGCTCCAGCACCTTCACTGCCATGAGCTCCCCCGTCCGTTGGTTCAAGCCTGCATATACCTGTGCATGCATGCGTGACCCCAATGACGAGGGAGAGGGGGGGGGGGTGTGCTTAGGTCCCAGTTGTCTGTCCAGACGTGGAGGTGCAGCCACAGAAAGGAGGGAGGGAGGTGTGTGTGTGTGTGTGTGTGTGTGTGTGTGTGTGTGTGTGTGTGTGTGTGTGTGTGTGTCCCCAACCGAAGTTCCACTGTTGCGACCACACACAGCTTGCCAACCAACCCAAGCTTTTGTTGGCCACTCACTGTTTGGTCCCCGTCCTGCTTACTTTTTGGACCCAGTTGAGTCTACTATTTCTCACACACTGTCGGGACTCAATTTGAACTGTTGTCAAACCCAAAACAAACAAATGTCGGCCACACGTTGTCTGGTCCCAATTTATATCACTGTTGGCCACTCGCTGTTTGATCACAGCCTTCTCATCTACCGTTTAAGCCAGTTCATGTCACTGTCGGCCCCATAGTAGCCAGCATGTCACTGTCGGCCACACACTGTTTGGTCCAATTCAGTTATTGCCACACACCGTGCGGTTCCATTCAGCTAAACGTCCAGCAACGCACTGCTTGGACTCCATTCAGATGTAACACACACATATATGCGCACACCCATTTCCACACAAGTCACGCACACCCAAGAGTGTGGCCAAGCACTCACTGCCACAAACTCTTCATTTTCCCACTCAAATATTTCCATTCAAATTCTTTTCGCACATTGCATGCACATCCAGGAGTGTCCCCACTCCCCTCCACGCGCCCACACAAGCACCAGCACAAGAGTGCATGCTCATGAGGCAGGATCAGCACTTGTTTATTCCATGCAGCTTGACAGTATTATTCCATTATTCCATGCAGAGCTTGAGAGTGAAATCTGAGGAAATCACTGGTTTGCGCGCCATACAACATACAATGCATTTTACTGAAGAAACACATGATTTCCATTACACGTTTTGCACACCCAGTCAACCAGGCAGCTGCATGGCGTACTCCTGATCATACACTAAAGCAAGCAATTTCGATGTGTGTGTGTGTGTGTGTGTTTGTGTGTGCGCGCAGAGGTGTGCTTGCATGTGTGTGTGTGTGCATGTGTGCACATGTGTGCTTGTGCATTGTGTGCATACATTTATACACATGTGTGTGTATATGTGTGTGCATGCTTGTGCGCTCACCCTGCCAAAGGATCCCTCCCCCAGCAGCTCCCCTCGGGTCCACTGTATGCTGCCCGTCTGAACGTCCATGCTGCGTGTAAACATTGCAACCGCACGCAACTGCAGGGCCTCGTGGGATGCTCGAGCTGCACGTTAACAAGATTGTGTGTGTTTGTGTGTGTTTGTGCTGTTTGTGAGTGTGTGTGTGCGTGCGTGTGTGTGTGCGTGTGTGTGTGAGGTGTGCCAGTGTGTGCATGAATGTGTGGGTGAGTGTGTGTGTGCGTATATATGTGAGTGCATACGTATGTGTACATATGGGTTCATGGCTACTGCATGCAGCTGTAATGTCTTGAGGATGCTTACGCGTGTGAGTGTGTGCGCATGAGTGTGTGTATGTGTGTGCGTGTGAGTATGTGAGCACCATTGTGGCTACCACATCTCGTGACACCCACCGTGCCTTGTACTATTTTGCTCACCAGCTGCATTGTACTATTTGTGCCTTGTAGTGTTTGCACATTGTTGTGTTTGCACATTGCTGTGTTTGTGCATTGTTGTGTTTGCACATTGTACTATTTTGCTCACCAGCTACATTGTACTATTTGTGCTTTGTAGTGTTTGCACATTGTTGTATTTGCACATTGCAGTGTTTGTGCATTGTTGTGTTTGCACATTACAATATCTTGCTCACCAGCTACATTGTACTATTTGTGCTTTGTAGTGTTTGCACATTGTTGTGTTTGTACATTGCAGTGTTTGTGCATTGTTGCGTTTGCACATTGCAATATTTTGCTCACCAGCTACATTGCCCCCCCCACTGCCACTGCCCTCTTTACACGCATGCCACGCCCCACCACTGCCACTGCCACTGCCACTGCCACTGCCACTGAGGGCTAACGCGGCAGATGCACGCTCCACCTGTGTGTGTGTGTGCACATGTTTGTGTGTATGTGTGTGTATGCATAAATGCGCACGTGTCTAATAGAATATTAGAATGGAGCAACCAACTACTCGTGCCATCATAGCCTATGGCCTGCGCTGGCTGAATGGTTTAAAACTGACACGCAATGCATCTGTTCACTGTCAGCCTCGAAATCACAGGCTGCACAATTGTTTCACATCTCTGAGCTTTATACCTCATATTGCTTCATAATCCCAGTTTGTGATCTCAGTTTAATAATCTCATACGCAGTGCATTCTTCTGCGCTACCATCCTGGCCTGTGCTACCTGAGAGCTCCGCAACGCAGGGGCAACTGGCTACGTAGTTTTGCTCTCCCTCTTTCCAGGAACATGCGCAACGATGCGCACACCAATTCCCGCGCACCTGTGCCACCATAGCCTGCGCTGCTTGAGAAATTCGCAACGGAGGGACGCCACCGCTGGCATGCAGCGCCCCCCCCCCGCCCCCGCCAGCGCCACCATTAGAATCACGGGACCATTGTGCCGCTGCTGCCGTGGCTGCCGCTGAAGTTGTGTGTGTGTGTGTGTGTGTGTGTGTGTGTGTGAGAGAGAGAGAGAGAGAGAGAGAGAGAGAGAGAGAGAGAGAGAGAGAGGGAGAGGGAGAGAGAGAGATGCATAATGCAGTTAGGATTAAAGAATAAACCCAGGCTATGGGGGGGTGCCCACTGCATTGCAGCTGCAACTAGGAGGGGTTCAGCTTAGCAAATTGTACAAATATTTAGGGCTCAACTAGATAGGTAGCCTTTTCACCTGACACAAAAAGCTAGGTTAGTAGGCTTTTCACTCGACACAAAAAGCAAAAATCCATTAGCTGTGCATGGCACGTCATGGCAACGCATGTGGGCAGCTGTCCTTGCTGCCTTTGCATCTGTCACCACCTGTCGGGGTCAAGAAAATTGAAATTTTGCCGCTAGGGTGTGTGTTACACCATCTGAAGTGAATATCACCACCCTCTCCTTATTATCATGTACAAAGGGAGTCGCTGCTCGCGTTCGTCTTGCTGCTTCTGCAAGCCTTGCTGTCAGTATGTTTTACTGCTATCTGGGATCTGGCAGCAACGATCATGACCCTCAAGCAAAATTTAGAACCTGGGATGGGCCGATGCATGAAGTACTTCTTTGGTTGCATTGACATGCATTGACACATATGTGCTAGCCTGCCGGTAGTAAATGGTAATTCTATTTAGCCTTTCGTGAGGTGTCAGAGTAGGCTCAGGGTGTGTGTAATAGTCTGACTACAAGGATTTGCTTTGCTGCGCACGCACATTCCAGTTCAACAAAACTCAGGGCATGCTTAATTTAGTTCAATTTGGATGACAAAGGCCAGTTAAAGGCCAGCTTCATTTAAATGACAAAGACCAGTTTCATTTAAATGACAAAGGCCAGTTTAATTTGGATGACAAAGGCCAGTTTCATTTGAATGACAAGGGCCAGTTTCATTTGAATGACAAAGGCCAGTGTAATTGGGATGACAAAGGCCTACAGCCTGGCTTGGCTGCTCAACCTACAGGGATCTCCAAACAAATATCAATCAAATAGATCGACAGCTGCACTAGTAAAAGGATTTGGGCCATGCTTGCTAGTTGGTAACTACACACGAGGTTTGAATGTAACTGCCTGAGGTCATGTCTAGACACGTTTAGTACGAATATAGCTGTATGGAAGGTGTTGAGTATGGAAGTGCAGTCATGCGTGTACATGTGTCATTGCATTGCGCTTCCAAACTCTATATCTTCCATACAGTCATGCAAGTACGTGTGTCATTGCATTGCAGCACTAGAAGACAAGGAAAGGAAGACACACCTGCAATCCGACGTGCTGCCAGGCACTGGCTCCCTGCACCACCACCTGGTTAAGAGAGTGTGTTTGTATGTGTGTGTTCCAGTGTGTGTGTATGTGTGTGTGTGCCAGTGAGTGTTTTCCAGTGTGTGAATGAGTCTGTGTGTGTGTGCCAGTGAGTGATTTCCAGTGTGTGTATGTGCCTGTATGTGTGTGTGTGTGCCAGTGTGTGTATTTGAGTATAAATGCGTGTGCTTGTGCGTGTCTGTGTGTGTATGTTTGTGCTGTAACAATTTGTACGCAGTCTCAGAAAAAGTAAGCTCAAACCGGTGCAGAGTGTGTGATGAATGCTTGCAATGAATCGTGTCAGTACACGGACATGTGGTCGCAATGATAAGTGTCAGTACACGGACATGTGAGCGAGGTCATACCTTTTCGAGGAGGCAGTTTTGTGGAGGCACCATCAGCTTGTCGTCCAAGGGCGCGAGCTTGAGTGTGTTTGGTATCAACATTAGTATCCCCTGTTGTGTGCATCAAGCATCAACGTGTTAGCATGTGTTGAGTCATATGAGAGAGAGAGAGAGAGAGAGAGAGAAATAGAGAGAGAGAGAGAGAGCAAGAGAGAGAGAGAGAGAGAGAGAGAAAGGGAGAGAGAGAGAGAGAGAGAGAGCGAGAGCGAGAGAGAGAGGGAGAGGGAGAGAAAGAGAGAGAGAGAGAGAGGGAGAGAGAGAGAGGGAGGG
>Ga0307947_1003586_pt1 | contig 12426 bp, 11 predicted proteins | sample OrgLakmetagen232_FD_201840 | JGI IMG/M metagenome (GOLD analysis project Ga0307947, IMG submission 201840) | Saline water microbial communities from Organic Lake, Antarctica - #232 | ecosystem: Environmental > Aquatic > Non-marine Saline and Alkaline > Saline | place: Antarctica: Organic Lake...
GTCCGCATGAACATCTAGTCAGACTTCGCACACAGCAACAGCTTACCTTCCCACCTCAGTTTGAGGATGGCCCAGCTCGTTTGAGGACCTTTATGAACCAACAGCTTTGTTCTCGTTCTCCTTGATGCTTTCTCTTCGCGCTTCTTCAAAACAAACGTTCTCTTTCTCTATACACTTTTCTCTTCTTCATACATCAGTTTCCTCTGTTTCTTTTGTTTAGCCAGGTGTAGTTTCAGGCTTTTTCCAACCTTCCGCTGAGATGCCCTTTGAGGCATATATAGTGATGTAACCTTACCTTACCTTACCTTATGAACCAACCTGATATTTTTGGTGTTGCCTCTTTTGTAGCTAAGTGCCTAGCCCTGTTCCCTTGATTTTTCTAGCGTTTTTTGGTTTGGTTACAGGCTTTTTTCCAAGCTTCCGCTCGGATGCCCACCAGAGGCATATATAGCGATGTAACCTTACCTTAAGGATTTATTTGTGGCTGGCCGAGACCAGTCAGCAGCCGATCAGCCAAACTACCTGGCTGAAGGTCGCTCACCCCCCATTGTAACCATAACCATTGTACCGGGTACCAAAGTGGCTCCTTTTCCTTAATTAATGGGGGAAGTGGTTTTCACTGCCTGCGTAGTTTTTTCACATCATGATGCTTTATCCTCTTTTCTGAGAATCAAGTCGCCTGATACTGTCACACAGCAACAATTGAAAGTACAACACTGTTTGCAGCTGAGCAACACCAGCGAGGGTGGAGTCTTCAAGGGCCCCAATATAAACGTCAGTACTCAATACATGTCAATACTGGTCCGGGTAAATTTAATTAATTAGCTTAAGATTAAGTGTGCAATTCATTGTAAGGTATGTTTATCGAACGATCTTAAAGCAGCCCTAGCACAGGCTCCTCTGCTTCCTCTGCATCCTCAAGCACTGGTAGCGCAGGCAAACGTGAGCTCCGAGCAGGCCCGCCTGTTTTGATCAGCTCATGCATGCGTGCCTCCCAAGGCTCTGCAGATAACACAGGAGCTGTGACCCCTTGCCCCCTGTTGCTGTCCTCTTTGTATGTGTGCATGCACTCACAGCCCTCCGATTGACTACCTAATAAATCATTAAGAAGGGCACTACGGTGACTTCCACTTTGTGAGCACAGTGGCTGCTGCTGCTGCTGCTGCGGTGAGGCTTGGGGCTGGGGTGATGGAGACACTAGGTGTGGCGTAGGTGGCGGGAGCAAAATTTGATGGTGGTGAGGGGTGGAAGTTTTGTGGCATCCGTTGCTGCTGAGCCTGTCATGGCAACCACTTTTGTCGCTTTGATAATGCTGCTGAGGTTGCCCTGATGGTTGTGGCTTGCTTGAGCCTGGCACAGTAATTAGTGGAGACAAAAAAAGTTGTCATGAGCCACTTAAATGGAGGACAAGTTATGGCCTTCCAGGAAGCGAATCAAACGTTACCAATTTGAGCAGGCAGGTTTCAACCGATGAGATGGAAAAAGAAGACCAAGCCATGGCTACGTTCCGTCGCTGGCTGCATCTATCGACAAAAACAGCAAAGCACACATCAGCGCCAGAGGGACCTTCGACGGCTGAGTTTGCAGCTTTTGAGGGAGGGACGGGAACCCTGTAAACAGCAAGCATACAGCATCAGCATACACCGGGACCCCAGGACGTCATTGGCCAGGCGGGAATGGGGATGGATGGAAACCATGCAAACAGCACTAACTCGCATATGACCGCTCGCCTTGCACAGCATCGACGAGGGGGGGACAGAAACCCTTACATTACAGAAACAGCATTCAGCATACAGCACACAGCATACAACGGGACCCCAGGACGTTTGAGTTTGCAGCGGGAATGGGGATGGATGGAAACCATGGAAACAGCACTTGCACACAAAGCACCTAACCTCACAGAGGATCAGCATCTATAGCACTATATCAGCACTACATATCCAGCTGCTGCCCTGCACTTGAACACTAGACGCCACCAACATGTTCGAAGTTTTGACACAGACTCAGTTCAAAGTGATTTTTTGCTCTTATTCTTTACCATTTTTGCTCTTATTCTTTACCTACAGGTGCCCCATTTACCAGACCTCGGTCGACACAGTATGTGGGGAGATGGTGGCACCACGATTCAGCAGTAGCAATCCATGCTCAGTTTCAGTACCAGTGCAGTAGGTTATACAGACCAGCAGACCAGTCGGTTGTACAGGCCAGTTTCAGTAGTCTCACACTTGTGTTCAAACTCCAGTTGTCCCTGTGTTTCCAACTTGTCCAACTTATTTGTGTGCAATGTGTGTGGGTTTTGACCTTTTGAAAGGTAGCTATTTTTCAGTATGCGTCTACTTTGGTGAACTAATGTCTACAATTCGATGTGTTTTTGCCTACTTCTTCTCGTGTCTTTAAGGTTAGCATTTTCCAGTTGCGTCACAGCCCTTTTTTTTACTTGGTTTGTTTTGAGGTTTACCTCGTTCTCATAGGTTGAGCAGCCATTCCAGGTTGAATGCCTTTGTAATCAAACTAAACTAAACTATCGACAAAAAAGCATTGCTGCAACCCGTGCCCAGCGTAATACAGGTTGCAGTCAACATATAAGCACGCACCTGCCGACAAAACAGACGGTGAGTGCTGCTGGTGAGCAGACGAGCCGGCTGGAACACCCCCGTTTTCATGGCAGCTAGAGCCTTGAATATTGCCATCCCTTGATCCCTGGAGGGAAAGGTGTATGCTTCCTTGCCCATCTTGCAGGGACCTGCTGCCTGCTGACACGACTGGCTGCCGCTTTTTCTTCTGGCGCTGGGGTTGTGGGCAAGCGTCCTTGTACACGCAGAGTGCCGGTCTCTCAGCACGTCTTGCTCCTGCCAGCTCTGCTGCCTTGCTGCTTTCCTGGGTTAGCTGCAGCTGCACGCACGTGGCAGAGTCTGTGATTTAGTGGTGCAGAACGTGCAGAACATGACCACAAGAAAATTAATTATGACTGCGTTGCTTTAAGAGCGTAATAAAAGGAAAGCCAATGATGCAAATAAGCAACATTTCATCGGATTACTTGCCTGAATCTGTTTTAGTGCTATTTGTTTGGCCGCACACATCCGCTAACACTATGAAGCACAAGTACACTGTTATTCCCCTGCAGTTCATCACTGGAGGGCATGCTCATGCAACATCACAGCCCAAGCCCGCCACTTTTTGTTGCAGCTGCAAATTGTGTACTGCATTGAAGTAGGGCTTATCAACTTCCAAGAGAGAATTTGCAGACGCTTCACCAGTGATAAATAAACATCCTCTGAGGAATCTCAACACGCACACTTGTAAAAAAGTACGTTCAAAAGTTGGTCGGTGGCAGGGATGTTTAGATCAAGATTTGTGCCAGTTTTTACGTTTGCAAACATTCAGAAAATAAACAAATGTTGTAAGCTGTCCACGAACTATATAGTTTATCTAACTTAAGCCATCTTTTGGAAAATTGGGTATAAACTTCCAGTCAAAGTTGCAGGAAACAGCCTTAGATGGCATTCATAAGGTATTTCTTGTATACTTATTATTTAAATACCGTACATAAAGAATACCAACGCCCCTGATTAACTTTATTGCAGGTGGCGGTGACACATTACTGTGAAAGCGGTGGTTTATTGTATGTTTATTTTTTGGCGTAAAATGTTTATTTTAAAGCAGCGATGAGCGGTCAGGGCCCCCCCTGCTCCGCCTACTCCTGCGAGGTCGGCTTGCCTGCAAAGGAGCAGCAGCAGGCAGCCGACCTCATACGCCTGCAGCAGACAAGAGCGGTCCGGGACGAGCGAGAGGAGGAAGAATGGAGAACAAGAGGCAGGCCTTGGTTGCATAATTGTGTAGTTGGCATTGCATTCTGTGGTTGCAACAAATGAAGTTGAGACAGGATGCAAGCTTGCTCATGCAGCAGCAATGCAGCAGCAGAAATGACATGTACACATGCGCACACACACTCACACACACACACCCACGCACGCTCTAGCTATAGCACCCAAGCAGCACGCAAAGCTAGCACATGCATGCAGCAGCAGCAGCAGTGAGAGACAGTGGCAGTGGCTTTCACATCCTCGCGTATGTAGGAGGTGAAAGTGGCCACACGCAAGCCCAGGGCTGCAAAAGCCCCTTTAGAGAGGGTGGTTGCAAAATCTCACCTGAAAATCAATATATCTAGGGATGGCGGTTGTTTTGTTTGGTAAAATTTTTATTTTGGGGGGGTACATGTAGGTACGGTATCAATATATATATTTAAGACTATTTAAGCATGTTTTTGCGGCATAACCACGGAGACCAGCAGCATTACCCATTTTAAAGTTGCACATGGGTTTGTTCAAACAAATGGATAATGTTCGAACCTTCACAAACGTTACCAAACCTCTGTCACAAAAAAACGCAAAACAACGCTGTTCCTTTAGTGACTGAACTCCGACACTTAGATTCCTTGTCATGGCAAGCTGAAAAAGGTCCCTATTAACAAACCGGTTTACAGCCTACACACCTCAAGAGCGTTGATGGCATCTGACAGTTGATCCCCGCTGGTACAGTCTGCATGCTCACACAAGGCAGCGTCAGCATCAGCATCTGCTTGCTCCTCCCCCCCTGCGTGGTCCCGAGAGGCTGCCTGGCCTGCAGCAGCTGACATGCCGTTACGGGCTGCACCTTGCTTGCTGTCCTCTCTCTGCTTGGCTTTCTGCTTTACTTTCTTCCCTTTGACACTGCAAACACAAAAAGGAGTGCTGAGGTGAACCGTGAAGGGGCAAGCCCAGGGGATTACCTAGCAAGGCAATTGCGCCCAGGAGAATACTTACCAAGAGAGCTGCGCCCTCGTGCATTTTAGGACAATGAGAATGCCAGGAAATGAGGTATTGGTGGATGTTCACAATTTGAAAAGTGACGGTAAAGTGGAAGGTGGTATGTTTTTACAAGGGCATGCTGTAGTCAAAGTCTTATATGTCTTTAATATCACTGCAATCTTCAATTGCCACATCAACAGGACATCCTCTGTGTCGAGCATGGAGATGGCACAAGTAACAAATGAGCAAGTGTGGTGTCCCTGCCGTCTCCCCTCCACATAACTGATGCAAGGCACAACTTACTCACCTGCCCCACCTGCAAAACGTTCATTAGGAACGGTGATAACCTTCTTGTGTGGTTAGCATCATGCGCACATAATATGTGTGACAAATGATGAACGCTCGCCGGCAAGGTCAAGTAAATGATGCTTTCTAACGCCTCTAGTATTAAGGCGAAAGAGTCCCTGAGCCACAGGAGGATTTGTGCTGTACACATGCTGGAGCGCACCTATAAAGAAGTAGCATACCAAGATGATGCCTGAACTCACCTCTGTCCCTCTGAGCCCTGCTGGTCCTGCTTGGATCCTGCCCTGCCAGGCGTGGTTTCAATGAACGACAGCAGCTCGTCTAATGGGCGGCTGTCCTGCAGCTTGACCTGCTCATCTGACACCTTCTTGGCCTCTATCCTATTCGAGTGCAACTCCTGCAGTTGCAGATGCGTAGCCGTAGGCAGGAAGGGTTGATGTGTGTGGGTCAGCACGATTCGTGCTAGTACCCAGTGGAAGTGCTCTGTATGTCCAGAGCTTGCCTCTTTGCCCTCTCATACAAGGTTAAACCCCCCTGACTCAATTCAATGAGGTTGTCTCCATCCAGAAAGTTATTAGTTTGAGGAAATCAGACACAAACAAAGGCATCTATCTTGAGGTAACAACTTGGTCCGGGTTAAAGTAAGGGCTGTATGATATTGACTAAATAACCAATCTCTCTATGCTCGTAATGACTGACAGCAAGATTGCCCTACAATCCTCTCACCTTGCGCTTTTTTGCATATAACCGATTAAGGAGGCGAATTCGAGGGTCGTTGATTAGGTTTTTCACGGGCTCCAGCTTCTCCTCCTCAGTCAGATCATCTGTGTTACATGGAACAGAGCAGGCAGAATGTCAAGCGGGTTGAGACCGCAAGCCCATGTTTCATCCAGGGACACAATGCGTGTGGCAGGGTATAGAGAATTGACTGCTGCTCGCTGCAAGCAATCTAGTCTCCGTACCCTACCTGGCAAGTTGAAGGCTTCTCGGATCTCCTCAGGGGACTTGCCCTCTATGAGCCTTGCCAGACCGCGGGAAGTGATGTCCACCTGGAAGCATGGACGGAAACATAGGTTGCCATGATCATCAGATGCACGGACTTTCCTCAGCTTGCCTGAGTGAGAGAGCTGCAAAGTTGATTCGTTCCTTTTGAAAGCATCCTTTTATGCGTGTGGACATGCAAGCACTCACCAGCGGCCGCATCTCTAAGCTATCTGCTGCACTGGTCAGCTCGCAGAGACGCTTGGTATCCATTTTGACCAGCCTCTCGTCAAACTGCTTCCGTTCCTGCTGACCAAGAAAACGATCCCAAACAGCCAGCATTACCCAGATGTGTTCAGAGTAAAAAAGGAAAATAGGAGCTTGCATAATTTCAAGTCACACTGCCACTTGCCTTGTCTGAACGCCCTGGTGCGCTGTGAAACTCCACATATCCTGAAATGACTGTCAGCGCCTCGGGTGAGATTTGGCGGGGAAGGATGCAGGGGTGTTTCTGTGAGGTGCCCCTGCCGTGCTGCAGCAGCTCCTTGTTGCACCACGGCACAAGCGTTAGGAACTGGGAAGGGGAGAGAACGAGGCAGGAAACAAAGTGAACGATCAAAGAATCACAGGAAGAGCTGAGAGTGGGATTCAGGGTGCTCTTCTACAGCCTGCCTGGTGCCGTTTTGCCATGTAACGCATCTAATCTACTTTTGGTGAATATTTTTGTGATATTCGACCCTATTCCTAGGGGGTTCAGGACTTCGCTGCGAGAGGACACGAGACAGTACACACCAGATGCAAACGAGCACATGCTTGCATCCGTGTGTACATCTGCGTTGCATATTTCTGACATTACGTGTGTGTACGCGTAATTTTGCTCGTGAGTGTATGTATGTGCGTGTGTGTGCGTGTGTGTACGTGTGTTTGTGTGTGTTTGCATGTGGGCATGCTTTTGCGTGTGTGTACGTATGAGTATGTGTGTTCGCATGTGGGCATGCATTTGAGTGTGTGTGTATTTGTGTGTGTGTGTGTGCGCGCGTGTTTGTGTTTGTGTGTGGGTGTGTGTGTGTTTGTATGTGTGTGTGCGTGTGTGTATGTGTGTGTGTGTTTGTGTGTATGTGTGTGTGCGTGTGTGTGTATGTGCACGCACATGTGTGTGTGTACTTATGTTTGTGTGTATGTATGTGTGCTTAAATGCATGTTGTGTGAATGCGCGCGCACATGTGGGCACGTGTGTGTGCGCGCTTTGTGTTTGAATGTTTGCATGTGTTTTGACATGCTTGCGCACTGGGCAATTTCATAGTAAGGTACTACTACGATGCAATGGATGTGCATGCCTGTCACAGGTCCTGCCGGCTTACCTCTCTTGTGACATTGTGTGTAGATGCGCCATCCGCCATTTGCACCCATATGCTATCGCCCACGAGGTTTGGTCCCTGTGGTGAGTAAAGATATAGAGAATGTTCTCGGGCTGCCTGTCCTAGTTCCGTGCAAGTGTAGCAGTCAACGCAAGACGAAACAGCATGCGTGCACACGTTGGCGCTGACAATGTCCACTAGCCTAGTCCCATCCAACCTGTAGGGGGCCCTCCGGGATACCCAGCAGAGGTCCGGCAGGGGAGCTGGCAACTTGCTGAGAATCACCCTGAAGGGGATGGTGTCTGTGGCTCCTGCCTCTTTCATGAACAACTTTGGAAGGTAATTCCAGCATTTAGTACTTCGTAGCACCAGTAGAAGAAGAAAATGGACGGAATGTGTTATCACATAATTAAAATTTTACGCAACATTTTTCGCACTCTACTAGAATTCAAGTTTCTGCCCGCTACGAATCCGTGTATGCATCTCCGCAATTTTCTGCGTTTTTGCGCACATAGTAGAGCTATGACCTGCCAGAAGAAGTAGCTGGATTCTTTACCTGCAGCTAACTGATTTTCTGGTTGATTTTGTTTCACCAGCCAATTGCCATCAGCCAGAGTCTCGGGCTGTAGGCCATCCTTGTAACCCCTTGCAGCTAACTGAGGGCCATGCTGAAGTGTGCGAGCTGCGCATGAGATACAAAGACCTTTTCGAAGGAATGTTTAAGACTCTGCATGCGTTTGCTCCTTCGAGCTCTGAAATTATTCCTTTATTGGCTTGTCATCACAGTATACTGATTTTGAGATCAATGCATTCCTGAATCAAGACTCGTACAGACTCTTCAAGTTTGTGTCAGATTTAGTTTCAATTTTCGACACTGGTTGATTTTGTTTCACCATCCAATTGCCATCAGCCAGAGTCTCGGGCTGTAGGCCATCCTTGTATTCCTTGTAACCCTTGAGGGCCATGGACCTATTGTCGATGGTGATCAAGTGCCTGAGAGTATGTTACAAGCTGTTAGGTGGTTGAGGAAAAGCAGGGGTTCTGTTACAATGAGCACCTCAGGCGTACCTTTGTCCCCGCCTCGCATGATCTGTAACTCAGGTTTACTAAGCCAGACAGGGCCTTAAAAAAGGCAGGGTTGTGCTTGTAACATAACATGTGCACAAACTGAATCTAGCACCAAAGATGGGTGTTACTTCACAAACATATATCATATATCTTAGGATGGACATGATCTGATTCTGATGGCGTGCAAAAACCATTCCCCACAATAATTCAAGGGAAAAGAGCCACACTGGTACCGTAAAGCCCTCCACCACAAAGAAAAGGAATAAGATAGATGGCGATCAGGAGGGTTGCACATGCTTTAAAAGCCTCTTCTCGTCCCGACGCTATCTGATTTTTTTCTTCTCGGGTTACCACCCACAACTCAGATTTTCAGCGGCTTGCTAAAGACAAGAAACTGAATCCAAACCAGTAGGAGGTTCACCTGGTTGAGTAAAAATCATGTGAAGACACTAGGCCTGATCCTCAATTTCAAAACAAAGCTCTGTAAACTCAAAAAGCTGAGGCATTGCACAGTGGCTTATCATCACCTACATAGACAGAAATATCGGGAAGTCAAGCTCCACTTCATCCTTGTTGGAGTGATGGGGACTAATTACAAAGACTATGCAGAGAAACCTCTGGCAGAACTCAATCTGGACTACCATAAGATTAAAAAGCTGACATTCAAACTGAATGAACACTCCATCAGACATGCATCTACACTCATAAAAACAAGAAATGCCATACAACTAAAAACGACAGTCATGGTGTGGGTCTGGGTGCCACGGCACACAAACCCCCTAACCCACACTAATTGTTTTTTTGTGTGTTTGTGCGGTGGGGGGTTGCCTGGTGCGGGCCCCCTTCCTTAATCATGCTGCCTGTGTCATCACTACCAGCGGAGGCTTTTCTTGTCCTTTTAACAATTTCATCAGGAAAATCAACAAATGTTCACCACACGAATTGTCACTACCATCAACTTTGAGAGACATCGGGATAACAAAATTTAATGCGTGTGCAGGAGGCACTTTTTTCTGGAAGGCACGTTTACTTTTTGGGGTGGACACCCTGACGGACCACCCACCCCCCAAACCACCCTTCCAGTGCCCCTACCCAGACAAAAAGGGTACCAATCTGTTCCTTATTAAATTCTGCATCCATCTGCATAATCATCAAGACCTGAAACTGAAGTGTTGCAGAGTTTTGGGGCAGAAACTGAGATACGGACGCCCATGCACGTCTATTTGCGTGGACTTGGGCTGTGCAAACCCTACCATTTATGTACTTGCTACATCATTTGCTATTTTTCTTTTTACACGTTTTACATACGCAGCCTAGCAGTTGCACGTTTTGACTGATGGCTTTATCTGTAAATCCTGTAAATCCTGTAAATCCTGAAACTGAGATACGGACGCCCATGCACACATGACCTACCAGCACCCACAACTGGCTTACACAGACCTACATTGCATCCATTTCTTTAAAACCCCCTTGACTATACCATGCTGGCACGATCCTGGAAGTTTGGAGTGAATCCCTGCTCCATTGGCTTGACTCACCCTGCGGCCTGGACCTAAGGGCGTGTGCCTCTGACTTTTGGACATGTCCACAGATCCCCCCTTTTACCCAATTTGCTCAAAAAGGGTGCCAATCGATTGGGATGGAGCTGAGGATTCCGATGGTATATTAAAATTTTGTGGAAGTGGCCAACAAAAAAACTGGGGAACCCCCCCAAAACCCAGACCTCCCCCTCTCCAATTCGACCCATACATATACCAATCGATAGCTCTCGACGCCAAAATTCCGACGATGTGATATTTAATCGATTTCACACGTGCCGTCCAAAAGTTAAGCTTCCAACATCCTCCTGGCGTGTGTACTTTAAACACACCAATTTGTCATTTTATTCAGCCTCCAGGTGATGGGAGCATGAATCACGGAATCACACAGTACTCTAAACATATTGGCCTCTTATACCAGTTAGATCCACAAATCAATTTAAAGTTTTGAAAGGACCCTGAGATCAGGTGCGCAAAAACACAACGTGTTTTTCTCATGTATCCTCCTGCGCAGGGTTTCCTGGCCGGAAAAGTTGCAAAATGGCTTGAAGTCCAGTCACGTTCCTATGAAATCATGACCGAGGAATAAGTTTTCGTCAGGTTAAAAAGCAAAATTAAAACCTGTTTGTTTTTGAAATAACTCACCAGCTTTCCACATGCTTCATGACCTGCAAAGGCATAAAATGGAATTTATCATCAGCGAATTGCGGCTCAGTCTTGGAATACTAATGGGTGCAAGCAAATCCAAAAAAGGTATACACAATCTATAAATGAGCAGGGGTCTTGCAGGTATGCACAGTTTGCAAATACGTAGGGATGGAGGCAGAAAATACTCTAAAAAGCATAAACCACGCTCGAGGCAGACTTCAGAAGTTTATTGGCAGCAATGAACGAGACTCCACCGCTTGAATTGCTTGTCTCACCTTATTTGCCTCCGGATTCAGTGTGTAATCAGTTGCTCCCTGCAAAACAACGAGGGATTCATCTGAACCTACAGCTTTAAACTTCCAGGATAGCTGTGATCTATGGGGGATCCAGCTAAACTTCTACTGTAGTTACCATGATGAAAGCGCTGTAGATAACAAGAAATCAGATCAGCACCGTCAACCCCTTTGATTGCCTACCAAGATGGAGATCAAGGGCGTCCAAGGAAGTTTGAGGTACGTCCGCAACTCCCATTCAGACTGTGCGTGCATGGAAGGTAGCTATTTCCAGGCAGTTTGCCTTGAAAATGTTGTGATAGTACGGTTCTACGGCTGGGGAAGCCTTTGGTCGACCTGACATTGCAGTTCCAGACCCCAGTTTCTCATATCGCTGCTATGTTTTCAAACATAGCAAGAAGGCTCTGTTACACTCAGTAAAGAAACTTACTCTGAGGGTCTCAGCGCCACCGCTCTCAGAATCTGGTTGTGTGCGCTGAATGTCTCGAAGATGCAAAGATGGCAATAAAAGAAAGGGAACAAGCAGTTGCAGGTTGCGTTTCCATAGCTGTAGGCCTGTAAAAAGGCCGGCCAAGATCTTGTTATCAAGTATGGTTTGTATTCAGCAAGCAATTTTACGTAAAGACATCCCGGTGCGTCACGGTTTGTTTCAAGCTTTTAACTGTACCTGAGAATGAGACTGTTGGATCAGCAAAGAAGCAGTCTTCCTCATATATTGAGTCATCTATGAGACCTGCGGTAACGCACAGCCAACGTTTTAGACGTATTTTTTTATTGTAGCTTCACTCAATTATGATGGAATTGTAGTCTAGATGCATGTGATTGGAGATCTTGAGCTGTGATATATGTAGGTACAATCCTGTCAGAGAAAAGGACAGAGGGATAACGAGTTTATGTGGGCCAAGGAGACTGAGTTCAGCCTCAAAGCAGAAATTTAAAAATCATTTGGTGCTTGGCATTTGTTTTAAGCTCTATCCAAGTTATCCGGTGGTTTTTGAGCAACAAATGGGGGGAAGACTGAAAGCTGCACCTGGTGCGCTCTTCAACGTGCGGTCCATGATCCCTACTAGGGGTCATGTAGATTGCTAAGGAACAGCGGCTGCAAAAGGCACAAAATTGATTCTTGCCGTCCTCGTGGTTTTAAGTGGGGAAATAATTGGGGAAATAAAGCAAAACAAATTTGGCGTATGTACTTTACGTGTGTGTTTGTGATTTGTGGTGCACAATTAATCGCCCTGTCCTCCTACGACACGTACAGTCACATGCGGTGCATTCAAAAGGTGTTCATTCAGATACAACATAGCATAGTACGTGATTACGTGATATAATGTACACGTGAAGCAAAAGAGGTGTCTGCAATTTTAAGCGAGTGCAGAAGCACACATTGCAGAGTGCACGTATAAAATGGCAAATGAGTGAGGATTACCTCAAGCGCTGGGTAGGACTG
>Ga0307947_1003588_pt1:0-10000 | contig 12423 bp, 17 predicted proteins | sample OrgLakmetagen232_FD_201840 | JGI IMG/M metagenome (GOLD analysis project Ga0307947, IMG submission 201840) | Saline water microbial communities from Organic Lake, Antarctica - #232 | ecosystem: Environmental > Aquatic > Non-marine Saline and Alkaline > Saline | place: Antarctica: Organic...
GTCTGCTCAAGTCTCGAATGCGTTCAATGGACTGCAAGGTAGTGCAATGTTCAAACAGAAAATGCTGAGAGCCACACAGGTTCCCATGCATGAGTTCATTTGCGATTTGCGTTTCAGACATTTGAAGATATGGAGGGAAGCTAATTTTTCATGTCCTCGCGCAGTAAACAAGAAAGCAGTGACGTATCACAAGTGGTGTGGATCCCCTCCTACTTGTACAAGGATTTGGACAAACATGTGTTGAGGAATTTCAGCAGGTTCAGATTGCGTGCACACCATTTGAGAGTGGAGTCTTGCAAATGGCATGGTGGTTCTAGCGTTTGTGATGAATGTGAGTGTGGAGAAGTTCAAGATGAGAAGCATGTGCTCTTCTTTTGCAAGTGTGCTGAAGTGTGCGAGCTGCGCATGAGATACAGAGACCTTTTTGAAGGAATGTTTTAAGACTCTGCGTGCGTTTGCTCCTTCGAGCTCTGAATTTATTAATTTATTCCTTTCTGGCTTGTCATCACTGTATCACTGATTTTGAGATCAATGCATTCCTGAATCAAGACTCATACAGACTCCTCAAATTTGTGTCAGATTTAGTTTCAATTTTTGACACTGGTTGATCAGGTTTAGTTTCAATTTTTGACACTGGTTTTTGTCACTGGTATGATATTGTTTGTCTGCAGACTTGCTTGTTTGGCCAAGCATGTGCTAGCACACACAAACACACACACGCACCCACCCACACCTTGACCAGACTTTTTTTACTTGGTTTGTTTTGAGGTTTACCTCTTTCTCATAGGTTGAGCAGTCATTCCAGGTTGAATGCCTTTGTAATCCAAACTAAACTAAACTTAACCAGACAGACCCCCTGGAATGGACCTGCGACGCTTATGGTTGAATCATCCAGTGAGGAAAAACCATCCACTTTTCTAAGCGAACGGAGTAGTTCTGTCTAAATCTTGTCTTCAATGGGCTCCACAACTCCACATGTCTCCATCAGCATCCGGGCTGAGCTTCAGGACTTAAGTGTCGCAGCTCCATTCCAGGGGGTCTGTCTGGTCATAAGGTTGAATCATCCAGTGAGTAAAAACCATCCACTTTTCTAAGCGAAAAATATACGCATGTGTTTTGGTTGCACAGTAAGGTACCCTAGTGGTGCTAGGGTTCCAAAAGAACGCAGATAGTGTAAACACTACTACCAGCAAAGTTGAGGAAAGGCATCCATGTAACATTAGAGATAATGGTCGCCATTAAAATACAAAGCCAGGAGCAAAACGAAACCTCTTCTATTACTTTGTCTTGCCTATCTATAGGAGGGGCTTCCCCTTCTGCCGCCTCCACCAGCCGGGCTGGGGCTGCGTCTCCTGCTTGCTGATGAGCGGCGTGGGCTGCGGCTGCGTGACCTGCGTCGATCCCTGCTGTAATCCCTGCTGCGAGGCGCGTCCCTGCTGCGATCTGCGTAGGAAGAGGACATTGGCATGGGAGCTGGCATGCTGGCATATGGAGGGGGCATGCTACTGTAGCTGCTGCCTCCTCCTCCCCCTCCAAAGCGTCCTCCTCCTCCCCCAAAACTGCTGCCACCTCCTCCCCCAAATCCCCCCCCCCCAAACCGACCACCACCGCCTCCACCTCCACCTCCACCCCCCCACTTGTTGCGGGCACCGCCCCCAAAGCCTCCTCGCATGTTTGCAAGCTCCGGGGGCACAGGTTGGCCGGCTTCAGACATGACCTGTGCAGTGGAGAGAGCACGACGTGTAGTGACGTTAAGACTTGATAATTTTTGTTTGCCCGAACAGAAGCATCTATTTATTGGTAAGTAAAAAAGGTTTCCTCGTCCCAACTTTTTAAAAGCTGCTCAAATCCAGAGCATTGCTCAATCCACCCATTACTATCTTTGCCACACTTAAAAATAATAATAACCATGCACGGTTCTGATTAAAAATGCAGCACAGATGCATGTTGGCAATAGTAAAGGTGCTTATCAATCAGCTTTTGAGGTTTTAGGACGCCCTCAAGCACGGCCCTGGGTTTCACACACAGACCTGCCCAGCAGTCATTCATTCCTCATTAATGTTCTGATATACATTGTGACCGCATATATTTGAATTCCTTTTTTGCAAAGCATCAAACTTGCTGAATTTCATCAGTTTACGCTTATTGCAATACTACTGCGTTCCAAAAAAAGGTTAAATTGACAGGCTCTCTGCTCACCTGCGACAGTTCCCGTGCGTGCTTGGAGTCTGCTTCTGTAAAGAAGGTGAAAGCTTCGCCCGACTTGCCAGCGCGGCCGGTACGACCGATACGATGGATGTAGTCTTCAACACCTGCAAGGTGCAACAGCGTTAAGGACACAGTGAAAAGAAAGCAGAGAAGAATCAAAAAGCATAAAAGGATACAAATAAAGAGAATATAAGAATATAGGGCTGGCCAGAACGGCAGCACTATGTTAGCTTCAATTTTAAGATTTCCCTGCTAAAAACTGTGTATACACTGTGTATATATGCCACCCTTGATTCAGTAGTTAAGAGTTTGGTTGGTGCATGGTTAGCAACCTATGGCAAGGGGAGTGACTGTCCAGTGTTGTCTGCATAATGATGTTCCTGGGTGCATGGTGCGTCTATATTGCTTTGGGTTTCAATTATTGTACAGAAATAAGTAGTTGGTGGCGTATACCGATTAAACCTGGGAATTTCATATACCGATGTGTACCTACCATACAGTACCATAACGAATGCGAGTGATGAACAACCCAATTAATAAACCCCAAGGCGACCAATGCGAGGGGGGCAACACTTATTTATAATTAACACAATGCAAGCCTACGCGAGGGCCTTCTGGCCCTCTGAGCCGAACCTACATGTATATGCACGCGCGTGTGCGCACGTACGTGCGTGCATGTATGTACGATTGTGTACGTACATGCGTTGTGTACTTGTGCGTGCGCATGCTGGTACGTGTATGTGTTCGTGCATACGTATGCATGCGTGCGCATGTGCGCGAGCGTGCACGTACGAGCGTGTTTGTGTGCGTGCGCGTATGTGTGTGTGTGGGCGTGCACGTACGTGTGCGTGTGCATACGGTTGTGTACGTATGTGTGTGTATGTATGTGTGTGTGTGTGTGTGTGCGTGCGGGTACGTGCGTGCGCATGTGAAGGGATGGAAGACACCCTTCCTCTTGGTGTCTTTCCTCCCCAAGAGGACAGCCTCCCAAGCTGTTTTTCCCCCTGAAGGGCGGCTTGGGAGGCTTTCCCGGCATGTCCCCATTCATGCATAAAATTTATTAAATAACCCCAATGCGAGCTTCGCGAGGCCCTTGTAACTTAGTTGTTTTATGTGCTCACGACACACTGCAAGGGGGTGAAAAATGTTCGCGGTACGCGGTGATATAAGTACGGTATACAATATAGGATACCATAACCAATGCAAGGCTCAGAAAAAAATCAACTAATTAATTAAACCCCATGCGAACAATGCGAGGGGGGCAACAGCTAATTAACACACGCAATGCGAGCCTGTGCGAACGCCTTTTAGCCCTTTGAGCTGCACGTGCACGCGAATACACGCGCATGTGCATGCATATGCACGCGTGTATGCATGCGTGTGCACACGCGTACATGTGCACGTGAAAGAAGGTACTTGTCACAATGCTGCTTTTCCCCAGAAAGCCCTTTTGCTGCTGATGCCTGAGGTATGTCTAGGCCTACCAGGTGGACTCCTCTTTGCAACTGCATCCTGCTCTGCCTTGCTGTCCGGTTACTGGGCTTAAAGAAGTTGCCCATAACAAGCAATTTGTACTTTGGGAGGCTTTCCCAGCCCCTTCCTGTTTATGCTCACAAAAATAATGATCTTTTCCAAATGGAGCTTCGCGAAGCCTTTGCACCTTAGTTGTTTTGGGTGCTCACTGCGAGGGGGTCAAAAACATTTACAACACGCGGTAATATAAGTACCATACAATTACCCTTGTAACAGTATAAAGGGGTATATCCTGATGTGAAAACACCCAGTGCACCCCCACAGGGAGGAGATTTCACAGAAGGGGGCAACTGGGGAAATGTCCAGAAATTCCTTTTCTGCACTCAAAAAGCAGCCATCCACTGACCCTTTATCCGATTGAGACGTCATTTTCCTTGAATTAAAGCTGGCATTACAAGCTACACGAGGACGGCAGATACACCAGTCAGTTATCCCCTCGACATGGGTCCCAACCCTCCTAGAACTGGGATTCTTAACATTGGCCTTGCCAAAAATGTCCCAGGCATCACAGGTCGTCTTTCAAACGTCTTGCTCAGTTGCTTGGTCGAGGTCGTACAAGGAGGAAGAACAGCTGAGAAATGTGCAGCATGTCCCAGGCATCACAGGTCACCTCAAAAACATGAATTTCTTTGGCCCATACGTCAGTGACCATATGTATTGTAATTAATACGAATACTTTTTTTGTCAGGCAGCAGGCCTCGAGTTGGCTGGCTTTAAACCTACTCAAGCCAAAATCGGCAATTCCAATTTTGCAGGCGGTATAACAAAATTTTATGTTTCGGTTTACCGTGTGTCCACGATCAAAAGCTGCAGAGGGAGAGGCAGCTCAGGGAGCTGGCAGAGGAAGAGGCAAGGGGTGAGGATGTGAAGGGGCCCGTGTGGCACCGACGCAACTCAAAGAACAGAGCAGCCCCTTCAGGCCCTTCCTTTAAGGCATCCAAACACAGTGAGTGAAGATGGGTTTAGCAAGTGGGTATGAGAAGGTTGCTTCTCTGATTTTTAAATGAGGATAAACCTCTCTTCCCCTGCAGCTGAGCACTGTCCAGCCTCCTCAGCAGCAGCAGCCATCAATGGGGGGCGCTTGAATTCACAAAATAACTCCCTACAGAACCCTCGCGAAATCTTTTCATACTCAAATTAATCCCCTGACCCCTTCCAAACTGAAAACGAAATTTTAATTCTTGGTGTCATGGATTGATCGTGAACACACGGTACTAGTATAGTACATGTCTGACCCTGTGCTGATCCCTATGATTAAGATAGTGTGCAATAAGTAAAAAGTTAAGCCCTTTCTTTTTTGCCATCTGGGCCACGCCTACAAATGTTGCTCAACCGTCAGTAAACCGTATTACATTCAAGGCATTGTTGTCACAAACATGACCTGTCTGCGTTTAATACCATGTTGCACAGGCGTAGCAGGCACGGTTTCATATCAGCAATCTATGTGGTCATGTGCAACAACAGCATGTAGACCTCAACCCCTGGACTGAGCGACGACCTACGCTATGAGAAAATCAGAAATACCTGTTGGAAAGTCATAGTTGATGACTGCATGAACGTTTGGAATATCCAAACCACGTGCAGCCACATCTGTGGCCACTAGAATGGAGATCTGGCCCTGTGGAGCAAGAAGAATGGACATCAATTAGCCAACAAGCTGAAAAGTGGGTCGTCTTACAAGAACGCAAACACTTGCACGGACACCTGCAGAGGAGTGCAATTGACTAGAACGGGTGTACAACGTTATGTTTGAAGTTCTGTACATGCACCCTGTACAAATCTATGGGGCTGACCACCCCCTGGCTCCAAAGACCACGATAAATTAGGACAGAGATTGGCCAACCTTGCCTAAATTCATCAGACCAGTAGGTGTTGCAGGGCTGAGCCAATAAAGAATTTTATGCACTAAGCCTTGCCAGGCATTATAAACAACAACCCACTCCCAAAAGAAAAGCTGTTCTGCCTTTCTTGCCATTTTACTGGAACGCATACTTCTCCTCAACCGTGACCCTTGAAACAGCGGGCGCACCGTTTTGAACTGGTTAAGCACAAAGTCGCGCTCCTGCTGCCGCTTGTCTCCGTGGATGGCTGCAGACCGAAATTCGCGGGCTATGCTGTGGCTGAGCTGGTCGCACATGCGCTTGGTGGTACAGAAGATCATGATGCGTTGGCCCACCTTGGAGCGCAGGATGCGCTGCGTTCACAGGGACAGGTACGTGTATCATAGTAGCTTTTTAGACAAATTAAATGGCATATATAGGGAGGCAATAGATCATTAAGCATAAAAACCCTAACCCAGGCTGCACCAGTGCTGCACGACTGATGTGGCCAACATTAATGACAATGTTCATTAGGGGGACGGTCTACTTGTTACAAATTACAAACCTACACAAGTTCTAGATATTTTGCTGTGTCTGAGCTTCACCACCACCAGGGCAGGTTCATATCCCAGCTTGTGGGTTGCAGCACAATAAAACAGGGCATATTCCGCACGTGCCACGTGGCTTTGAAGGTCAGGCGCAAGAGGGAGCGCATCATCCCTTACACCAAGACAGCAAGGCAGTTACGCCAGCGAGCAAGCGCACCTACCTGCAATTCTGGCAGCTTCTCGTAATTGTTCCCCATGACCTTGACAACCTGCGAGATGGCCTTGTTGGCCACCAGCTTCTCCTCCACACCACCGATAAAGATGCTGACAGTGCGGGGACCCACAAACTGGGAGGCAATTGCCTTGACCTCCTTGGGCCAGGTGGCGCTGCAAGTCACACGAGTGTTGAGAGTGTGTACGTGTGAATGTGCGTGTGTGTGTGTGTGTGTGTGTGAATGCGTGTGTGTGTGTGAATGCGTGTGTGTGTGTGCATGTAAGAAAGAAGGTTGAAATCAAGTAAGTGTGAGAGCGCGTGCGTGCAAAAGTGTAGATAAATCACCATTGAGGCACAAAACAGAAAATGCAGGGGTTGGCACCATTTTGTGCAAGTGCCTGGTTCTGGAGCAACCGTTGGCACGCAAACATCACACATAGAAGAGAGCGCGCCAGGTCTCACCTGAAGAACAAAGTCTGCCTCGTGCGGGGGATGGTGCGCACAATCTTTTGGATTTGGGGCTCAAAGCCCATGTCCAGCATACGATCTGCCTCATCCAGGACGAGGTAACTAACGTTGCCGAGTCGGACCTGGGAGTATCAGCCAGCATCAATGGTGAGTACGAACGCTTTGATGACAGGCGTGGGCAGGAATCTAGAGCAGGCAAAAGGGCACAGAACACCAGGGCTCAGGCCCTGGTTACATAAGCACAAGGAACGGGTACTGCAGCAGAGCTAACGTACCAAGCCAGCTATTTACAGCCAAATCAGGGGGACGGATGGACAACGGTGCATGTGAATTAAGCCATACAATTTTTGAGGGAAACCACCAGACCAGTGCAAGCCATTCATAAAAAGCGGAGCAGGTATGCAATTCAATTTCAGCAACACACTGCTACGAACAGCAGTCAGGCCCCTGCTTCCAGCTGGGCTGGTACAGTCACAGAGAGCACAGATGGGAGCGCCCCACACCTGGCCGGCCTCCAAGAAATCGTTCAAGCGCCCTGGGGTGGCAATCACAATGTGCATGCCCATGCTGAGGTCCCGTAGCTGAGGGCCTTTGGGGGCACCGCCATATAAACACCTGCACACACGAGAGCCGCCAGGGGAGCGCACACACACACAACACAGGCACAGGGATTTAAAACGCATGCAGAATTGAGCATGCTTGCACCAACCAGGCACAAGCTTGTGCGACAGCAATGCACCACCTGATGTGTGTGAGGAAGGATGGCATGAAGGACAAGGTGCAACACAACACTTGCATCCTCAAAGCACTTAGCACATGCCCTATAAGTAAGGGCACATCTCTGCACGCAACGCCATCCCCTAGGCACAGGCAGGCAGGCAGACAGGCAGACACAGCACAGCCATCCCGCAGCCTTGGTAAAGATAGGCAGGGGTCGAACACGCTGTACTGCACTGACCTGAATTGCTTGCCGCGGCCTGCAAGGACGAGCGCGCACGCACGGCACATGAGGTCAAAAAGGGTCGCCCGCAGCGTGCACGTGCTTGCCACGCCGCCCCGACATTAAGGAGAGCTTACAGAGGAGACAACGCGCGCTCACGCGCAAGAGGAAGGGCTAAAAGGAAGGGGAGCGAGGAGCGAGGGGGGCTGCTGGCACACAAGCCGTGCAGCAATCACACACGCCAGGGCTGCCAGCTGCAACACGACACAGCGTCACTCTTTTGCTGGTGTGACTGAGCATCAGCATCAGCATCGCTGCCTCAGTGGCAGCAGCCAGCAGCACGCACATGTGCTCCTGCATGTCCTTGCCTGCACACTTCCACCCTCCTGCCCTTGTCAAGCTACTTATGCACACGAGGGGCCAGTTCTAAGTTGAATGGCTGAGCAAGCCACAAGACACCCGACTAGCTGCTATAGCAGCCAAGCGAGCTACAGCAGTAGAAAGAGAAGTGTGGGGCTGCTCATCAAGTAGCACGTATACGCTAACAGGGGTTGCAGCAGTCATTGCTGCAGCAGAAAGCAGCAGGTGGTGCGTGCTGCACAATAACACACCAATGCTCTGCTAACAAGTTTTTTGCCGTGCTTTTCTTTCCCATGCCTTTAAGCATCAATGCAGAAGCCCGCAGCAGAACATAGTTCTCCAGCCACGATCCCACAAAGGGTACTGCAGCCTAATCAGGACGGCAGAATCGCATGCAGACACAGAGAGTGCTGACCCTGGCGGCGGCAGCAAAGGGCTGCTGCCAGCGGGGCAGCATAATTGGGGTGTCTGTTGCCTGCCGGTGACTGACTTCTTTGGATCCGGCACAGGCCGGTTGATGGAAATCGAGCGCAGTGCAAGACGACGAGGGAGGGGACGATAACTCACGTGATGCGCAGGCCAGATGACCGGCCAAACTTGTCTGCTTCAGTCTTAATCTGATTGGCTAGCTCGCGGGTGGGGGCAAGCACGAGCAGGGTGGGGCCCATGCGGGGGTCTTTGCGGGTCTCCTTGATGTGCATCATGCCAGGAATTAAGAAAGCACACGTCTTGCCGCTGCCTGTCTTGGCGATGGCCACAAGGTCGCGGCCACTGAGCGCCACGGGCCAGGCCTGGGCTTGGATGGGGGTGGGGAAGGGGAAGCCAGCCTTGCGGATCTGCAGGTTAACACAGTGTGTGTATGTCAGTGTTTTTTAAGGTTTTGGGGTGTGTAGCATATTTAGTCTTAAATGCTACGCAGGGTGCTCTGGCCAAAAAGGTGTCCTTTCCCAAAAAACGGCCTAAATTTTGGCATGTGTGTAATGTAATATGTTTAGACACCTTTCGTGTGTGTGTATGTGTGTGTGTGTGTGTGCATGCGCGCGCGGGCGTGTCCGTGCGTGCGTATGCATGCGGGTGAGTGCGCACAGGTGGTGCTCTTGCTACTGCGCTTAATGCTGCTACGTGTGCTGTTGCTGGTGCTAAAGCTGCAACTCTGCCTGGAGGCAGGTCTGGCAGGTGCTTGTGGGCAGGCCAATGCTACTGATGCTGCTGCTCCGTCTGGAGGCTAGTTCGTGGCTTGCATGGGCACGGCTGCTGAATTGACAAGGGTGGATGGGGTTGCTGCTGCTGCTGCTGCAGTATTGACATGGCTGGATGGGGCATGTGCTGCTGCTGGGTTGGCTGGGGCCCGAGGGCCCCAGAAGTCACATAGCTTCCTTTTCCCGCTCATTCAAGCACACCTTATTCAAAAGATATGCAGTCTTAAAAAGCGACACAGGGTACCCCCCAAAATTTTCCATGTCCCGCACCTGCGACACAGGGTACCCCACGACGCTTTGGTGTGTCTTAAAACCTTTATAAAGCGACACGAAAGGCTTAAAAAGCCACGGGTCGCCCTTAAAAGAAACACTGGTGTGTGTGTTTGTGTGTGTTTGTGTGTGTGTGTGTGTGTGTGTGTGTGTGCATATCTGTAGTGAGAAGCTTGTAAAATACATGAATAGGCAAGTGTACATCGGTCACAATAGACCTTATGCGCTAAGAAACAGCAGTGATCAAATCTCTATCCCTCAAAGGAAATGATACGTACCAGTTGTCCACTTTACCAAGACAAGAGGGAAACACACACCCACACACACAAGCACGCACGCACGCACGCACGCACGCACGCACGCACGCACACACGCACCCATCCTCCCCCCTCCCCACACTTTACCAACCACATCCACTGCACCCTTGGGTGACCGACCAC
>Ga0307947_1003590_pt1:0-5000 | contig 12422 bp, 10 predicted proteins | sample OrgLakmetagen232_FD_201840 | JGI IMG/M metagenome (GOLD analysis project Ga0307947, IMG submission 201840) | Saline water microbial communities from Organic Lake, Antarctica - #232 | ecosystem: Environmental > Aquatic > Non-marine Saline and Alkaline > Saline | place: Antarctica: Organic...
TAGGCATATTTTTATGCCTTGCTTTTGCTCGGGTTGTTTTCCCGCCCCCCCCCCCTCAGCTTGTGCTTTAACTTGTGGGTGTTCCCATCTGAGCTCGCTTGGTTCTGATTTATGGACTTGCAGCTTGCTTCTTTGCGTAGTTTTGCTTTTATGAGGGCCTGCAGCCCATTTTTGGTTCCAGCGTGTCTTTGGTTTTGATCTCCCTCCACGGCAGCTTGGTGTAATGACGAAGCCTACAGCGAACTGTAGCATAGAACCAAGGTATGCACTGCAATATAACACAAGCAACAACAGTCAAGGATTGGGTCTGGGTGCTACGGCACACAACCCCCCTGACTCACACTAAATTCTTTCTAAAAAAATGCGCGGTGGGGGGTTGCCTGGTGCGGGCACCAAAGTAAAATGCCCTCTCCCTTAATCATGCTGGCTGTGTCACCACTACCAGCGGAGTCTTTTCTATTCTTTTCTTGTTAGCCTTGTCAAGCAAGCTGTAGCTAAGTAAAGTAAAAGAACGCCATGGTGCAAACACTTCTGGCTCGAATTAGGAAAGGACATTGTTATATGACGATCCATCATACTACTCAACTAGTCAGAAAAGGAGAGAAGTTTCACAGAAAGATTATCAGGCCACACGTCAGCAAAAAGCAAAAAGCAGAAAATAATTAGTAATTTGGCAGAGGGGGTCGACGGAGGCCTGAAAAAGGGGTACTTTTGAATTGTGAATTGAGTATGGGTGTCCCAGCTGGCAACAATCAAGCTCAGTATGTACCCAGAGGCTGATAGCACCTGAGCTTGAATGTTGCAGCTAGGGCGCACACGTCTAAATGCCCGCGGCGTGAACCCTACATTTTGTCACCATTCTCTCATATCTCACCACCCACTGCTGTGTCATTTTTATATGAATCGTCTAAATTTTAATAAAGAACATCATTGCTACAAAAATGGGGCAAAACGACCTAGTAGTTGGCCAGATACTTCATTTTGGTCCATTTCCCTTCGAAAAAATCAACAAAATGGGTGCCAAAGAGGTGGAATACCAAGCTTCACCAAATCTACTCTTTAAAACCCAGGATGGTTTAGTATCATAAAGGAAGTGTTGCCATCTTGTTTTGGGATGAAAAGAGGCTCTGGTTGGGGAGTGGTGGCCTAAAATGTGAAAACTGAGTGCCAAAGTTTGAACAGGAATCCCACATAGACCACTGGGGTGGTCCGATTGACCCCAAATTTGGTGGACCATCTAGTCATGTCCATCAAACATGGTCTGCATCAAAAAAGTCACATTTCAGGACATTTGCTCCGTCGACCCCCTCTGGTAATCTGGGGTAGCTGCCCTGAAAGCCTAGTGGCGGCCCGTGGTCCGGCCAGACTCTTCGGAGTCGCGGTTTCAAATCCGCCTGGTGGCATGATTGATTTGCTGTCTGACAGCTTCGTCTCCGTTTCCTTGATCCATGCTTGTGGTGGTATCACCCCTTGCGTATAAATGTTTTAAAGCTGAGCCGCAGGGGGCAAATTGGGTAACAAGATGTAAGAAGGGTAAGGTTGATGTAAACTTTTATTTACAAGGGGCGCTGGAGCCTTTTAAGGAGCTGGGTCTTGATTCTCAAAGAGTTAAGAAACTTGCTTCCAAGCTTCATGTTCATTCTGTCAATTATGCTGGCAAACTTGTCCATACCAGACGTACCCTTTCCGGCACTATTATCTACTCTCATCAGGAGACGGTTTCAGATCAAGCCTGCAACCCTCCGGATCCTCATTGACCTTTTTCTTTTCCTTTTGGTGGAAGAATTTTACGGCACTCGGTACCAAATTGGCTCCTTTTCCTTAATTAATGTGGGGAGTACTTTTTCACTGCCCGCGTAGTTCTTCCTTGTTCTTTTTTACCAGCAGCATGGATTGCAGATGCAAGCCAAATATGCACACGGTGCAAGATGAAATCACATTGAACGTCCGTGTCCTGCCAAAGCCCCCCATAAAGGTGTTTATGACGTCTCCTCCCTCTCAACGTGGGAAGGAGGCAACGACCCAAGCAACGCGTGGGGATGATGCTGGTTGTCTGGGGGAAAACAATTGTTACAAGATGACCATCTAACTTGGCCAGACAACTAAGTAACAGTAAAAGTGCTGATCACATTATAAATGCCAGGGGAAACCACACGAATCGTCCATGCCACTTATTCAACATGTCAAGCTATTGTGAGGGCCTTTTGCAGACTTAGCAACCACTTCGCACCACTTCGCATTGCAAATGGAACAGAACACACTGCATACGTTTGTCTCAGCTAGAAACTAATAATAAACGTAACTAGATAAACTGTGGCATCCTACAGCCCCCAGCTGGGCAATGGTGGTGATTGTGCTGACTGGATGGAGTGCTGTTTTTTTGTTTTCACTACTTGGCTTCTGAAATGATGCCCATCTTGCACGCCAATTCAGCACCAGCTGAGGTCCTCTGAGCATCACTACTCTGCTTCTCTAGTTGTTGCTCCCACTCCACACCCCAAACCTCAACCTCAAAGCTGAAGCACACCCTGCTTATCCCTCGTGCCTTGTCTGCAGGCAGGACAAGACACGGTGGGGGCCTGCCACGCAAGGAAGGCGGAATTGCGCAGGAACAAGAGAAAAGGGAGAAGGCCAGAGACAGAACAGCGCATCAAATGCAAAGGAAGGCCCATAGGAAGCACTGAATGTTTAGTTCGTTTCTAGTAAGTGTACAGGCCCAAAGGAAGGACCGAGTGTTTAGTTCGTTTCGAGTAAGTGTACAGAAGGCTAGCAGTCGCACTTCTTGACCGAAGGCCTTTTTTGTAAACTTTGTAAACCCTGAGTTCGTTTCTAGTAAGTGTACAGATAAACTTTATTGCGACCTCCTGCAAGGAACTGAGGGCTGGCAGGTTGACAGCGATGGGAATGTTTTTGAAGTCTGTGATTGCGGGCTCGCTTGTACCCATTTAAGTGGAGTCTTATCCAGTACGCTGTACAATTCTTTGACTAAATCTAACAGCTACACAATGAAAAAGGTCCTGCATGTTGACATGCAGCTGAGAGCACGATCCAATGATTGCTGGCCATCCCATAATCTTTCTACCATGGATGGTCTGACACAATCGTATATCTTCAAACAGAAGCTGCAAAACTGCGAACCCATTGATCTCAGCCGTTTGTTGTAGACCTCAGGGAGAGACACTTGGAGTGCTGGACACCTTATTTAAAAACTCATCCGAGAGAACACTACAGCAAACACTTTACTTATCACCAATGGTGTGCTCTTCCTACAAAAAGGGCTCTAATCACTCATTCGCCTTGTTTCATTCCCAAATACATGTTTCTCAACCTGCCTCGTGTTGTCATTTGCAGTACAGCTCGTTCCGTGTCCACATCCTACATTTTGAGACAGCGACATGGAATCAAAGTAATTCCCCCACCTGTGACCTGTGTGATACTGATGATGCTTAAGATGAGCAACATGTTCTTTACCACTGCGCCAATCCCCACGTGCTTTCTCTCCGCAGGAAATATGCATCTCTGTTTTCCCCAATAGGAGCCCACGATGTGTCTACTTTCCTAAGGCAGAAAAATAACAAGCTTTCTTTTTTTCTCCATCATGAACAGGCTAGCAGTCGCACGCTTTGACTAAGGGCCTTTCCTTGTTAACCTTGTAATCCAGTACATATGAGAAGTGCGGGCCCACTGAAACAAATCCATGACAGCAAATGTGTAAAGACGCAAGCTCTATAAAAAATGTGCAGTTAAGGCCGTTTCTACGAACAATCCAAATTTGCCAGCTATAAGTACATATTGTGTGTACACAAGATGTATTGATGATTTATAATACAGGCCATCCCTGTTTTTACCACACTCCCATTTCTAAAGGGTAGCTTGCACATGTACGATTAACATTCGGCCCCTCCTCAGGCTTCCGTACAAAGAAAGAGCAGGCTGTGGAGGCAGGGATGAAGGGTGAGTTCTAAAGTCACTCATTTTGACTTGGTTGGAAGTTACCATGAACAAGCCAGTTCAATCGGAGGGGTGTTGGTTTGAACAGCACCTTAAAGATGAGCCACAATAAAAGGTGGCTAACCAAGGTGAGCCACAGGGGGCACACTGGTAAACAGAATTCAAGGAGGGCTCAGTTAAGACAAACCCAGCAGCATCAAGATGGGGAGAAGATTTCCAAGCATCCAAAACGCCCACATCTAAGAGCCCTCACCGGCAAAACAACATGACAAGTCCATTGTGTGCACGTTGGCGCACAGAGTTTCACACACCAGCGTCTGTGATCAGATCACGTAAGTGGTTCAGTCATCAAGCTCTTATTGCACATTTAGTAGCCACAAGCTGCTTCTTGGATGCTGCAAATGTCTGTGCAGGAATCACTGCTTCACTTTCGGCGGCATTAAAGTGTTCATGAGCATGCTGTGTGGTGCCGCATCGCCTGCTGCCGTTATGTCCTATATCACTACTTCACTTTCGGCGGCATTAAAGTGTTCATGAGCATACTGTGTGGTGCCGCGTCGCCTGCTGCCGTCATGTCCTGGTGCTCTGGCTGCTTGCGCTTGCTGCTCCCTGCCCCACCTTTGAGTTTGTCGTACCTGCCAATCAAAAGAAGTAGCACAGTTGTGTATCCTTCATGTGTATTTTCCCTTTGGCATGAAATCGGAAAGGATGTGTTTTGGAATCTGCACCATTCAATGGTTGCAGGCAGCCAGGCCTATGCATTTGAAACACCTGCAAAAAGCAAAAGTAAAGGAGCACAAGTCCATACTAATGTAGAGCAGTATGAAGGGCAACACGAGCGATATGGTCCCAGTGGGTTGTCGGCCTTGTGACATTTGTAGGGTTGGCCAGAACCACATATATACGGTGTATGTACGGTATATTTGTCGGGGAAATTACCAAAAGTACGGTCATATACGTTGCCTTATGTATGGCTCTGGCCAACCCCATATATTTTTGGCCGGGATTTTGTCAAATATACGTAAAATTAGCCAGAATCGTATATACAC
>Ga0307947_1003590_pt1:10000-12422 | contig 12422 bp, 10 predicted proteins | sample OrgLakmetagen232_FD_201840 | JGI IMG/M metagenome (GOLD analysis project Ga0307947, IMG submission 201840) | Saline water microbial communities from Organic Lake, Antarctica - #232 | ecosystem: Environmental > Aquatic > Non-marine Saline and Alkaline > Saline | place: Antarctica...
TCTTTGACTGTGGCCTCCTGCTGCTGCTGTTGCAGTGGAGCGAGTTCACGCTGCTGCTGCTGTTGCTGTTGCTTCGGCTGCCCTAAGTGAGCGTGTGCCCTGCTAGCAATGGCCTGCGCTGTGCTGGCTGCACCACCACGCCCAGCACCTCTGCCACCACCTTCCTTGGATCCCCTTCCTGTGTCCTCGCCACTCCCTGCCCCCCTGGGGCTTTCCCCCTGCGTGTGGGTGTACGTGTATGTACGTCTGAATGTGTGTTTGTGTGTGTGTGTGTGTGTGTGCGCGTGCGTGCTTGTCCCCACCCCCCTAAGGCTTTCCCCCCGCTTGTGCACGTACATATGTGTGTGTGTGTGTGTGTGTTTGGTGTTTCATTCACGTGCGTCTGCCTGTTTACATACAAGGCTAAAGGACAGGAAATGGAAGTGCACAGTGCACGAGCTGCAGACATGAGGGACCACCATCACTGAACGACACACACACGCACACACGCAGTGCACGAGCTACAAACACGAGAAAGCACCAGCACTGAACGGCACACATACACACAGAGCAAGAGCTGCAAACATGAGAGACAACCATCACTGAACGACACGCACACACATTACACGAGCTGCAAACACGAGAGACCACCATCACTGAACGACACGCAATGCAGTGCAAGAGCTGTAAACATGAGAGACCACCATATCATCAGTGAACGACACACCAGAAGAAACATCTTGTTGCGTGAAATTCAACAGATGCATTGAGCAGGCCTGAGATCACAGATAATACACCCACACCCACACCCATACACTTTATGTGTGATACACCCACACCCATACACCCACACCCATACACTGTATGTGTGATACACCCACACCCATACACTTTATGTGTGATACACCCACACCCATACACCCACACCCATACACCCACACCCATACACCCACACCCATACACTTTATGTGTGATACACCCACACCCATACACCCACACCCATACACCCACACCCATACACTTTATGTGTGATACACCCACATCCATACACCCTCACCCATACACTTTATGTGTGATACACCCACACCCACACCCATACACCCACACCCATACACCCATACACTTTCTGTGTGATACACCCACACCCATACACCCACACCCATACATTTTATATGACACATCACGCTCACAAAGTAACGCACGCTTGCCCACGCACACACAAGGAGACCAGTCTGTTATAGCGGAGGACAGTGCTTAAGTCCTCCGCTATTGCACACGCACACACAAGGAGACCAGTCTGTTATAGCGGAGGACAGTGCATAAGTCCTCCGCTATTGCCCACGCACACACAAGGAGACCAGTCTGTTATAGCGGAGGACAGTGCATAAGTCTTCCTCTACAACACAGTGCATAAGTCCTCCGCTATAACACAGTCAAGCACGGCACTACAGCCCACCTCGTCCATTGATTGGCCATCTGTGACAGGCAACAAGTTTTGCACAAGGCGGTCGACTGCGCCCAAGCCGCGTTCTGCCTGCACACATACAAAGCATGCACATGTGCATTTTGGTGGGGGAGACTCACGGCACTTTGGGCCAATGTGTCTCCTTTTCCTTAATTGATGCAAGGAGTGTTTTGCAGCCTGCGTAGTTTTTCTTCTCTTATTAACATGTGCACTTGACACAAAAATAGTAAAAACCAAGGAGATACAGCATTACGGACAGCAACGTCATACCTAGCTGGACTGTATATACTGGCTGGACTGTATATGCTAGCTGGACTGTATATGCTAGCTGGATCATATATACTAGCTGGACTGTATATACTAGCTGGACTGTATATGCTAGCTGGACTGTGTATACTAGCTGGACTGTATATACTAGCTGGATTGTACAAACCGAGCTGGCTTTGGTTGTTTCAAAATGAGCACTGAAGGGCACGTGGTGAGGAGATCCCAGCGCAAATACAATATGATTAGGATCGACCAGAACCACACATATATGGTGTATATGTACGGTATTTTTGACAGGGAATCACCAATTATACGGCCATATACGGCGCGCATACACGGTTCTGGCCGACCCTAGTTATGTTGCCTTGTGGAGAGTGCTTGAGGCTTGTCTTACATTAGAGGCATTGAGCACAGGCTACCACACAGGTGACAGTACCCCCACAAGTGACGGTACCCCCATAGGTGATGGTACCCCCACAGGTGATGGTACCCCCACAGGTGACGGTACCCCCACAGGTGACGGTACTCCCACAGGTGACGGTACCCCCACAGGTGATGGTACCCCCATAAGTAACGGTACCCCCACAGGTGACGGTACCCCCACAGGTGACGGTACCCCCACAGGTGATGGTACCCCCATAAGTAACGGTACCCCCACAGGTGACGGTACCCCCACAGGTGACGGTACCCCCACAGGTGATGGTACCCTCG
>Ga0307947_1003591_pt1 | contig 12418 bp, 15 predicted proteins | sample OrgLakmetagen232_FD_201840 | JGI IMG/M metagenome (GOLD analysis project Ga0307947, IMG submission 201840) | Saline water microbial communities from Organic Lake, Antarctica - #232 | ecosystem: Environmental > Aquatic > Non-marine Saline and Alkaline > Saline | place: Antarctica: Organic Lake...
TGACACATATAATATACACCATGATACGTACTGTGTTTGCACACAATCCACAAATATTAGGGCATGAAGGGATTGTTTACTCCATTCAATAGCATGTGCAAGCTGTGTGTGACTCACAAAACACTGACAGCTTTTCTCGATTTTGTTGTTCTACAGAATTCCGTGTCCACAGATTTGGAAATAATGTCAGATTCCTCTGCCACCCCCCGACAAAAGGTGCGGACTTTTCAAGTTAGAAGCAGCTCGTATAAGCAAGCTAACTAATTGAGCTGAAAGTTATAGCGAGGCAAGTTGGAAGTGCAAGCAAGGCAAGTTAGCAGCAAGTCCTAGTGAGCCGAGTTAAAAACATGTGTCGTACAAACACTGCTAACATCGCTAAACGCTGCTAACATCATTTAAACAGATTTGGTTTCAGTCCAATCTTGTAACCCTCCTGATCCCTAGTGATTTCCATTTACTATGGTGGAGGCCAAAATTGCTCCTTTTCCTTTAGCTTACTAATGTGTGTTTAGAGTGAATCCTACTGCCTCCGTTTTTTCTTTCTTTACACAGCAGCTTGCATTCAAGCAAAGCATGTTCCGTGCACACACGCACACAGGTGGCTGCCCGGCTCTGTAAGATTGAGAAAGAGATCCTGTTGGACACCCTTAATCAGCTTGGAGGACCGCCAACTGTCAAAGTGGACCCACTACCCCATCTGAAGCTTAACTGAAACTATGTTTGAAGTCATGACTCAGCTTTTCCTTGTACAATCAGGAGGATGCTGACTAAAAAATGCCAGCCCCTTGACTTTTAGACATGCGTTGATCCAAAGATAACCTACACATATGAAATCCTCCCAGCAGGAGCTCTTGAATGGTAATTCGGTGGGTTGATTGTAAGGGGTCGGTTGGAAGTTTTGAAGAATGGAGAGGGGTCTCCAAAATTTCTCTGGGCCACTTCAGAAAGTGGCAAATATTTGTGGGTTGCATAGCTGAAACCCAGTCAATTGGCACTCATGTTGCCAAATCATCAAGGTGGGGTGTTGTAATGGTAAATAGATACCAGGAATTAACACTGAGTTGCAGTCAATTTGATGTGTAACGTACAAGCATGCAAACTTAATAAATTCAAAAAGGGGCAAGATCTTGGGCTGGATTTCAGCACCATCAGGGTAGTGAATGCAAGTGTGTGTAGTCTTTCCTTGCTATAAAATCCACTGGAGGATTTCTGGCATGTAGATAAATGAATACCACAAGTATTTTGCCTTTAATTCGTACAGGATCAAGAGGGGGGGGGGATTCTGGCCCAAGGCCGATTGCCGAGGAGCAGGAGGGCGTGCTTGCAGAAAACAATACAGCCCACCCGCATGCCCCATGTCCCTTATCCAAATTATGCTTAATTTGATTCATACAATGTGTAAACGTATTCGGTGAGGAGAGCTTTTTGAGGCCGTGCTCGCATCTCTCACCATATCACCCGCCTCTCGGCCCAATCGCTTAGTCGGACTGAATGGACTCTTTCTGGCTCTTTTGGTCTTTTCTTTTTTTCGACTCCAGGCGATTCACCATTTAAAAATTATTTAGAAATAAAATAAATTTCCATTAGATATACCGGGATTCGTTTCGAAGTCTTAGATTTGTCACTTTGCCACCGGCCCAGAATGGATTCCGCACAGAGGAGGAGCATGTGAGAAGATTTTGCTGTTCGTGTGCAATGCCAAATGCTTGGGTGCATGTAGTACAGGCGTCCTACTCAGCCTATAAGCTTGCTTGGGCTGCTGGGCCCAGCACTCTTAACGCTTCAGGCACAAGAACAAAAATACAGGATCCTTTTGCTTGGCTGCCTGTTGAGCTGCCTGTCTGCTGCCTGTACACGAAAAAACTGATGCCTCCCTTTTTCTGGGCAGGTACATGGAGCACCCAATTAGCCAGGCACAGATAGCGGCCCTCAAGGTGGGCCATATGCACTTTCAGAGAGAGGGAGAAAATGTGTCAACGTGTGCTTAGACGGGATTGGGCCTGTGACATGTAGCCCTCATTGCACAGTTAAACATTTCAGTCATATATCTAAGTAGCGCAGTTGCAGCCACCTTTCGTACGTTTGCTTATGCTTGCAGGTCATGTACGAGAGCCGTCAGCGGAACTCTGAAGTCCCCTACAGCCTCGAGGAGTTCTTCGCTAAGCTGGACCCCTCCGAGAGAGGACAGGTAAAACTTACTAGTACCAGGTCGATTTGGCCACAAAAGTGTGTGCAGGAGCAATAAACCGGCTGGACAAAAAGAAAAAGAACTAGCCAAGCACGTTTTCTTTCCAAACAGTACGCTCTCATGTCCAACAGCTGATTCTCCTCTTAACTCCTCCCTTGTAAAACCCTGCTTTTATTCGATATTATGTGTGTTCTCAGCTGCGCCTGGAAGACTTCCGCGCGGGTTGGGCGGCAGGGGGGGTAAGATTGGCTCCAGGAGATGTCACAATGATGCGTGGCGCTTACGGAAACCCTAAGAGACAAGTGCGGTACCCCGAGGTGGGTTGGCATGGTGACTGGTTGCTGTAAGCACACATAGCAGCATCCTGTTTTGGGAGGCATGTTTGAATGGCAGTGGTTTGCTCTACTGAGGAATGTTGTTGAACCTGGTGTTACGCTTTGTGTGGCTTCTCAGCACTCGCAGTGCGATAGAGGCAGGTAGTACCACACAGAAGTTTTGCATTATTAGACCAAAACACACACACACACCTCTGCCTCTAACGAACCGCTCATACGTAGGCCCTCTCTGACTTGTCGACGCTCGGGCACACGGAAGCCACAAACACTGCGATGACGAACATAATGGGCAAATCCACGGCAAAGTACTGTGGCTACGCCAACGAGGATGACCCAGAGGTGCGTGCCCCTCTGAACCCTAGTTCGTTTGTTATATGGTCTTCAAGATTTGCGGTGAAGATGCTAGTTCCTTCATTATTTAAGGCAGCTGCTTTGCATAGTTGGGCTGCAAGTCAAGGGCTAATACAGGCACTAAACAAAGGAGAGCTAGCTGACTTCAATCGGACTGACTTCTTGAGCTCATGAACCTCAAAAGGCAACAACATTCATGCCCACACCATAAGTATTCTTGCAATGTATTTTTGCAACATGTTTTCAACAGGAGGCACCCATTACCTTTGACACCCGATCGGACCTGATGCCAGGGACCAAGAGGCCTAGCTCTTCCTTGTCTTCAACCCACGCCTCCAACACACTGTGAGCTGCTGTATGGTTGCACATGTTGCTTGTTTGTGTGCTGAAGCAAATAATCCAGCTAAATTGCAGGAAAACAAGTTGCATACAGCAACATACACATGCATAATCGTTTTTTCCACCACGATTCCCTGTATTGGATCGCCCATTCACAGGGGGGGCAGCACGTTCAATGGCTCCAGCAAGCAGATATTCCCAAAGCCCCGCATTGCCGCAGCCTCGATGACTGCCAAGAGGCTGGGCGCTGGCAACACAAGCATACTTCAAGCCACCTTCCAGGTATACTATGTTTGCAGAACGCACCGGTTCTCTTTCGTCTGCAACTACGGAACATAATTTTTACTGTTTACCTCTTGTGCTCATGTCTGCAGGAGTTTGACCCACAAGGAAAAGGATCTGTAACTCTAGAAGCTTTCCTGACTTGCTGTGCAAGGGCCGGTGTTTCCATGCCCCCTGGTAGGTGTGAGCGTGGGTGGTTGTTTGCAGTACCACAGGCCTGGGTGTGATTGTAGTACTTGATTTGTAAAAAGAAAAAGGGGGAAACTACGCAGGCAGTGAAAAAACCACTCCCCACATTAATCAAGGAAAAGGATCCACTTTGGCACCGGGTACCATAAAATTGATTTGTATCAGGCAATAACGAGGATTACACTTGTGTAGGCATCCTTTGCGGCTCTACTATAGCTTGGTGTGCAGCTGCTATTTGTATATGCAGTTGACCATTGGTAAACATGACCTTATCAAGTAACATGTCAAAAATTTATAAGTTGCAGATTGTGGTCATTGCCTCTACATTTTTGCAAGAGTAAAACGCATCTATTCTTTCTGTTGACTTATGCTTGCAGATGAGCTGGATGCCCTGCGTCATGCTGGCACCCTCAAGAGACCCTTCAAGAACTCCCCTGAGCTCGTTGATTATTCAATGCTCAACGAATTGATGGCCAAGTCAGGCACCATTACCTTTTAGGGGAGATCAAAACATATTCCACGGCTTGTTCTTGGTGCATGTCGTACACTTTTGCAACGCAGCTTTGGATGGTTATAAAGAACAAAGGAACATGAAAACAGAACTTGCAATGAATTAAGTGACAGCGCTTCCATTTTTACAAATCAAGAAAGCTTTTAGTTGTGGTATTTATTCATTTATGTATAGGCTCATTCCACACTTCGTAAGGAACTAAGCCACTCTTCAGTAGAGAGCTCGGAGCGATTATGGTGAATGACGTCATTTGCTTTGTCTGGATTGATTGCAAGAACACGCTTGGCTGCTCAACTTCCATTTGGGATTGAGGAACCATTTTACCTGACAGATGAGTAACGTGGCAACAATAGTTTAGTCTGGTGACCATAAAGGCATTCAACCTGGATGGCTGCTCAATTACGAGAACGAGGAGGTGAGGAACCTCAAAACGAATTAAGTAGAAAAGGGACTGAGGACTCAGTGAGTTGAGACGATACTGAACGATATCAATGATTCGTTAGCAAGATAACATGGCGGCAAGATGAAGAAAGTTATATAGCTTGTCATGCGACCAGGAGCACTTCTACAGACCGCCAGCCATCAGCAGATCTTCAAGACAGCACCAACCCAAAGATCTCAGCAATCTCCAACGTGACATTCACCTCTCGAGATAAAGTACTGTGAAGACACTAGACCGCAGAACCAGCTGAGTGCTGCGCAGGAACAGCTAAATGCCTCTGCTGCACCATCCTTCAAGGAGCCTCCGTTACCCTCTACACCATCCTTTTGGAAGTGAGTGGCACTATCTACAACAATCATTTGGTTCTGGGTCTCCTTGAGCAGCTTCCTTTTGCTTTCTCCTCTGCTTGAGCCCTCTCTCCTCTTTTTTTTGTTGTCTGTCAGGTCCCTGCTGGGGGCCGTAGCTGTAACACCACCCAAAAAAAAAAATCACACACTGGAGCCTTTTAAGGATCTTAATTTTCAAAGAAACTTGCTTTCAAACTTCATGTTCATTCTGTCAATCATGCTGCCAAACTTGTCCATACCAGACGTGTACTTTCCAGTACTTTTATCAACTCTCATCAGAAATCGGTTTCAGGTCAAGCCTGCAACCCTCCTGACCCCCAAATAGTCTTTTTCTTAATCTTTCTGGTGGAGGAATTTTACGGTACTCGGTACCAATGTGGCTCCTTTTCCTTAAATAATGTGGGAAGTGGGTTTTTGGTGCCTGCTAGTTTATCCTTTTCTATTTTTTTGTCATGCTGAAGTAGTGGCATGAACGAATCGTGTGACTTTCCCTGGAATTTACGATGAGACGTCCCTTGCGCGTACTAGATTGTCACGACAGGTCATGGTGCCAGCTTAAGCATGCGAGTGGGGGTTAACAGTCACAAACACTGTCACACCCTCAGCTGTAATCTGGCTCTTCACAGTAGCATAAACTTCCAGAAACACACCAGAAAAGCAACATGTCACTAAAAGCGCGCAGAAATTACTGCCGCCCCTCCTCTTGAGGGCAGCGTGAGACAAAGACAGGTCTAGGGGTATGATTCTTCCTTGGGGTGAAAGAGGTCGGCAGTTCGAGTTCGCCAAGCCCCCCCGTAAAGGGTATGTGTTTAACCTTTTCCTCCCTCTCCACGCGAGAAGGAAGCGACGGCTCAAGCAACGCACCGAGGAGATGGTACTCAGACAAGTCTTAGGAAAGAGCGAGTTTGTTACAAGAGGACCATCTAAACTGGCCAAACAACCAAATAACCGTAAAACCGTTGCTCACATTATACTTCCCAGGGGAAATCACAAGATTCGTCCATGCCACTGATTTATCATAACAAGATTTAGTTTAGTTTGAATTACAAAGGCCTCCAGCCTGGCATGGCTGTCTACAAACCAACCTAGCTATAGATCCCGACAAAGACATCAGTCAAAAGATCGACAGCTGCGCTTGTAAACTTGTTTACAGCAGTTAATTCCTGTAAGAATACAAAACCCACAATCACCATCAGAATTGATTACAAAGAACCGTTTATGCGTACTAGACTTGCTCTTTCAGACATCCAACCCTGTGCGTTGCTTGAGTTGTTGAGAAAAAATTCGTCCAGGAGGAGGAGGAGGAGGAGTCGTCGAGGAGGAGTCGTCGAGGAGGAGGAGGAGGAGGAGGAGGAGGAGGAGGAGGAGGAGGAGTCGAGGAGGAAGAGGAGGAGGAGGAGGGAGAGCCCAAATAGAAACCGCCCCAATAAAAACCTAGGAGGGAAAAAAGGCTAAAAAGGCTAGTAGTGAAAACACACAGCGTGATTACGGGAAGGAGCACACTCCCTGCTACAAATTTAGGCAGATTAATACGACAAGGAAATAACAAAAAAAACAAATGAGGGGGGGGGGGCAAGTTGATGGCTGGAAAAAAGTTATGACGTACACGTGGAGCATACAAATAAAAGAAAGAGAACCATCTCACGTGCAGAGCTAGCAGCAATAGCAGCCACAATCATTCATGGCTACTTCCATAAAGCCACAGGTAGCCTAACTTATAATCCACCAAATCATAAGGAGATCTTGCACCCAAACTCCCACTACCGCCACCACATCCAGGGAGGTGCTCTCCAATCCATTGCCAAAGCAATCCACCAGTCACCATCACCCATTTATTTTTACAAAGTCAAGTCCCACGCAGGTATTATAGTTATAGGCAATGAACATGCTGACGCTCTTGCTAGAAAGTCAACCACGACCTACTCTGACGTTGCTGACACCTCACCCAAAACAGCTGGCCCTGAAGGAAATCCCTTTTATAGCATCTACTGGCTTACAAAAGAATACAAAGAACATCAGATTTGCTCCATCACCTACCTCAAGGCTTTGGTACCTATCCAATTATCACGACGCCATGCGAGCACACATGCAACCCTCCACAAACTAGGAAATGCCAATTCCGTAGCAAACTACCATGAATACTACCAGACCCTTATCAAGAGTGGCTCTGCTTACCGAACCGCCAGCAACGCTCAACCGTGCCGACACCCAGAGCTGATCTTGTTAACATAATTATTAAGTTTCAATAAGTCGACACGAAGGAAATTTCCCGGGAGATTGGCTGCCAAAGGCCTCCAACATGCCTTTTGCTCGTAACAGAGGTCGTCAACACAGCTGAAGTCACACATCAAACAACAGAAATTTAAAAGTCCTCTTGAAGCAGCAATGCACAGCAACAAAGCTTTGCGACCTAGCTCTTCCACTCTGCAACAACCAACCTCTGATGAATGCTCGACCTCGAAATACATTTGCAAATTTTAATATTCAACCAATGTAGCCCTGAACTGCTCTCAGTGTTGCTAAAAAAGCGTGTATTTTGGGGGAAAAGGAACAACTTGGCCAGGGGGGGGGGGGGCTGAGGCGTTTTGAAAGGCTCCCAGAATTCACGAGACTCATGTTAGGCGGTATAAAGCACTCTTGTTTCAGTCTAGCAAAAAAATTGGGCCTTCATTACTTTTTGATGTTTTGGAGTCCCTATACTACAAAATCAAGACACTGCAAAAGAAACTACAAGGTAGGGGTTGGTGGGAGGCCAAAGCTGTATCGGTAGTATACCTATGTATATGATAATATGATCCACCCGCCCCCTATGCAATGTGGCCTGCAAATCATGCTTTATTATGTGTGTTTCTCTGTATTAGACAGAATGCATGGCCTCTACTCCCCCCCCAAATGTATGTATTCGCGCGAGTGATGTCATAACAAGAAGCCTATGTGCATCAACATAGCTCCAACATTTCTTTTCAGGAGTATCCCCATTTGAGGTTTCTGCATTCTGGTTGTTGCTTCCCGCACCTGTGTTGCACTTGCATTACAAACTTTATAGCGGCGTAACTTAACCATAATTTATATTTCTAATGATAATATTTGGCACCACCTGATCTGCAAGGGTAAAATTGTGCCAAACAATATGAGCACCGTCAAGATAGCTGTAGTGGGTGATCCAGGCACGGGGAAGACCTCACTCATAAACACTGCCATCAAGGGCATGTTTGACACGCGGATGTGCGTGCCAGTGCTTCCTCCTGCCCGCCTGAACATCCTGGATACAGCTGCCATCCTCACAGACACCTCTTCTAGACAAAACGACCAAGCTGTGAGTCTTTCACGCCTGCAGTCCTTCTCTAAACACGCGTGTTTACTCTCACGTGACAACTCTATGAACACACACACACACACACACACACACACACATTGACACGCACACACACATACATGCACATAGACACGCACTCACACGATCGTAATTACAAACATATGCATACATCACACACACATGCACATACACACTCGCTCGTGCTTTCGCTTGCATGAGCACATGCACACATATACACGCACATACAAGGAATGCACACGAACCTTGCATGCACACGCACACAGACACAAGCACGTGCACACACACACACACACACACACACACATACACACACACATTGCACTCTTGCACGCTTACAAGCACGCATGATCATGTGCACACACGCACGCATGCACAAATACTCATATGATGACGTGCATACATACACAAGGAGTCAAACCTGGAAGTATGTACTGAAATTCGCTTCTCATTTTGTACAAGCCTTCAACCATCTCGACCTGTTCCAGAACATCTTAAATTACTGCTGAAGGTAGCAAATTCTAGATGTGACTGCAATCAAGTGTGACTGCAATTTTGTTTTGCTGCAACATCCAAGTGACGCTCCCTACTCACAAATCAGCCATCCTCCGCACCTTCATCAAAAAGCCCTGGCTAAGTAGCGCCACGCGTTCACCAACTGCCCATCACTACATTGTGCATCTTTATTATCACCGCTTGTTTAGTCAACAGCTCCCACGCATAAGCACCTTTTCTGTTAAGTAAGTTAAAGGCATTTACAAACCCAAACACCACCCACACCCAAACAGGTGGTGGATTTGGTGCTTCAGACCTCCGATGTCATTGTGGTGTGCTTTGACGCCACTAGGTGCCCCACCTTGGACGCCATACGCATGACTTGGTGCGTCTCTTGCTTTTTGATAACCAGCCGATTCGCCTAAACTTTAGGCTAAAGGCGCTTACGTTACCATAAGAGGACACCCTTAAATCAGCAAGTGCTGCTCATCTTGTTAATTGAAGTCTTAAGTATTAGGATGATTGTGTTCTAGGTCCCACCTTCACAGTAAGGCCTATAAAGATGTGCGACAAAAGCATATCTAGCAGCTTTGACCTGTCCTTTTTAGTCATTACTCACTGTCATGTTCGTGCAGATTAATTACCCGCCACATGTTGTTGCTTGCTCACGTACACACATGCAGAAACCCTGTGCATATACATACAGGAGTGCTCACATGCATTGCATGCACACAAACTGTTAGCACGTGCAATGTACCATGCTTGTACGATATACTTTCTGCACACAAAAAAGTGCACATACAGACATGTACGCACGCGCAAACACACAAACGCACACACACGCGTGCGCACTCACACACACACACGTACATGCTCACACATGCACGCATCCGTATATCCGTATTACATATTGCAGAAAGCATGTTGCTGTCATGCTTTGTGCCTATACAGGTACCCGCGCACGCAACGGCTCAACCCGGACGCTCCTGTGATCCTGTCCTGCTGTAAAGCGGACCTCATCAAAGACCAGGACATCAATCAGCTGCGTGAGGTGTGTTCAAAGCAATCGCTAAGCCTGCAAAGGGGAACTCTGGCTAATGCAGCAGCATGGGAGGCATGATCAGGACAAAAGTTGTGTTAAACTCAACTTAGTCATGCGTGTTGAATGACGTGTGTTGTGTCCACCTTGTGTGGACGACTGCGCTGTATTTCTTCATTGGCAAGTAGGGCGCAGGGTACCTAGTTTTAGCTAGGCAGTGTGTGTCACTGATGAGGAATCACACATTTGCTGCACACTGCTGCAGCTGAGGGGGATTATGTTGTGCAGCTGTCACATGCGCATTTGAAATTGCTCCATCTCACATACGTTTGAGTTTTATGCTCAAACACTCACGTAATGTATGGGGGCGGCGCTTGCTTTTACAATCATGATAGCTGCTCACACAACCACTAGCATACGCTTTTGAGTACGGTTGCGTAATCTGGATGCTCATATCCACGTATGATCAATGAGTGACTTATGTGCTCAGATGTAAATGCAATCACACAAAGTGAAAGCAGCCATGCGAACGTTCATCGTATTTGAAGCATATGCCATCTTGGAAGGTGTACGTAAGCAAGCCAGCGCATGAACACAAGGTCATTCAAGATGATTTGCACATACATATATACATATACACGCACACACACACATACACACGTGTGCAGCATGTAGAAGCGGCTGTGGAGGACTTGCCATCCATCGAGGTGTGCCTTAACGTGTCAGCGCTGCAGCATCGCAACGTGGGCGCCATTTTTGAGTACGCCCTCAAGGGTGTGCTGTACCCTCTGCAGCCACTGTACGACAGGTGTGTGTGTGTGTGTGTGTGTGCGGGTCTATGTTTTCATTCACGTGGGTGCGCATTGCTGAATGAGATTGCTCCTCTTCCTGACCACCTTGCTTGCTTCTGTTGTCAAAAAAGCCTGCCTGGGCACGCGTGCACGTTCATAGAGTGAGTACACGTCTGTGCAGTATGCACGCTTTTGCTTCCAGGTTTAATAAGCATAGCATGAGGGCGTGAGTTGCATGCAGTGTTGTGCACATACGGCGTCAATCACAAATGGCACCAATAATTACGGTGCTTAAATGACGTCTACGTCACATAACCGTTATTAACGGTGAAATTCATACTGACGGTGGGAAATCGTAAGTAACGGTGCGGCGTCAGGTACTCAGTGGCTCAGAGTGCCAACTCAAGCTCCAATTTCCCCACAAAACATTTGCGATTTGCGATTTGCGATATAAATATAAAATGTCCTCCGGTAATCAGGCCAAGAGGGCTCGTGTGGCCCTGTGTCAGTCGAGCCTGGCCCGGCCTGGCCAGCTGCTGACGGTTTCCACCAGAAATAACTAATTCCTGACGGTTTCCCACCGTAAATAACTAATTCCTGACGGTTTCCCACCGTAAATAACTGTAAAGCCGACCGTCAAATTAAAATCACCGTAAATTACGCCTGAGGATTAGTTTCTGACGGTCAAAACCGTAAATTACGCCTGACCGTCAAATGACGGTTGACGGCGTCAACCGTAAAGTGCACAACACTGGTTACCTGATATACGTGGACCTATTTCCTCGAATAAGTATACACGCCATACACGCACACACACACACACATGCACATGCACACGCTTGGTTGGTGGTCTGCACTCCAGGTTTGACAAGCGCCTGAAGCCGCTGTGCGTGCGTGCATTGAGGCGTGTGTTCAGGATGTGCGACGGCGACGGAGATAATGCCCTGAACGACATTGAGCTCAACACGTTTCAGCTAGTGTGCTACGGTGCTGCCCTCAGTGACGATGAGCTGCAGAACGTGAAGCAGGTGCGCGTGTGAGTGTGTATGATTGTGAATCTCTGTGACAAGTTGTATGGCTGCACGAGTGCACGTGAATGTGTGTCTACGTGTGCATGTGTGTCTGCGTGTGCATGTGTGTCTGCGTGTGCATGTGTGTCTGCGTGTGCATGTGTGTTGGGGAAATATGTTGGTCATAGGAGTACAACATGAGGAGTGCTTCACCTTCAATGAGAGCTGTCACCTTTAGGTACAGTAGTGGTGATCTGCAAAAGTTATGCACAGGACTGTGTTGTGGTGCATGTTGTGTGCTCGTGGGCGTTACTCCGTATGTGCACACTCGCACACACACGTGCACACACATGTGCACACACACACGTGCACACGCATGTGCACACACACACACACGTGCACACACACACATACACGTGCACACACACGCACACATACACGTGCACACACACGCGCGCACGCACGCACACACACACACACACACAGGTAGTGGCCTCAAAAATGCCTGCGGGTGTGACGCCAGCTGGGGTGACCATCGATGGCTTTCTGTTTTTGCACGTGCTGTTCATTGAGCGAGGCTGCCTGGAGTCCATATGGGCAGTGCTTCGCCGGTTTGGTAAGTGAGAGAGAGGGAGAGAGGGAGAGAGGGAGAGAGGGAGAGAGAGAGAGAGAGAGAGAGTGCGCAAGAGAGGGAGAGGGAGAGGGAGAGAGAGAGAGAGAGAGAGAGAGAGAGAGAGAGAGAGAGAAATAGAGTGTGAGAAAGAG
>Ga0307947_1003595_pt1 | contig 12417 bp, 14 predicted proteins | sample OrgLakmetagen232_FD_201840 | JGI IMG/M metagenome (GOLD analysis project Ga0307947, IMG submission 201840) | Saline water microbial communities from Organic Lake, Antarctica - #232 | ecosystem: Environmental > Aquatic > Non-marine Saline and Alkaline > Saline | place: Antarctica: Organic Lake...
TATGAGTCTTGATTCAGGAATGCATTGATCTCAAAATCAGTGATACTGTGATGACAAGTTAAGAAAGGAATAAATTCAGAGCTTGAAGGAGCAAACACACGCAGAGTCTTAAACATTCTTTCAAAAAAGGTCTCTGTATCTCATGCGCAGCTCGCACACTTCAGCACACTTGCAAAAGAAAAACACATGCTTCTCATCTTGAACTTCTCCACACTCACATTTATCACAAATGCTAGAACCACCATGCCATTTGCAAAACTCCACTCTCAAATGGTGTGCACGCAATCTGAACCTGCTGGAATTTCTCAACACATGTTTGTCCAAATCCTTGTACAAGTAGGAGGGGATAGAAAAAGGAGAACCTCTAGGACCACTCTCAGAACTCCCACACCACTTGTGATACGTCACTGCTTTCTTGTTCACTGCGCGAGGACATGAAAAATCAGCTTCCCTCCATACCTTTAAATGTCTGAAACGCAAATCGCAAATGAATTCTTGCATGGGAACCTGTGTGGCTCTCAGCATTTTCTGTTAGAACATTGCACTACTTTGCAGTCCATTGAACGCATTCGAGACTTGAGCAGACCAGCAAGAACTATCAAAAGAAGCAAGATGCAAATCTGCCTTCAGCACACGACGTAGAGTCTCACTGTTGGAATCAAGCATGCTATTAAATAACCTGATGGAAGCACGGAACCAGAAAAATTGCAAGGGCTCCTGGCCGCACTCTCTAAGCACCGCCCAATTTGTTGTGCTGTTCTTCACTCCAAGAATGCGCCTCAAGGAACACAGATACTAGACAACATGACCTAAAGCACATGCTAGCCACCAACACCCCCCCGATATTATGGTCCTTACAGAAACCAGATTGCAAAAAAGAAACAAACCCCAGCCTAGGCTACATCAATTACTCACAAACTACAAATGGTGGACTTCCACAAACAAAAACGGTGGTACAATTGTCTGTGCGTATACGCAAATGCATTTCCCTGGCAACCAACTGCTCATTCGTACACTCGGACCCGAAGGGTAGACACACCTCTGTCATTTAAACACTGCCGACGTAAACCTCCTAATCATTGGCACTTATTGGCCTTCCGGTACCAGAAGCACAAGCCTCCCGCTTTGAGATGCAAGCACAAATAAAACCGTTATAAATGAAAACAAGAACTGCACTCTTCTCATCATTGGAGACATGAATGCCACAACCTCCGCCCACGACCATACAAGTACAAACAAATATATTGCAGACAAAATGTACCAAGACTTCATTAAGGACCACAACCTATTCCCAATGCCCCATCACTCGCCTGTTGGCACCAACCTACCTGAACCAAGACCCTGGACCTTCTCACGGCCCACGAGAAAGGACAGTGTAGAGAACACTACTTACTCATTTAGCCGTATTGATGATATCCTCTTGCCAACAGCCCTCGCAAACATGTGCAAACCAAGTTACACTTGTGATCTAAGCTAGTGACCACGTGCCACTCCTGGCCATAGTACCCACCTGCACTCTAAACCTGCGGATCCCTCACGTTGTAAAAGCCCAAGCCCAAACAAGCCACCCAGACCTTCGAAACGTACTTTAAAGACTCCTGGCAAGCTCTCAACATTAAACACGGCACCTATCTTCCTGAAGAAGCACCTAGAAACTACCCATGGGAACACACAGAGAACGAGTCAGGATATGACCCCTTAAAATTACAAACAAAATTACGCAAGATGAATCAGGTGGTACTAAAGATAGAAACTGACTAAATTCCTCTATACTTGACAAAAGTGCATTTAACGAGCGAATGTATTTAAAACCTGAGCAACAACACATCCCAAGGACCTGATGGTATTGTAAATGAGCTTCTACGTATGCTACCCACAGAAATGGTGGCAGATTAAGAAACCTGTAAACTTGGTGGCAAATGCATTGTAATTGGCACCAAAGACAATGTCACGGTGACGCTCGCTCCAATATGAGGAGTTTCCAGGATCAAAGTCCAGAGCAGACGCCATTCTTTCTTTTGAGACCATGGCGCATTGTCGTAGTGCTGCACTGATTTGTTGGGGTAGCTAGGATACAGGAGTAGGAATCTAGTGTTAGTTGGCTTGCCTTAGGGGTTTTGAGGTGTGCTTTGTAGTCGTGAAGAGAGACCCGCAATTTCAGAGGCTAGGTATTGAACAGGAGAAGACATATCTCTGTGTAGTCCATTTTTCTGAGCTTCATGAAAATTTTCTCTTAAAAGGTGCAAACGCTCAGGAGTCATCATGCCTATGCATTTGCCATCTGGCTTATATATGCAGGCCGCTCTGGCTTCATACAGATTTGGGAGGGAAGCCTTTTGTGTGGCGTTTTTCATTGGCGATCTGTTTTGCGCAATATCATCTTTTAGGCGGACAAGGTCCACCGTTCTGAACCAAACTTCATAGTGCCCCGTGGGAGTGATGTCCACATGTGGATTGGTTGGTTGCATATCGAAACAGGCCTTTGACCTTCTTATTTCTTTGCCTTGTGTGGATTTCCATCTGCTATGATTTATTGATGTGCAAAAACCTTGCCTCTCTAGGTTGTCAAGTCCTTCATCAAGGGGGGGTACCGGTGCAATTTGCTTAGTTTCATGAATTTGAATCATTTGCCGAAAGCTTGCCCATGAGTGCAGTAATTCTTTTGGCTCCCAGGTGGGGCTCCAGGTTACTTTGAGTAATTCGTGATGTGATGCATGTGACCTAGCTTCTTTATCGTCTAGGGAGAGGTCGTGACAGGCAGGACAGCTCCAGTCAGACTGTGCATCCATGTTACTTCTGTCTTCTTCCTTGTAGCATTGGAGCTGTTTTAGACATGACCAAAGGTAGGTGCGGTTGCATACGCTGCATTGGTACATATCTGTGGTAGGTATATTTCCTTGTTCTGTGTGTTCCTCACGTGTTCCTGGGTCACAGCAGATCTCGCAGCCGGCATCTTCCACATTTATGCGGGCAATAGGCTCCGTGCTGATTATGGTTCTGTTTTTGTCGGCTGTAAGCAGATGAAGAGCCCATTTTTCAATTATCAAGGGCTCATAGTGTATGAGGTACTGCTCTTGGTCTTCGGCTTCTGTTTCATCTGCTCTGCGTTTGTTGTTGACGTGCAGGCGATGGTCTACCACTTTTGCAGCTTGCAGAAGGTAGTGGTACATATAGTTAAAAGCATCATATGGGTCATTGAAATTCCCGCAATGCAAACCTGCAGCTCTAGAGAACAAGTGAACTGCCACTTCGCACATCCTACCACCCAAGGGTGGCTACAGAAAATTAATGAAACCCCAGTAGCACAGCCAGCACTATCATAAGTAGGCATTTGCCGCTGCAGCAATAAACATTAAGAAAGCATGGCAAAATATGCAACAGCGTGTCCATCACAAGTATACATGACGAAATGAGTGTGGCAAAAAGCCAATGCAGGGCCTTCTAAGGTTCGACTTTTTTAACGGCTTGCATACCATGGCCATGACAGACAGCCACTCAAAATAGCGACTGCAACCAGAGCCAGAGACACGTGATCAACGATCTTCAAGATCCTCACTAGCTAGCTTATGCATTCAACCCACACTTGCATGCTGCGTGCTGCGAGAACAATCACCGCACGTAGTCCACAGAACATGCCTCAAAGTGTACGCCAGCACACCACGGCACCAACTGCCTCCTGGCTCCATTTCCACTCTATTTGCATGCTGCGTGCTGCAGGATCATCTGCAAGTCCACAGAACATGCTCACAATTCGCGTCGACGCAACACAGGCTGTGTTGCACAGCACGGCGCAGCACAGCACATTTACATCCTAGCGCATCCACTCCACTTGCATGCTGCGGGCTGCGGGGTCGTCCACGCCTGCACGCTGGCGGCGCTCACGAATGCTACTGAGGGCGGGCTTCAGAGAGAAGGTGCGCTTCATCCACGCACCTAGACGTACTGTAGAGTAAAATAGGGGAATGAAAGAAAATGAATGAATGTCAGTATGTGAGGCGAGGAATGAAATAGGTACGGGTGCGATGTACGGTGGGCTAGCAGAACAATGGTGCCCTTCATCTTCATGCTTTTATACACACACACACACACAAACACACACGCACTCTCACACTGTGGGGAGGGGAGGCAGAGAGACGGGTTGGTTAGATGTGGTTTAACAAGCGTCCGTGTGGTCTCCATCACGTCATCCAGACACTGATGCTCTTTCCAGACTGCCGTCGTAATATTGCTCATGCAAAGGGGGAGCTGGATTAGCCGGTACAGCTCAGCTAAACACCACACGCTCAGCTATAGCGTTGGCTTCCTAAACAGGTTAACACAACACTAGGTGACACAGTATGACGTATGTATTTTATGCTTGAAGATTGCTTACGTCGGATCTGCATGTGCTTAGCTACAGAGAAGGGCGTATGAAAACTTGAGTGGCACTCTGGCCTGGGTCCCTGCCACCTTCAGAGGTAAGAGATGGAGAAAGGAGGCGAGAAACAGCTACGCAGCTCCCCACCTTCAGGCGTGCGAATGAGGGGCAGGAGCAGCTTGACGTTCTTGGCAGGCAGCCAGTCATACAAGCCCTGTCCCCACACCAGCGTGTTCTCATCAATCACGCCCTGCACCCAGCAGTCCTTGAGCACGTGGACAGGGCAAGGTCCCCTGCAAGCAAGAGTATGTGTGTGTGTGTGCGTGCGTGTGTGTGTGTGCATGTGTGTGTGCGCGTGTGAGTGCGTGTGTGTGCGTGTGTGTGTGTGTGTGCGCGTGTGAGTGCGTGTGTGTGCGTGTGTGTGTGTGTGTGTGTGTGTGTGTGTGTGTGTGTGCGCGCTTGCTCGTATATGCTCATGTGAGTTAATCATGTGCACCTGTGCATAAGCTTGCTTTAAAACGCATATGGGCTCCTGCATAACCGTCTGTGCACGTGTATCTGTCTAGCATGTGCATGCAGGGTGTATGGTAGTTCATTGCGTGTGAATGCGTCGTTGCACACACCTGGCGTTGTTCATGCGGTCTCTGTAGTACCAGATGTTCTTGCGCAGCAACATGCGTTGGTAGTTAATCATCTCTGTCTGGTACTGGCTGAGCTGTATTTTCCTGGGCGGAGGGCGCAGGGATTGACTCCAGGGCTTACTTGGGTCGAACTTGTCCACAGCGTGCGGCACGCCCATGTCATAGATGTGCGCCATCTCTGCTAAGTCATCACGCCTTGCTTTCTCACGGCCTGCGTGTGTGTTGTGTACGTGTGCGATAGCATACGGCCAAGTGCTAGCGCAGTGTGCGGGCAAGAAAGGCGTCATTGTAAGGACTTCTACAGACACGCACATCACACACATGCAACACACACGCTGATGAAGAGCTCAAGCACTCCCTGACCTTGATGCCGCTGCACAACTGATGAAGCCACGTCCAGGGGGCCTTGTCCCTGCTCCGCCCCATTCAAAGATAGGTCTGCGATGCCGGGGATCAGCTCGCTCACACGGCTACTCAACGCTGCAGAGGAGGAGGGGCCATCTTCATTTCCCTGGTTTGCCCCCGCTGAATCGCTGGCTGCTGCAAAGGAACTGGGCCTTTTGTGCAGCCTCAACTTCCTCGTACGTGTGCCGTCCTCAGACATGGTAGAAACAATTGGTTTATTCGTGAGTTCGGGGAGAATTCGCGATGGAGGTTGCAAAAATGCCAAAACAAGTGAAGCAGAAATTATAATATAGAGAAACTATAACAGAGAGAAATGAAATCTCAAATGTACTCACTGCCAAGGCCTCGCCTGTTGCAGGCCGGAGCGTGCAAGTCTAAGTTGAGATGTCACAGCGTTTCAAGAAGCAAGGAGCTCTGGGTTCAAACTAAAGACAAGGTGCCAGGCACGCACGCACGCGCATACACACGTGCATACACACGCGCATATACACGCACATACACACACGCATACACACGCACATACACACACGCGCATACACACGGGCATACCCACGTGCATATACACACACGCGCATACACACGTGCATACACACACACACACACACACACACACACACACACACACACACACACGCATATACACACACACACACGCATATACACACGCGCAAACACACGCGCATACACACGCGCACGTGCATACACGCAGGAAACCCTGACGTCTGCCATGGAGTCAGGGGTGAGCAGTTTTGTGTTTGCCGAGTCTCAACGGGCTTGGGCTGGTGATATGGCTACTCTGGGGCGCTTTCGCTCTCTTTTTCACGCATCAGACGGGGCGATTGTTGACGGTGAAGACGAAGAGCGGGTGGCCAGGATACACAATGTGGCAGGTGCACTATTTGCCACTGCTGCAAAGTACAATTACTGGTCCAGCCGAAACTCTAAAACAACGCAAAGGCCTTGGCTACTTCCGTCCATTGTTTAGATCTGTACACTCACACAGCCATTCATCGCACGTCTCATACCAGGGCCAGCCGATCTAAAGCGATTGGAAGATGCCATCATGGCTTCAAAACAAGCGGGCGTTGCGATCATGGATGCCACTGATTGGAAGGTCATTCCTGCAGGTGAGTACAGTGTAAAAGTGGCGGAGGGGGTCACGGAGGCCTGAAAGGGGTGTGGTTCTTGCAGGGGCACGTGGCACGTGTCAATCCACCACGGCATTTCACCTTACTGTTTGCCTACCAAACCATCATTACAGATCTCCTACTGCACACTGCACCAAGTTCAGTGACAGGTAGTTGGTGTCTTGGAGTGCTCACATGCAAATTTCCAGTAACGCAACTTGCTAGGGTGGAGTTGCCCTACGTGTGCGTTTAGCCCTCTCATTTTGTACCCAAACCAACCTTAATCGTTATAAGCACGTGCTCTGGTAGCTTGCAACGTCGACTTTGGCTAGAAACTAGACCGTCCAATCAGTTGATGGGGTGCAAATGAGTAATTGCTTCTCAAATGTAAAAAAGGTGCATGTTTGGGCGCTCAGTGACCTCCTCCTGTAAAAATGGGTAGCTTTTATCACTCCTTGGATGTTCCTGTCTGCAACCACGTGTTGTAAAGAGGATGTTAGGCCATATACATGCATTCCTCTGTACAAAGCGTGTCAAGTATTGAATTTGCTATGGAAACATAATTAGACAGGCATGCAACATTCCTATAGCAGCTATGGTGGCAAGGGTAAATTTCTGACAGAGCGCGCACTCACCATAACATACTCACATGCCCACACATACCCACACATACACACTCAAACACACACACGCACATACAAAGCAATACACACACAGACAAACACAGAAATATGCACACACATATACACACGCGCACACTCATGCATGCACATATCAAATACGGCATCACACACCATGCACACCTATGCAGAGAACTTGGTGGCCATGGCTCAGGCATCGGTGTCAAATGCCAACACGCGCGTGTTTGCCGTTGCAAACACTGCCCAAGAGGCAGAGCTCATGCTGGGCGCTTTAGAGGTCAGGGTTGTCCCATAACTAATCAGGGTATATATTCTAGGTCATGACTACCTATCTAATTTAGGTCATGACTACCTATAAAATTTAGGTCATGACTACCAATATATTTTAGGTCATGACTACCTATATAATCTAAGTCATGACTACCTATATAATTTAGGTCGTGACTACCTATAAATTCTAGGTCGTGACTACCTATATAATTTAGGTCATGGCTACCTATGTAATATGCCATGACTACCTATATGATTTAGGTCATGACTACCTACATAATTTAGGTCATGACTACCTGATCAGTGAGGTAGCTTGAACCGATGGTGTTCTAAAGTGGGAACTGATGGCCAACTAAAGTGAAAGCTGGTCTGGCATCTGCTGCTGTGTGCTGCATCCTTCTAAGTGAAATTGATCAGCAGCTTACAGGCGAGGCCCTTCTAAGTGGCCCTTCTCTTTCTAAGTTGCCCTTCTAAGTGAAATTGATCAGCAGCTTACAGGCGTGGCCCTGAAATTGATCAGCATACTGGCGTGGCCCCTGAGACCTGAAGTGCGCACGCTTACTCCAACAGCCGTGCGACTCAACATTTTTTCATTTATGTGCCGCGCACCGACTCACCAGCTGACGTGCGCACGCTTACTCCAACAGCCGTGAGACTCAAACATTTTTTCATCTATGTGCTGTGCACCGACTCACCAGCTGAAGTGCGCACGCTTGCTCCAACAGCCGTGCAACTTAACATTTTTTCATTCATGTGCCGCGCACCGACTCACCAGCTGAAGTGCGCACGCTTGCTCCAACAGCCGTGCGACTCAACCATTTTTTCATCTATGTGCCGTGCACCGACTCACCAGCTGAAGTGCGCACGCTTGCTCCAACAGCCACGAGACTCAACCGTGTTTTCATTTACCTTCACAGGTGGGAGTGCACGGCGTGCTGCTGCGCACCGACTCACCAGCTGAAGTGCGCACGCTCGCCCAGGCGCTGCAGGCCATGCAGCAGGCATCTGTGCCTGCATTACACCTTGAGGCTGCACTCGTCACTCACGTCGCCCCTGCTGGCATGGGTGAGTGTGTGTGTGACATGAGTAGGGTCGGCCAGAGCCATATTGGTGTAAGTGCGGTATAGAATAGACGGTTTACAGTGTACATACGGTAGTTTTAGCAGGGATCCCATCAAATATACGGCGTATATGTGTGTGTCTGGTCAATCCTAGGCATGATCTGTATCAGATCTCACACATTACTCTTGCGAGAGGCGGGGTTAAGTGAGTGTCTTGCGCACCATGTGTTGTTTGCAAAGTTGTGTGAAACGCGGAAAACGTTACAAGGATCATGGCAATCTCCTCAATGCTGCACGTGTCTATATTTGTGTTTGCCTGTGCGCTGGAGACATGAGTGAGGATGTATGTGATTTCCTGCAGAGGTCACGCTTCTTGCTGTGACCTGCTGTGATCTGCTGTGGCTTCGTGACATGTGCAAAATGTGATTATTACAAAGGAAGTAGCTCGACCTGTCCTAGCTGTATGGATCACCAGTGGTACACGTTTGGCATGAGCTTAAAATCAGGCACAGTTGTTTGCTCTCTCTCTGTGTGTGTGTGTGTGTGTGTGTGTGTGTGTCTGTGTGTGTGTGTTTATGTGTGAGTGTGTGTTGTGTGCAGGTGATGAGAACGTGTGTGTGTTTGTGTGTGCTTATGTGTGAGTGTGTGTTGTGTGTTGTGTGCAAGTGATGAGAACGTGTGTCAGGTTGGAGACCAGCGTCTGGTTGCCTGGAAAAAGCATTTCATCATGAGCAATTTATTTGCTCTGTGCATTATTATGTGTGTTTGTGTGTGTGTGTGTGCAGGCGAGCGCGTGTGTGTGGACCTTGCCAACATGTTGGTGCCTGGAGAGGGCATGCTGGTGGGCTCTTTTGCCAGTGGGCTGCTGCTGGTTCACTCAGAGTGTGAGGAGAGCGAGTGAGTGAAAACTGCTGCTGGTTCACTCAGAGTGTGAGGAGAACGAGTGAGTGAAAACTGCTGCTGGTACACTCGGAGTGTGAGGAGAGCGAGTGAGTGAAAAGTGCTGCTGGTTTACTCAGAGTGTGAGGAGAGAGGGAGTGAAAACTGCTGCTGGTACACCCAGAGTGTGAGGAGAGCGAGTGAGTGACAACTGCTGATGCTGATTGCTCTCAGGATGTGATGAGATCGAGTGAGTGGGTATCGATAGGGTGAGGAAGGAATGAGCAGTGGTTGGCGCGCTTACTCCTACAAAGCAGGGTTACAGCACTGTCAAACCTCATGGTTTGCCCGCTGCTCTTGGAAAAGCAGCCGATCTAGGTAAGGCCGCTGATCTAGGTAAGGCTGAACATTCTGATCGTTGGCTATAACGTCTAATCACGCTTGAGAGCAGAGAAAACAATCGAGTCTGTGTTCATGCACTAGTTATGGAGAAGGAAGCTTTACGTTGAGTAGAAGTTGGAAAGCAGAGAGAGCAAAAATGACTTTTCTTATGGAGAGAAGTAGGAAAAGAGGTTTGCAGCGAAAACCACTCCCCACATTTATCAAGGAAAGGAGCCACTGAGGTTTTTGAGCTCTGAAAAGAGTGACATTGGTGACAAAATTTAAGGCCAGTGCTTGGGAGCTTGCTATGTGCTGTCAGCCTCACGTGACTGTCGTCAGTGCTGTGTGTTTGCTGTGTGTCCGTTGCTGTGTGCTGTCAGCCTCACGTGACTGTCGTCAGTGCTGTGTGTTTGCTGTGTGTCCGTTGCTGTGTGCTGTCAGCCTCACGTGACTGTCGTCAGTGCTGTGTGTTTGCTGTGTGTCCGTTGCTGTGTGCTGTCAGCCTCACGTGACGGTCGTCAGTGCTGTGTGTTTGCTGTGTGTCCGTTGCTGTGTGCTGTCAGCCTCACGTGACTGTCGTCGCTGTATGCCTGTTGCTGCTGTGCGTCCGCTCTGTGAGTCACTGAGGGCAGCTCGTGCTGAAGCTGACTTTGACCACACACACACACACACACACACACACACACACACAAATGTGTGCACTCTCCAGGTACATTGCCAGCAGGCCGTTCCGCTGCAATGCAGGTACGCCCTTGCAAACACAAACTGGTGGTTTTATACAGAGCCCCTACCTCCACTCTGATGAGTCAGCTTAGTGAAGGCCACGCCATTCCTGTTTAATGGTGAAGGCACGCCATTCCTGTTTAATGGTAAAGGCCACGCCATTCCTGTTTAATGGTAAAGGCCATGCCATTCCTGTTAAATGGCGAAGGCACGCCATTCCTGTTTATTGGTGTGTTTGAAAAAAGACGGACATAGTGGTGTGGTGATTGTGAGTGTGTTGCGTTGCATGGCTTTGTGGCGCGTATGCAAGCAGGCACAGGAGGCACAGGAGGTTGCACCCTCATGGGTGCTAGCAAGTCGCAGGGCTGCAAGGAAACAGCAGCAAAATAATGATCACAATGGTTACAATGGGGGGTGACCTTCAGCCAGGTTGTTTGGTTGATCGGCTGCTGACTGCTCTCGGCCAGCCACAAGTAAAGCCTAAGCTCAGAAAGAAAGAGAAAAAGTGTAGTGTTCTGTTGAAAAAGGAAATTATGAACAAGTTGGTTGTTGACCTGTTGCAGCAAAAACAGCAAAATAATACAATTAGATTCAACATGACTGGCATGGACAAGGAAAGGTTTAGAGCAATTGCGTAGCATGTTGTCCCCAATCACGCTTGTCCCTGATGCGTTTCCCTTTTGTTTATGCTGGAGGATTCCTACGGTGCTTGGTACCGTGGTGGATGTGGGGAGTGACCTTTACCGCCTGGAGGGTTTTGTTAATTCAAATGTGCTGCAACAACAATTCTGTTGTTCCCATCCCCTTTCCGTGAATCCAATGATTATTCCAAAAACTTTACACATCCATTGCTTAAATCCTTTGCTTAAATCCGTCTGATCCATTGCTTAAATCCATGAGTGCCCTGCCACTTTTTGATTGCTTCCTATGATGTATCCTACTGTTCTATTTATGGTTCAGTGGTATTGCCGCGGGGTGGTATTGGGTTCTTTGTCGGCTCAAGGTGCAGCAACACAAGCAGCTTGATTTTTTTCGGATACGTCTGCTGAACTGTAGTGGTACAAGTAGCACAGCCATTTACTGATGGCACATTTATGACGTTTGGCTCCCTTGTCAGCAAAGCCGTCGCAGCATGAGTAGTTCAGGCTCTTCGTTTTTGGGTGGTGCATTCGAGGCTTTTGATTCCTTTGTCAGCAAAGCCATCGTAGCAGGAGCAGTTCATTTTTTTCCAGGTGGCGCATGTGTGAGGTTTGGCTCCCTTGTCGACAAAGCTGTAGCAGCACCAGCTCGCTAAAAGCAGGTCCGTGCCATATCCCATGTCTGTGTCTTCCTGTGGGTGTAGATGTGGGTGTAGATGTGGGTGTAGATGGGTGTAGATGGGTGTAGATGGGTGTAGATGTGGGTGTAGATGTGGGTGTAGATGTAACCCTGAACTCGTAACACACGGTTGGGTAGTCAAATTGTGTAGGGTTGGCCAGAACCGAAAATGTACACTGTATATGACCGTATGTAAGGTAATTTCCCTGCTAAAATTACCGTATATACACCATACACCGTATATGCGTATGTATGTGTGGTTTTCGCCAACCCTAAAAATGTGGCTTTGTCATTTACACCAAGCTGCCATGGAGGGAGAGCTGCCGTGGAGGGAGATCAAAACCAAAAATGGGCTGCAGGCCCTCACAAAAGCAAAACAACGCAAAGAAGCAAGTGCCAAGTCCATAAGTCAGATACAAGCGAGCTCAGATGGGAACACCCACAAGTCAAAGCACACAAGCTGAGGGGGGGGTGGGAAAAACAACCCAATCAAAAGCAAGGCATAAAAAGAATGCCTAAAACGAGAGTACACAGCACTTTATGCAAAGTGCTTGCCAGATCTCAGCCTACGCTCACTACGCAAGAACTCCAGTTCTACAGCTGAAGCAGAGAACT
>Ga0307947_1003597_pt1 | contig 12416 bp, 14 predicted proteins | sample OrgLakmetagen232_FD_201840 | JGI IMG/M metagenome (GOLD analysis project Ga0307947, IMG submission 201840) | Saline water microbial communities from Organic Lake, Antarctica - #232 | ecosystem: Environmental > Aquatic > Non-marine Saline and Alkaline > Saline | place: Antarctica: Organic Lake...
GCCCGCTGGCGCAGACACCCCTCGCGAGGGCCACGTGAAGAGGAGACGGCGAGGCTGGTCTCCTGATAACCATGCATACCAACACAGGTCGCCAGACCCGACAAAAATTGAGAGAGCCACTGCAACAAGCACAGCGGCTCTATTTTTTTTTTTCATCATGCCATCGAAAAGATACTTGAGTGAGAGAGTATTTAGGTTGCATTTTCAGCCACGAGTTAAACAGAAAGAGTGGGGCCGTCTCACACACAAGGGGACGGCCAAAATTGCTCCACAAGGTGACACAGGTATATAATAAGCGACTGACTGCCATCAGGCATAACAGCCATCTTGCTGCGTCCATCCTGCTGCTCTATGTACAGAAGTGCGATGCCTAAAACAAGTGACTGCCGTCAGCCATAACAGCCATCCCGTGTTCATCCTGCTGTTAAAAAAGAGCGATGCCTAAAATGAGTGACTGCCGTCAGCCAAAACAACCACCCTACCGCGTTCATCCTGCTGTCAAAAACACAAGTGCTGTTCTGAAAAGTCACACATAGCATGTCCTCTTAAATAGCATTTGTGGGCTCGTTGTGATGAGGAAACTAGCAAAGGACCACTGCTTGTGCCCTCCTGCTTATATCACCCACCCAGCAATCCTGTACATGTACATGTAATAACATGGTACTCATACACATTACACACACATATCACACTCACACACAGAACGCACGTATACGCGCACATACACACACCCACACACCCACACACACAAACACACACTCACACACAGAACGCACGTACGCGCACACATACACACACATACAAACACACACGTATTGCACAAGCTGTCGCGTGTCTCGTGCTTTTCATTCCTTATAAACGGGAAGATAAATTACAGACCATTGCTGAGGAACAAACCTGCGGGCTCATGCCACCTCGCTCGCGCGCGCACAAATAATGTGCTATGCAGGGCATTACTCCACAAATGAGACCGAAACTGCGTGCTCATGCCACCTCGCTCGTGCGCATCATATATACGCAACAAAAGCAAGTCCTCCACAAATGAGACCAAACCTGCTGGCTCATGCCTTTGCAACACATGCCACTGCAGCACACCACACACACTGGAAAACTCAAACTCTGAGATGCTGCGCTAGGCTTATCGCTGGCGTGTGACGATGGTGCGCTCTCTCCTCATCTGAAATTCCCCTGTGTGTGTGTGTGTGTGTGTGTGTGTGTGTGTGTGTGTGTGTGTGCGCGCACGCGTCTGTACACGTGTGTGTGTGTGTGTTTGTGTATGCGTGCGTGTTTGAATGTGTCTGGGTGCATCTTTGTGTATATCTCTGTGCGTGTTCAAGTGTGCGTGTGCACGTGTTTGTGTTTGTGCGCATGGTTACGCGTGTGTTTGTGTGCATGCACGCGTGCATGTGTGCGTGTGTGTACTTGCAATACACATTTGTATGTGTGCTGTTGTTGTGTAGCCATTCATTTACCTTGAGAGTCTAAGGCACACAGCGCACGCAGGACCAGGGTCTCAGGCTCCCCCATAGCTACCATCTCATCTAGCAGCTTTCTGTGGTGTGTGTATGTGCGTGTACGCGTTTGTGTGTGTATGTGTGTGTGCATGTGTGTGTGTGTGTGCCACAATTCGGTTCTCATCAGAAACAGAATACCCACTGAGATTCTCGTGTGCGATGCTTTCCGCTGCAAGTGTGCTGAAGTCTAGCATAATCACTTTCGTGAAAGGACATTGGACACGAATAAAAGCTTAAAGCACGAGCATAACATGCACGCACACTCACACACATACACACATACACACACACGCACCTGAGCTTCATGGATCCACCAATGTGAATGCGCCGACGGATTTTGTCTTCAAGCCGGTGAATGCGCTCGCGCTGCACGCATGTGTATGTATGTGTATGCGTGTGTGTGTACATGTGTGTGTGCGCGTGCGTATGTGTGCATCTGTATGTGTGTTTGAACTAGTCAATGTGTGAATGTGTGTGTATGTGCGTCTGTGTGTGCGTGTGTGTGTGAGTGTGTGAATGCGTGCGTATATGTGTGTCTGTCTGTATGTATGGACTAGTCTGTGTGTGTGTGTGTGTGTGTGTGTGTGTGTGTGTGTGTGCGTGCGTGCGTGTGTGAGTGTGTGTGTGTGTGTGTGTGTGTGTGTGTGTGTGTGTGTGAAAAACAGTGTTTCATCAGACCCACTTTAATGTAAAAGCAAGATGTGACCTGGCCTCCATCACAAAAATCCATGAGAATTTGGTGTTTCAAAGCATTCCAATTGGTGTGTGTGTTGAGCTCTGCTACTTCAAAATGCTCATAATTGTTTAGGTGCGCACGCATTTCCACATACGCACACACACATTAACAGACACACACACACACTAGTACAGCCTGGATAGACACATACACACACAATTCCACATACGCACGCACGCACCCACATGCACGTACACATACGTACACACACCTGGGGGTCTGAGTTAACGTTGTACTGCACCACTCCTGACTTGACAGCATCCATTGTGGATTTTCGGAACAGCTCGATGGCCATCTCCACGTGCTCAAGGTTGCCGGTCGTCTGTGAGTGTGCGAGTGTGTGTGTGTGTGTTTACGTGTGTGTGTGTGTGTGTGTTTACGTGTGTGTGTGTGTGTGAGCATGCATGCTATTTACTGCACAAATTGAATTACACTGAAATCTGCATAAACTCACGCACCACACAAACCACACATGCACACACACACGCACGCACACACACAACCAAGCCATTACACACACCTGCAAGGACATCTTGGCCAAGGACTCGCTGATTCGAATGATGGCCTCCAGCTGACGCACAGTCACAGGCACTGGGGGTGTGTCACTGTCATCGCGCTCACACGCTTTGCGAGCCTGCGCACGCACGCACACACACAAATGCACAAATGCAATTGACACTGTCATAGGGGGCGTGTGTCTGTCGTCGTGCTCACACACTTTGCAAGCCTGTGTACGCACACACAAACACACACACACTCAAACTCTCACACACACACTCACACACACACACACCACATACACACCTCATCCCTGATCTCCACGTAGTATGCGGCCAGGCGCTCCTGAGCGCTCTCACTCAAGCGTGGGGCGCACTGAGACCGGCAGTAGTGGATGTAGCGCTTCAAAAAGTCCACCTCACTGCGATACAGGCAAGCGTAATTTTTAAAGCTTAGTCTGGCTTAGTCATAATAAAAAAGCACCGGACGAGTGCTTCGTCAAGCATTTGAAGGCAACTGCAGATGTGGCTTGGACTAAATTGCAGCTGCTTGCACGTAGGCACGCATGCATGCACGCATGCGCACATACACACACCCACAAACATGCAAATATGCAAACACACACACGCACGCATACACACGCACACGCACACGCACACGCACACGCACACTAAACAGCACATACAAACACACACGCACACACACTAAACAGCACATACAAACACACACACATACACACCTGCGCTCTTCTTCATTGCCCTCATTGGCACCGCTGGCTCCTAGGCGTGTGCGGACACCAGCAGTACGGTGGTTGTCCATCACCTGTGTGTGTATGTGTGTGCGCGTGTGTGTGTGTTTGCGTGTGTGTGTATGTGTGTGTGCGCGCGCGTGTGTGTGTGTGTGTGTGTGTGTGTGTGTGTGTGTGTGTGTGTGTGTGTGTGTGTCTTAAGGCCACAGATCAAGATCAAACCTTGAACAACGTATGCCCTGCCTTTCTGCAGCAAGAGTTTATTGTCTTCACCACTCTGGCATCATGACTTATGGCATGGTGACTCTGGCATTGTGACTTATGCTAGTGGAGCACCTAACTCGTACTAGTGGAGCACCTAACTCGTTATCCTCATTATCCTGACAGTAATCGATAACCATCACGGCTTTTGCCAGTAAATAATCCCTTCTGTCTGTGTGTAAATGCAGCACACAGGATCTCACCTTTCTGGCAACCAGTGTTGTTAAAAATGAAATGTTAAAGGGGAGGGACTCATGTTTGTGTGTGTGTCGGTGCAGCACATCATGTTTGTGTGTGTCAGTGCAGCACATCATGTTTGTGTGTGTGTCAGTGCAGCACATCATGTTTGTGTGTGTGTGTGTGTGTGTCAATGCAGCACGTCATGTTTGTGTGTGTGTGTGTGTCAGTGCAGCACATCATGTTTGTGTGTGTGTCAGTGCAGCACATCATGTTTGTGTGTGTGTCAGTGCAGCACGTCATGTTTGTGTGTGTGTGTGTCAGTGCAGCACGTCATGTTTGTGTGTGTGTCAGCGTAGCACGTCATGTTTGTGTGTGTGTCAGTGCAGCACATCATGTTTGTGTGTGTGTGTCAGTGCAGCACGTCATGTTTGTGTGTGTGTGTCAGTGCAGCACGTCATGTTTGTGTGTGTGTCAGCGCAGCACATCATGTTTGTGTGTGTCAGCGCAGCACATCATGTTTGTGTGTGTGTGTGTGTGTCAGTGCAGCACGTCATGTTTGTGTGTGTGTCAGTGCAGCACGTCATGTTTGTGTGTGTGTCAGCGCAGCACAACATGTTTGTGTGTGTCAGCGCAGCACATCATGTTTGTGTGTGTGTCAGTGCAGCACATCATGTTTGTGTGTGTCAATGCAGCACGTCATGTTTCTGTCAATCATGGCATCACAGACTTTCACTGGCAAGTGAGTCGTCTATGTTTTTTGTGTGTCAGTGTAGCACATCTAACAATCTGGAATACTTGGTTGGCATCCAAGCCTTCACTGGCAAGTGACTCGTCTATGTATTTTGTGTCAGTGCAGCAAACTGTTTCTCACCTTTCTGGCAATCATGGCATCACGGCTTTCGCTGGCAGGGTCCTTGACGATGAAAATGAGATCAAAGCGAGAAAGAATGGTGGACTGCAAGTCGATGTTGTCCTGAGCACTGCGCAGGTCGTCGTACCTGTGTGTGTGTGTGTGTGTGTGTGCAAACGGAATAGTTTCAAAGAAAAAAGAAGGTAGTACGCGGTAGAGTGGGCTCAGAGTTCAGGACGTCCTGGGCACTGTGCAGATCGTCGCACCTGTGTGTGTAATTGTGTGTGGTTGTGTGTGATTGTGTGTGATTGTGTGTGATTGTGTGTGTGTGTGTGATTGTGTGTTATTGTGTGTGTGATTGCGTGTGTTTGTGTGTTGGTACACACGCAATTGTTTCAAACAGGAAACAAGAGGACATTCTTATGTAATCTTGAAATTGCCGTCATTAAACTAAGAAGATGTACGAGTTAGTATGCAGGGTTGGCCAGAACCATATATATACGGTGTATATACGTTTTTTTGGCAGGAAAATCACTAAATATACGGTGAATATATACGGTTCTGGCCAACCCTATTAGTATGCGGTAGGTTGGGCTCAGAGTTATGGACGCCCTGGGCACTAATCAGATTGTTGCACCGGAGTGTGTTGGCATGTTTTGTGGTTTGTGAAGCGTATGTAAAGATGGTGAGAGAGAAGTATGAAAATATATGAAGCATAAGGAATGAAAGGTGAAGTATAAAAATGAGGTGAATGAATAATTAAAATGAGGTGAAGTATGGAAATATATGAGGTGAAGTATGAAAATGAGGTGAATGAATAATTAAAGTGAGGTGAAGTATGAAATTATATGAGGTGAAGTATGCAAATATATGAGGTGAATGAATAATTAAAATGAGGTGAAGTATGAAAATATATGAGGTGAAGTAAGAAAATATATGAGGTGAAGTATGCAAATATATGAGGTGAAGGGTGCCGCTGGCTTGACACACACACCAGGTGTTGTTCCCTGCGCATTTGTAAGGTTGGCCAGAACCATATACCTACATATAGGGTTGGCCAGAACCATATATATACGATGTATGTACGGTGTTTTAGGCAGGAATATCAACAAATATACGGTCATATACGGTTCTGGCGAACCCTACCTATATACGGTGAATATACCGTAATTCTTGCAGGGATTTCATCAAACATATATGGGCATGTCCGGCGTATATATACATACAGTTCTGGCCAGCCCTACACAATTTTTAACCAACAAATTACCCGGTTGTGCACAATTGGTAAGCACGCTGTGTGCTCTACATCGTACGTACCTTTCTATTTGCATTTTTTGCCTATTCACAATGAAAACCCTTTTGTTCTTACTACTTACTACACAGCCTCTAAATGCAGCTGCCAAAAGGGAGCAAGAAGACAAGTCACACCGTACGTGCCAAATTCAACGTAAGAGAGGAACAACAACGCAGGTAGCAGATCCCGCTCCCCACATCAAGGAGGAGCCAAAGTTTGACGCAGGAAGGTCGTTGCGAAACAACGAGCATACACTGAGCACACAATTTTTCAACATGCTACGCACCTCCCTGAGGGGGGTCAGTAGCTGCTTTGGTCGGCAGCAGTCATGCATTTGCAAGAAAAGCAAACACCAAACACACATTTTTTTGACATGCCACGCACCTCCCTGAGAGAGAGGTTGGCAAAACAGCCATGCGCTTGTGGCAAAACAGCCGTGTGCTTGTGGCAATAGCATACACCAAACACACGACATTTTGACATGCTACATACCTTCCTGAGGGGGATTGGTCGCTGCTTTGATCGTCAGCAGCCGTGTGCTTGTGGCAATAGCACACACCAAACACACGACGTTTTGACAAGCTACGTACCTTCCTGAGGGGGGGTTGGCAGCAGCAAGCACACTGGTCCTGCTCTTCAGCATGGTTGTGATGCCGGCCTTAGCTATGGAGATGGTCTGCTGCTCCATGGCCTGTGTGCGTGCGTGCGTGCATGTGTGAGTATATGTGTATGCATGTGTGTGTATGTGCGTGTATTTGCGTGTATGCGTGTGTGTGTATGTGTGTGTATGTGTGTATGTGTGTGTATATGTGTGTGTAATGATAGTGCTCTTTTAAATTAGCATGACTGTAGTGCTGGACACAGGACGGTCTGCTGCTCCATGTCTGTGTGTGTGTGTGTGTTTCCGTTTTATAGAAGTGTGCACGTGTGGTTGCGTGCGTGCGGTACCAGCCTTATTCAGTGGCTTTGTGTGTACGCATGAGCACGTGCTTATAAACTTATCATCTTATTATGCGACCAAAAAAACACGCACCCCCCTGCGCCCCCTGATTTTACAATCTCACGCTGGCAACACCTCCTCCCCCCCCTCCCCACCCCCTACACACACACACACACACCTCGTGAATGGCCACCCTGTCCTCCGGCCTCATCTTGTCAAATTCGTCAATGCATACCACACCATTGTCCGCCAGCACCATGGCCCCACCCTCTAGGTAGAATTCTCTGCTGCCGGGGTCCTGCAATCGACGCAAAGTCAACAGCACGTGTGTGCGTGCGTGTGTTGGTTGTGTGTGTTGTATGTGTGTGCATGCGTTGCATGTTTGTGTGTGTGTGCATTACCTGTGTGTGTCTGTTTGTTTGTTTGTTTGTTTGTTTGTTTGTTTGTTTGTTTGTTTGTTTGTTTGTCTGTTTGTTTGTTTGTTTGTTTGTTTGTTTGTTTGTTTGTGTTTGTGTGTGTGTGTGTGTGTGACTAACTGGAAGGTGAAGCGAAATGTTGCCGGAGATGGCAGAAGTTACGGTGGCAGAAGATAAAGTAGGCCGTATGAATGCATTTATACGTACATGTATGATGCACGTATATATGGGTTTGTTTACACATCTTCCTGCCAACAAAACAGCATGCAACACGTGTACAGCAATTCCAGGGTTATTACGCCTCCCTCCTCCTTAAACTGAATCTGCATATGTATTGCTACACAACACACAACAACGCCGCACGCACACAAAAACACACACACACGCATGTATGCACATGCGCACCTGCAACACCGTTGCTGTCAGATTAGCACACACACACACACACACACACACACACACACAGACACAGACACAGACACACACAAGAAACACCCACGCAGCAACACTAACGCATCTAAGCACGCACACCTGCAACACCGTTGCTGTCAAATTAGCTCACACACACGCACACACAGACACAAGTAACCCCACGCACCAAAACCCACGCATCTAAGAACGCGCACCTGCACTACTGCTGCTGTCAAACCAGCAAACACAAAAAAAAAAACTTACCCACAAATAAACACACATACACACACACCCACGCATCTAAAGCACGCACACCTGCACTACTGTTGCTGTCAGGCCAGCAGCACTTGAGCCTTTGCCTGATGTGTAGACAGCAATGGGAGCCTGCACAGGAAAGTGGTGAGGGAGAATCGTGTGTGTGTGTGTGTTTGCGCGCGTGTGTGTGTGTGTGTGCTGTGCGCGCATGTTTGTGTGTTTGTATGTGTGTTTGATGCACGCATGTTGCTGTGCGCTGCAGGCACTGTACGCTGTGGGTGCAATATTTGCAAGTGCAGATGCTGCAGCACCCTTTTGCACGCATATATATAAAACTATATATATAGCGCTGGAGATGCATATACATAAATAAATAACAAATATATATATTGCCGGCGCTGTAGGTGCAGTGTAGGTGCAAACACTGCAGTGTAGGTGCAAATACTGCAGGTGCAGACGATGCAGGTGTAGACGCTGCAGCGCCTTTTTCGTTGCCTATAATGTTTTGCCCGCAAAGCAGTGCGCAAAGCCAATTTAATTGATGGCCTCAGTTAGGACGGAGCAAGGGCCGCCCACTCACTCGGTCACTAACGCACTAACGCACTCACACACTCACTCACTCACTCACTCACTCACTCACTCACTCACTCACTCACTCACTCACTCACTCACTCACTCACTGAATCACTTTGGATACATGTGTGTTTGCACGTACGTAAGGGTCTTCCCTCACTCTCTCACCACTTTGGATGCAATTTATGACTTGGCAGAGAGCGATCGCCCTTTCCTCCACACCCACAGAATTATTGGAGCTTTTGCGTCCTTAACTGCAGCCTTTCACTCACTCATGTACTCACAGTTTTAATCATCTCTTCACTCACACACTCACTCACTCACGCACGCACGCACACACACACAAGCACGCATGCACGCACGCACGCACGCACGCACACACACACTCACTCACTCACTCACAAACTCTCTCACTCACTCAACAATCTGTAAGTCACTCACCACTTTAGATGCAAACTTAAGGAACTGAGACTTGGCGGTGGAGGGGTCTCCCAGCAGCAGTACGTTGATGTCCCCCCTTCGGTTTGTGCCGTCCGGGAGCGACTGCAGACAGACATTTTTAGTTTAATTTCATTTGATATGTTTCTGTATCTTCAAGGCATCCCCCATTTTGTTGATGCCGTCCGGGAGCCACTGCAAACAGGCATGTTGAGTTTGAGGTCACTTGTTGATCTCATGAAACGTGTTCTTGTCATAAGTGGCATATGGTGTTTTGTGCGTGCTGGACAGGAGCAATTGCGAATATAGAGATTATGATTCAAAGGTCCACCTGACAGTCAAATTCATGAGGGTACGGGGGGGGTACCCTCAGGGTACGTTTGTGTTTGAATACATTACAAGCATTACCCACTGTTTGCGTGCTATTTGGGAGCGGCTGCGAACAGAGTTTCAGGATGAAAGGTTGCTTGTTCATGTGTGTGTGTTTGTGTGTGTTTGTGTGTGTGTGTATGTGTGTGTGTGTGTGTGTGTGTGTGTGTGTGTGTGTGTGCGCGTTGAAGGCATCCCCCTATTAATGGGTGCCGGACAGGAGCAACGATACAGGAATATTCAAGTAATAAACAGCTTAATGCTCGGTGTTCTTTTTATGGGAAGGGAAGGGCGGCTATGTGCGTGTTGGTGCTTTCTAGTGCAGTACAAAATGGTGTGTGTGTGTGTGCGTGTTGGTGCGTGTTGGTGCTTTCTAGTGCAGTACGAGATCGTGTGTGTGTGTGCGTTTGTGTGTGTGTGCGTGTGTTGGTGCTCTCTGCTGCAGTACGAGATCGTGTGTGTGTATGTGTTGGTGCTTTCTAGTGCAGTACGAGATCGTTTGTGTGTGTGTGTGCGTGTGTGTGTGTGCTTTTTGGTGCAGTACGAGATCGTGTGTGTGTGTGCGTGCGTGTGTTTTGTGGTGCAGTACGAGATGGTGTGTGTGTGCGTTTGTGTGTGTGTGTGTGTGTGTGTGTGTGCGTGTGTGTGTGTGCTTTTTGGTGCAGTACGAGATGGTGTGTGTGTTTGTGTGTGTGTGTGTGCGCTTTTGGTGCAGTACGAGATCAAGGGCACACAACTTCCGGCAGCAGTTCCCTGATGTCCCCTTTGAGGTGATATGTTTCACATTTAAACGTGTACACATACGCACGCACACACACACAGACACACACACACACTCACACAAACGCACGCACAAACACACACACACAGATACAAACAAAACACACACGCGCACACACCTTCCGCGATCCGCCCATAAGTAAGCACGCCACCGCCTTCTTGATGTCTTCTGCGCCAAAAATGTTAGGGGCGATCTTGGCAAACAGCACCTCGTGCACCTTGTCTTGCTTCGAAAAGCGCTCAAATTCAGCAATCTCGGATTGCCTGCGTGGTGTGTGTATGTACGTGCATGTGTTTGTATGCATGCGTGTATGTATGTGTATATGCATGTGTCAAGGAGAAATCCATCCCTGGGTACCCCTCAAATTGGTCAGCGCAAGTTATTGTATTATTGTATCATCGAACGAGAGGGCAACAGTTGCTTTTTTTGCAAGGTACGCCACTTTTGTTACGCAGATGACAAACTAGGAAGGGGCCCAACAGAAAACGCAAATGGTCGCTGACTATTATCCAAAGTAATTAATAGGACGCGTGTAGTCAGCCTCCCCGGCCATACGAGTCACTTGAAGCTGGAGTGCAAACGTGGGAGCCTCCTGCCTGGTCTTGAAGGGATGCACCTGTTGCCTTTTGCATGGTACCCCACTGTTTTTTGCGCAGATGACAAACTAGGAAGGGGCCCATCACACAAAACGCAAATGGTCACTGACTATTATCCAAAGTAACTAAAAGGACGCGTGTAGTCAGCCTCCCTGGCCTTACAAATTACGTGAAGCTGGAGTGCAAATGTGGAAGCCTCCTGCCTGTTTCTGAAGGGGTGCCTTTATTGCACCCACACGGCCTGGGGAGGCCTAGGAGAAATGGTCGACCCCCCAAGGGGACAACTTATGAAGTAACATTTTCATATGAATTCAAATTACAAGCTCGGGATTGGGACGTAATTGCCCCCATATATATGGGACCAAATCCGTCCCAATTTCTTCGAGTCTACTCGCGAGTCCGAGTTGCACGGGTTGCCTGGACGACCCTATACAAATAGGGTCGTCCAGGACAACCCGTGAGGGACGCTGGTACTCGCGACGATCCCCTTAGTTATCGGCGCAAGTCTAGGTTCGCGAGCAGAGTCGGAATAGGTGTAAGTATGAGTCCCCTGTGCCTCCTTGTAGGGGCACCACTCTCATGGAATTGCTCATGGATTTGCTCTCATGGAATTGCTCTTTATGGAATTGCTCTGGAATGCTCTCATGGAATTGCTCTCATGGAATTGCTGGATTTGCTCTCTCATGGAATTGCCCTACAGGGGGGGCCTATCACAACAAATCATAACAATGCAAGCCCACTCCCAGCCATCAAGAAGGGGATCGACCTTTTATGCACACTCTCACAACCTGGGGAGGCCTGTCAACCCCCATCTGAAAAAGGACTCACGTGAAGTTGAAGCGCGAGTGTGAGTCTCCTGCCTCTTCTTTTAGGGACACCTTTTATGCACACTCTCACAACCTGGGGAGGCCTGTCAACCCCCGTCTAGAAAAGGACTCACGTGAAGTTGAAGCGCGAGTGTGAGTCTCCTGCTTCTTCTTGTAGGGACACCCTTTACGCACACTCTCACAAATTGCGAATGACTTAAAACCGCATCTGAAAAAGGACTCACGTGAAGTTGAAGCGCGAGTGTGAGTCTCCTGCCTCTTCTTTTAGGGACACCCTTTATGCACACTCTCACAACCTGGGGAGGCCTGGAGTGACTGTAAACTCCCATCTGGAAAAGGACTCACGTGAAGTTGAAGCGCGAGTGTGAGTCTCCTGCTTCTTCTTGTAGGGACACCCTTTACGCACACTCTCACAAATTGCGAATGACTTAAAACCAGGGATGGGTCATACGGCGTAGGTGTATTATACGTCGTATCGTATTTATCACGTATATATCCGTATTTTTCGAATTGCTCCGTATAATACGATTTTGGGCACTTAACGAATTTTGCAGCCACAAGCCCCCCAGAGCACCCCAGAAGCACTCCCAGGCCCTCAAGAGCCCCACAGAGGCACTTCCAAGCCCTCTAGAGCCCCCAGAGGAACTCCCAGCCCCTCAGAACGTAGCATGATCACTTGCCTATTGCTACCACAACCCAGAAGGTGGTGCCTGTAGCGTAGATGAATTG
>Ga0307947_1003598_pt1 | contig 12415 bp, 10 predicted proteins | sample OrgLakmetagen232_FD_201840 | JGI IMG/M metagenome (GOLD analysis project Ga0307947, IMG submission 201840) | Saline water microbial communities from Organic Lake, Antarctica - #232 | ecosystem: Environmental > Aquatic > Non-marine Saline and Alkaline > Saline | place: Antarctica: Organic Lake...
GGCCCTACTTCACCAAGCCTCGGTAAAGTTGGCGCCTTAGGTCAAGGGGCCCTACTTCACCAAGCCTTGGTAGACTTGGTTTGCTTCCCTAGGTCAAGGGGCCCTACTCACCATTAAAATGGAGGGGTTTATATCCTAGAATATGAGGGCACTGGATGAGGTCAGATCGATGCTCTCCGCTCACAGCATTTATCTGTAGGATTGGCCAGAACCATCATATGCACCGTACATGACCGTAGATGACTGCATATTTGGTGATTCCCTTGCCAAAAGTACCGTATATACACCTTATATAGATACGGTTCTGGCCATCACTACGCATGCAGCATCCCTCCAAATTGAGGGAGCAGGTGCATGCATTGCAACTCTGATTGCCAAGCACTTTTTCTGGAGACGCCCCAGCCCAAAGTCCAGAGTCCCCAGTTCAGAGTGCTCATCTGACGCTCTCTTGGTTTAAACATCAAAGTAGAAATCAGCCAACCATGCTCGTTTGCATAATTTCATGGTAATGGGACACGGATGCTGCTATCACAACTTATTTTCCTTGCCTGTGGATGGCTCCTCTTTAATTCCTCTTTCTCCGATTTTTGCCTTTGATCGATGTCTTGTTTGCTTACTGCTTACCCGCCTTAACGCAGAGCTGCGTTGCTTGCCTTAACGCAGAGCTGCGTTGCTTGCCTTAACGCAGAGCTGCGTTGCCTGCTTTAACGCAGAGCTGCGTTGCCTGCCTTAACGCAGAGCTGCGTTGCCTGCCTTAACGCAGAGCTGCGATGCTTGCCTTAACGCAGAGCTGCGTTGCCTGCTTTAACGCAGAGCTGCGTTGCCTGCCTTAACGCAGAGCTGCGTTGCTTGCCTTAACGCAGAGCTGCGTTGCCTGCCTTAACGCAGAGCTGCGTTGCTTGCCTTAACGCAGAGCTGCGTTGCCTGCCTTAACGCAGAGCTGCGTTGCCTGCCTTAACGCAGAGCTGCGTGGCCTGCCTTTACTTGCCTTACCGCAGAGCTGCTTTGCATCTCTGGGGTTGGTTTCTCACCAAAGCATACGAAGCAGCGCGCAGAAGTGAAGTGGTTTACAGGGCACAAGGCATCACGCCAAGGCACAAAGCAAAGCCAAGGCATAAAGCAAACAAAGCAGCACGCACAAGTGAAGTGAAGTGGAGTGGTTTACAGGGCACGAGGCATCTATTGTAGCAGCACACAACCTGAGCACTGGTCCAGGGATGATGGGACATTCAACTCACGACGAGATATGAGTGCAAAAGGGTCCAAGTGTGCGTATGCCTAAATTCCCTCAAATTTGCATACGCACACGCATGCGCAAGGCCGAGGGGTGAAGACCGTGATAGATGATTTGGGGAGCTTGGAACGTTAGTAGGAACGTACATGCATATCCACACGCGCGCACACAAACTTACACACACACATACACACACGCGCGCACACGCATTCCCTCGAATTTGCATGCAGGCCGTGGGATGTGGACCGTGACGGATTTGTGATGGGAGAGGGCGCGGGGGTGCTTGTGATGGAGAGCTTGGAACACGCTCAGAATAGAGGAGCCAACATCATTGCTGAGTACCTTGGAGGCGGCATCACGTGAGTGTTTGTGGGTGTGGGTGTGGGTGTAGGTGTATGAGCGTGTGAGTGTGGGTGGATGGGTTGGTGGGTGGGTGGGTGCGTTATTTGTGGAATGTTTGGGTGTGGGAGTGAGTATGTGTGTTTTATGAAATGTGGAAACGATATTACAAATGTGTGTGTGTGTGTGTGTGTGGGTTACGGGTGGGTGGGTGGGTTTTTGTTAAATGTGTGGGTGGGGTGGGATGATTGTGTTTGTGTTATGGAATATGTGGGTGGGGTTTGGGTGCAGCTCTACTTGAATGTTTGTGCTTTGGCACATTGCTGTGTACAACATTGTCATGAAGGCACCTCATCAATACGCAGTTATGTAAGCTCACTCTAGAGCACATAATGTGGTGCATGGCACGTTGCTGTGTACAACGTTGCCATGAAGGCACCTCATCAATACGCAGCAATGTAGGCTCACTCTAGAGCACGTAATGTGGTTCATGGCACATTGCTGTGTACAACATTGCCATGATTGCATCTCATCGATACGCAGCAATGTAGGCTCACTCTAGAGCACGGGCTGCACGTTCTATTGCACGCGCCCCCTTGTGTTCATGAGGGGGGGGGGTGGAATGGGCGAGGATGTGGCTGATGTAAGGACACACACACACACACACACACACACAAACACACATGTGCACACACGCACACAGCTGTGACGCCCACCACATGACCGACCCTCGAGCGGACGGCCTTGGAGTTAGTACATGCATCGAAGCGGCCATTCGGGATGCTCGCATCGACCGGGAGCAGGTCAACTACATCAACGCACACGCCACCAGGTAATTTATGTGAAGGCATGATGCACACACACACACACACATACACACACGCATGATGCGCGCGCACACACACACACACACACACAGCACCCTGGTGGGTGACATTGCTGAGGTGAAGGCCCTGAAGAGCGTGTTCAAGGGCGAGACCAAGCACCTAAAGATGAATGCCACCAAGTCCTTAATCGGGCACTGCTTAGGAGCAGCTGGAGGGCTTGAGGCCATTGCTGTCATCAAGGTAACAAGGTTTACAAAAAAAGGCTTCAGGCAAGAAGTGTGACTGCTAGCCTTAGCTGTCATCAAGAGGTAACAGCGAGACATTGAGGCCATTGAGAGGTAACAGCGAGACAAAGTTGGCCCGCGACCTAGGTTTACAAGTTTTACAAAAAAGGCCTTCAGTCAAGAAGTGCAACTGCTAGCCTGCTCATAAAACGCAATTAGTTCATGGAGTTCAGCTTCATTGATCGTGCTCTATAGAAGGGACATGCTTGGCCCACGACCTAGGCCTCTAAGTTCAGCTTCATTGATTGTGCTCTATTGAAGGGGCATGCTTGGCCCACGACCTTGATCTCTAAGTTCAGCTTCATTGATCGTGCTCTATAGAAGGGGCATGCTTGGCGTTCAAGTCCGCAGCACGATGATTACTTGGGTACGGCAGGAGGCCTGTGAGTTCGCCCTGAACAAAAAATTGTGGAAGGGAATGACTTGCAGTAGTTGCATAGTTCTAACTGTTACAGCATGTGTTAAAGCATGTGTTAAAACGTTTTGACGTGTCATTGTATGACATGCACGACTGCTGAATACTTGCGTAATTTCGGATGTAGATCATGCACGGGTACACTAAACGCTTACGCGCGAATGGTTGGTACCCATGTCATCCTGACTGTAAACTTGAGTTATATTTTCCTGAACTCCGACGGGCTGTGAGCAACAGGCTGCATAACATGTGTCTGGGTCTCTCTGGGTTCCTGCACCAGTGTCACAGTGGATGCATGCAGCCCTTGGCACGTACGTCAGCAATTTGGCTCTGGGTTCTGCACCAGTGGCACAGTGGACGGATGCAGCCCTTGGCGCGTCAGCAATTTGGCAACTTGGTTTGAGAATTTTAATGCTGGTTTCTCCAATCAAGTTGCTGACATCCACATTACGGCTTAACTTGTTTAGTTTAGTTTGGATTACAAAGGCCTTGGCTTGAGAAGTTTAAGGCTGGTTTCTCCAATCGAGTTGCTGACATCCATATCACGGCTTAGTTTGAGAACTTTGATGCTGGTTTCTCCAATCAAGTTGCTGACATCCATATGTAACGGCAGTGTTCTAAGCAAAAGACTTACTGCAAATAGGATCAAGGTATTTAGGCCATAAAAACTGATCCAGCTCACTGTTTGGCTTTCTTACTTTGCCAGCCAAAGGGGGTGTCCACAGGAGACATATTTCATCTGACCGTCATCTCTCCGGACTGTCAAGGAGTACCGTAGTTCATAGGTGGCATGACTTGCCCCCTTTCCTACTCACACGCCCACATGCATGGGCGGCATGACTTGCCCCCCTTTGTACTCACACGCCCACACACACACACGGGTTGCCCTGCAGGCCATCGAGACTGGCTACCTGCACCCCACCTTGAACCAGTACAACTTAGTCGATGAGGTGTCAGACATCGACACGTGCGCCGGTGGCAAAGTGAAGCATGAGGTGAGGTGAAGCATGAGGTGCAAAGTGAAGCATGAGGTGAGGAAAAGGAAGCATGAGGTGCAAAGTGAAGCATGAGGTGAGAGGAAGGCCACTTGGTCACTGTGTAAAGTGAAGCATGAGGTGAGGTGAAGCATGAGGTGCAAAGTGAAGCATGAGGTGAGGAAAAGGAAGCATGAAGCATGGGGTGAGGAACAGGAAGCATGAGGTGAGAGGAAGGCCACTTGGTCACTGTGTAAGTGAAGCATGAGGTGAGAGGAAGGCCGCTTGGTCACTGTGTAAAGTGAAGCATGAGGAAAAGGAAGCATGAAGCATGAAGCATGAGGTGAGGAAAAGGAAGCATGAGGTGCAAAGTGAAGCATGAGGTGAGAGGAAGGCCACTTGGTCACTGTGTAAGTGGAGCATGAGGTGAGAGGAAGGCCACTTGGTCGTTGTGTAAAGTGAAGCATGAAGTGAGAGGAAGGCCACTTGGTCACTGTGTAAAGCCTGCTCTAGTCAGGAAGGTTTGGCTGCTAGCTGTTTCCGTGAGCTGCGTGTGCACGGAGGCAAGGAGAAGCTTGACAGGAAAGGGAGGATACAAGGTCAGTTTATAGCCTTTTCCGGTGAGAAGTTTTGACCGCCAGCTGCTTCAGTGCGCTTTGTGCGGGGGGGAAATGGGTTTGGACTGCCAGCAAGTGTGCGTGAACACCTTCTCCAGTATAGGGGTCTGGACTGCCAGCATGTGTGCGTGAACACCTCCTCTACTTTGGGGTTTGGACTGCTGCACGCGTGCGTCAACGCCTGAATGATGCATGATCTGGTTTCTAAATCAGGCGCTCCCTAGAATGCTTCACTGGGGTATGCTGCACAGTATGCTGCGCAACGTCAAGGCAAGATCAATGTATGCATGGATTAGTGCAAGTGACAGTCGGATCAGCTGACGGTTGCACTGCCTGCGTGTAAAAGTTGAATTCTTGGCAAGCTTGCTCTTCGCACGAGGTCAAGGGCCTGGACACATGTGAGGTGCGCAAAGTGTGGGAGCTTAAAGGCTACGCTACCTGCAACTGCTGCAACTGCTACCTGCAACTGCTACCTGCAACTACCTGCAACTGCTACCTGCAACTGCAGAGGTACATGACTTGAAACAATACATATACTCTCTGAATGTCCGGACCGGTTTCTCAGACTTAGCCTTTAGCATCTACTTTGGCCTTCATCAAAATCGGAGTAGTCATGTAAACGTACATGTCTATCCTATGAAAACCTATGAAAACGAGGTAAACCTCAAAACAAACCAAGTAAAAAAAGGTTGCAGGTAGGATAGCCTTTAGCATCTACTTTGGCCTTCATCAAAATCGGAGTAGTCATGTAAACGTACATGTCTATCCTACCTGCAACCTTTTTTTACTTGGTTTGTTTTGAGGTTTACCTCGTTTTCATAGGTTGAGCAGCCAATCCAAGTTGAATGCCTTTGTAATCCAAACTAAACTAAACTACCTACAACCTTGCATGTAATAGAGGTACATGATTGTGTAGCTCCAATTTAAATGAAGGCCAAAGAAGATGCTATGTATGCTCCAGCATGCTGTTTTTTGCGCGTTCGTAAGGCCACGCGTAAAGTTTATATCAACCTTCCCCCCACCAACACACATACACACACACACCACACACACACACACACACTCACACACACACACACACCTCACACGACACCACTGTGCTCGCAGGTCACTGCAGGAATCTCCAACTCTTTTGGCTTTGGCGGACACAACTCAGTGTGTGTCTTTGCCCCCTTCAAGGAGTAGGTCTGCAGTAGATCCTTCCGCTTGCGTGATGTTGGCATCAGACGAGTTGATCAGGCTGTTTGAACACTAATGCTTGAGAAGAATGGATCCCTGTTGCAGAACTTTTGAAGACTGGCATAAGGAGAGTGGCTTAAGGCCCGGGCTCCTCCAATCCACGCCTCTGAGTTTGCCTGCTTGCGTGAGCAGCATTCCAATACTATGAGGACATAAGCAAAAAGTGCAGCAGCGCTTGTACCTCGGTACACTTTTGTAGACCTCACGTGCACGTGGTATGCTAGGATAGGATGATATTGGCTAATAATGGATGCTTGATGCCAGGGAGGTGGTGAGTGCCAGCATGAGCAAACTATGGAAACGAAGTGTTAGTTGGCAAGTACTACCGGACAAGAATGGTGTTTGCAGCTTGAAAGTGGCTGCCTTTTTTCATTCGCACAGCTGCTTTGAAATCTCAAATGAAAAAGCACTTCAACGTCCATTCTGTATACTTAGATTACCAGGAACAAAGGCCTCCAGCCTGGCAAAGCTGCTCCGTGTCCTAGAAATCTGCGACTTGCAGCAACCCACTCTATCTCCGCACATGGCTCGGTAAGGACATCAGAGTAATGCCAGTGGCACCTGAGGCTCGAAAGTTGGCATGCTCTAGAATACAGAGCGACAGTGAGTTAGTTTACAGAGTTACAGAGAAAGCCAGCGTGCTTTAGTTTAATTCATTTTGGATTACATAGATTTAGATATACGAGGGGGGACTTCTGTCGAAATGATAGAGAACGTTACCAGACTGGCATGCCAAACTTACTGACTCGATTACCGAGGTAGTAAGCGGGCGGTAACGGTTGTTTCCTACTAAACGGCTTGCTATAATTCAAAAGAATTTAGAAACTGGACCACTAAGCCAGCTTACTCGACAGTAACCATAGTAAGCCAGCAGTAACCTATAGTGTATGATGTTGCTAAGGTAAGGTTACATCGCTGTATATGCCTCTGGGGGGCATCTGAGCGGAAGCTTGGAAAAAGCCTGAAACAAAACCAAAAAGATGCTAGAAAAAATCAAGGGAAAAGGGCTGGGCACTCAGCCACAAAATAGGCCACACCATATATTTCTGGTTGGTTCGAAAAAGTCTTCAAACGAGTTAGACTATCTTTATATTGAGGTGGGAAGACCAGCTACAGCTGGCGGTGCTGTGTGCGGAGGCTAACAAGATGTTCATGCGGACAGTCCAGCAAAATGTGTTCCTCATCCTGAACAGAGTGCCAGTCACGGTTGCACATTTGTCACAGATCTTGAGCTCATAAGGCCTTCTATTCCTGTTATGACGCATTCTTTGGACCAGAAAGTTATGGACAGAAAGGTGAAGGCAAGAGAGTGCACGGCTGAAATTGTTCGAAATATTCAAGCGAAGGTAGGTAGGTGACACAGGCTTATGATTTCTTTTTCTGTCATCCCACCAGCCAAGAGCAATCCCCAAAGGTTCACCAGAATGTGTGTGATAAGTCCTCATAATTCTGCTGGAATGGTGATCATCATGTGGTGTCAAATTGTCAAGCAAGCTCTCTCCAGCTCCCAATGATACGTTCGTGCAAAGTGAGCTCAAACTGTTTTATATTGATAGCTTCTCTAGATCGTATGGCATACAAAAATTGCTGAGATGTAGGGAAATCTTGGAGTGTGTGCAGAACCTGATAAGTCCATGTATCGCTTCAATTTGCAATAAGAAGGTCAGCCTGCACAACTTATTTCTTAAGAAGAGGATTGTTTGAAGAGAGTAAACTGTTCCAGAATCGTATGATGCATCTGAACCAACAGAAAAAAATTGGCATCTGACCTGTTTTGCGGAGCACGCAGTGAGTATCAGTGCTTTTCTTGACACCCAGGAGTCTTGTCAGGAAGCCAAGATGAAGGACATGTGTGGGGTTGATTTTTGAGGAATCATATGTCAGAGAAGTGGCCCATATTACTTGACAACCGTATAGACCAGCTGTCAAGGCAAAGACCTGGAAAAGCCATAGCATGGCATGTTTTCTGTGCTTAAAACCCTTGCTGTCACCAATTCTGTAAACTCTGTCAATGGCAAACCTGAAGTTGCCTGTTATCTTCTTAGCAGCTGTGAGCATGCTTCCATCATGAATAAGAGTGATTCCAAGGTATTTGAATTCAGTGACAAGTTCCAGAGGTGTGCCGTCGTACGTTAGGTGGAAATTGCAGAGTTACCCCTGCTAAGGAAGACCATGACTTTTGTTTTGTCAGTGTTGTGCTTGAGCCCTTTGAAACGTGTAGAGTCATAGAATTTGTTCAGTTGGAGTTGCAGATTATCAGCCGTGTTTGAAGTGAGAGCAATGTCGTCAGCATATTCACAGTGAGGGATTTTGACTGAATCCAGGGCAGTGGCAGCACCTCTCTGTACAGTCAAGAATCTGTCTGTCATTGCTATCAAGGGAGTACATACAGAAGGGGACTCAGAGGGCAGCCCTGTTTCAAGCCTCTGTTGGACGCAACCTCCTCAGAAATTTTGTCGCCATCAATGAGTAGGTATATATAGGCATCCTGTGTACATGGTTTGAATGATGATGATGTCTCTCAAATACTGCGGAGTCTTAATTTTTTGCAAGTGTCTCCATAGCTTCTCTCTTGGAACACTGTCATAGGCAGCAAAGAGGTCCAGGAAAGCAGTGTACACCTTCATTTTTTCCTTATTAGCAGTGGCGAGAATGTGGCGAAGAATAAAGAGGGGTTGGTTGGTGTTCCTTGTGGGGCAGAAACCAAATTGAGAGTCTGGTATTTGATGTTCAGCAAGATCCCAGTCCGTCAACAAGTCCCTGACCACGTTTGCAAAAAGTCTATAGATACAACCATTGATAGCCAGCAAACGATAATTTTTGGGGACGTAGTTGGAGACGTAGTTGGACCCTTTTTGTGCAGAGGCGTAATTTTGACTCTGTTCCAAAGATGAGGGTTGATACCGTCTGACATGAACAGATGGAACAAGTCATCAGTGAGAAGGGGAAGCAGAACGTTTTCAGTGTGTCTCTTACCACGATCATCTTGAATTTTTTTCTCTGCGTGCTTGATGAAAGAAGTAGAGAACGGATCGAAACCTGGGCTGGACTGCACATTCATGTTTGAAATGTTTTTCTGGACAGTGGAAGCCAGAGTATGGGGGGTTGTTCGTGTACAGGTGCTTGCTTATTGCTGCGTTAAAAGGTAGTGTTCATGCTCCTGTACCTGCCACTAGGGCCGGGTGGAACTGCAATGTCAGAAGGAGAAACTTGTCCAGATCGTAACTGGTCACTGAGTAAATGATGCCGTGTAGGTTGGTTGGATCTTCCAGGTAGCACGTCAGGAGCGCTCTCTTGTGGTTGCACAAACGGAATTGGAAGTGCTCAGTCCACATCTCAGCAGAAATGGGAGAAGTGTCAGACAGTTTGTTCGCAGTCAACAGTTTGTATACCTCTGGGCTGCGAGCGTCAATGAGTCCAACCATCTCATCTGCCTTCTCTTTTTTTAATTATTTTTTCCTCAGCCGGCAGGCAGCAAGTAGAGTATTGTTGTTGCAGCTCAGCAAAAGGTTGGTTGTGTTTTTTGTTCCATCTGATACGTCTTTTGTAATCACGGCACATTGCGTCATACCAAGGGGCCATGAGAAGGCCCAGCTGCATTCTGCGCAACATTTATCTTGCGGTCATACCAGTGGCATCAGCAGCAAGTGTAATGATATCTAGGAAGTGTTTGTAGCAGGATTGATGTTCTTGATTGCGTATAGAGTTTCGAAAAGATTGGAGGACAGTCTCGTTTTCAAGCATGTGTGTAATGCGGCTTTGTGTTCACTCCTCCAAACCATATGTTTTCCTTTCCCTCTTCTCTGAATATGACCTGGAAGACGCAGATCAATGTGTGGTAATGAACACTGGCAAGAAAAGCGGTGGTCTGTGGTCTGCTGAGTCAATTTCATGTAGTATGCTGATTTGTTTGCAGCACATAAAAAGGGCAGTGGACATCAAGATTGGACCAAGCACAGTGGACATCAAGTGTATGATGTCGTTAATCCAACAAAATTTCGAATCGGTAGCATAGGCAGTGCATTTTTGTTGTTGTTGGCGTATTTTAAAGGTCAAGGGGAAATAGAAAACTCCCTACTACGAGGTTGAGACGAACTGAAAGTTGCTGAATTAAAAGGTAGCAAGAGAGGCAGCTCAGGCTGGAAGAAATAAAAGAGAAAAGGGGGGGGGCAACCAGGTTGATGAGAAGAGAAGGTCAAGCACAGGAAAGAAAGAGGGAAGGAAAGCCTGCGTACTTTGGTGCCTACATAAAAACAAGGTTTAGGAAGACTGGCTAGTAAAGAGGAAAGGAAACGGGCCGAGGCACGTCTAGCTACACTACTACGAGGGCCGAGGGCACGTTTAAGCTGCACTCAACATAAAGACTGACTTGGGGAGCTAGCTAAGAGTCCGCCAGGATAGAGCAAAGCAGCTAAGCCATTGCGATGACGGGGCGCCAAAGCCATACAACCCAAGAGAAAAAAGAGTTCTCCTACAGAAACGCAGCTGCGCCAGCACGTCACTCTCAGCATTACGAGCCCATACTAGGAGACAAGTAAGAAAGGAGTACAGTGAGCTAAAGGTTGAGACAGCAAGAGTCGGGTTGTTCTACTAAGCCGAGCGCTAGGGGAGCCGAGAGCAAGTGGAAGCAGGCCAACCTAAACCTAGAGCAAGGCTGGTAATGTCTTACTTACTCGGGCACCGTAAAACCCTTCACACCATCCTGCTAGGAGCAACAGGCACCATCTACAACGGCCACACAAGGAACCCACTCCGCAGCCTCGGAGTTACAGGTCTACATGCCACAGCAAAGCACGCAAAAAGAGCCTACATGCTCAGATCTGCAACAAAAATCATGCAGATGAGACGAGACATCAAACACAACCCCTCAAATATCTGAGCAATACTCCTGGTAGTGTGCAGGCTTCTGCCTCCCAACCACCTGATCCCCACTGAGAAGCTTTTCTTGTTTCATTCTTAAAGTGGGATGTCATGTCTCTGCATCCCATTGTGTGTTGCAGAAGCAGCACAAAATAATCCTTTTCAAATACTTCTCGAAGTGTTTGCTGACGAATTGACCCTGACAGCTAATGACCCAGTCCAATTGCAGAAAATGTTGAGACAACTGGAACCGTATGCTTCCAGGAAAGGACTTACAGTAAATGTGCAGAAATCCTACATAGTTAATTTTAATGCGTACCGAAATTCCGCAATTCCTGCTTTTCGTCTCTACAATCAGGAGCTTGAAGAGAGAGATTCTTTTACCTACCTGGGAATGTTATTAGATAAGCACATGAACTTACACCATGCTGCGACCCATTCTTTGAATGCAGCTTTACGTAGAGTGAAAGAGTTTGGTATTGAAAAGAGGAATTCTGACAGGCCTCATTGTGGCTTTTCAAGACATATGCGTTGTCAGCTGGCATGTATGTGTCATGCTAAATCAATGGCATGGACGAATCGTGTGATTTCCCCTGGATTTAAAATGTGAGCAACGGTTTTATGGTTATTTGGTTGTTTGGCCAGTTTAGATGGTCCTCTTGTAACAAACTCGTTCTTTTCTCAGACTTGTCTGAGCCATCTCCTCTTGGGCGCTGCTTGAGCCGTCGCTTTCTTCTCGCATGGAGAGGGAGGAGACGTTAAACACACCTTTATGGGGCTGCTGTGTGTGCAGGTGCGTGTGAGGGTGCTGGTGCTGCTGGTGCTGCTGGCGCTGGTGCTGCTGGTGCAGCCTGTTCGCAGTAGGTCCACATGCCGACCGACAGGATGCTTCCTATTGAGTTCAGCACGAGGAGGCACTCCGCCAGCTGGTGCATGTTACTTATAGTTACTCGATGTGATAGTCTGCGCCTGGCCCTGGCACAGACTTCCACATCGAGTCAGCAACTTGGTGATACGCAGAATGGCACTGTATACAGAAGTGACTTATTACAATGCAGGAAGCTGAAAATTTCTTATTTGCGAATTTGAGGTTCAGGCATCAGGCAGTTTGGAGAGAGGCACATGGTCAAGACCTTTCCTCTTGTTTAAAAAAGTCTGTGGCTTATCACAACTGGTTTGCTTTGCCTGAGAGACCGGTTTCTGACGCATGTGCACCATTCGTCTTGCCGGAATACTTGAAGATGGCTCTGAGCAAAAAAAAAAATTGGATAGTCGGTTCAGGATTTAAGGACATGGGTTGAAGTGTAATAAAATTGGTTTATACGGCAGGTCACTGAAAAAGGAGAGTGATAGCTGCAATCGTAGGATGAAGCGTCGGCACACTAGGCATCTGCGTAACCTGTTTTTAGATAGGCTGTTTCGTAAAGACCCAGCTGTGCATGCCTTGTTGAAGAAGCAAACCAGGTCTAACACAACCCCTGTGTCTGCTCCAGTTTGGTATGATTATTTGCACAGACATTTCAGAGTGGCGAGGACTTTCGAAGAGCCTCGCCCGTCTGCAGTGGATATGGCTGTGCCGTGTAGCAAGAATCACCCTCCACCTGAGGTCCTTTTCAGGCGGGGCGA
>Ga0307947_1003601_pt1 | contig 12410 bp, 10 predicted proteins | sample OrgLakmetagen232_FD_201840 | JGI IMG/M metagenome (GOLD analysis project Ga0307947, IMG submission 201840) | Saline water microbial communities from Organic Lake, Antarctica - #232 | ecosystem: Environmental > Aquatic > Non-marine Saline and Alkaline > Saline | place: Antarctica: Organic Lake...
GAGCAACGCACTTCGCACTCACTAGGCACGCATCGAGCCTGCTGTTTATTTACGTATTATTGTACACGAGCGCAGGCACCTGTACCAAAGCGCAACCGCTCTCATAATTGGGGCTGGGTCTGCAAGTCTTTGGCATGGGCTCGGCCACAACTTCCACCACTACCATTGAAGAGGAATGTGCAGGTGGGTTACATAGGAACACTCTTTTCAAATTCCTCGATGCAAGCAAAGAGGGACCTTCTGCAAGTGTGAGACGATCAGGGAATTTTGGGCAGGAATTGTGCTAGCAAGGAAACAGGAGGATTTTTTCTGTGCTGCGGCACACTTTAGCAGGCTTTGCCCATATGTGTTTACCTACTATCTAACTGTGCGTGTGCTCTCTCCTCCAAAAAAATGGTCCAGGCAAGCGTACATGGATCAATGACTTCATTCACGACACCAACAATGCAAAGCTGGTGGCAATGAAGCTTTTGACGCGTGATCGGGCCAAGGCAGCTCGCACGGCACTGTAAGAAGCACAGCACACATGAGCACAGCGCTGTAAATTTGGTTTGCTTTCATGCCTCCTATCAATACTTCAAAACAAAACGCTGCATATTATTGCGCAACGCGGTAATTGCATCGTGCTCATGTTTCCTCACACACTCTATTTACACCTGCATGAATTCAGTCAAGTGAGAGGCAAGAACAGCACATCAGAATTCCGTGGCGTCACGCACCACGTGCGCACCAATCGCTGGGAGTCTCACGTGAGTTGCCTTCAAATAGGTGTAATCCAGGATTGAATCATAAAGCTGGATAAATGTAAATTGACTAGCTTAGCAAAGCTGGGACGCCTCAACAACTTTAAATAGTCTAATGCCATAACACACATTTGAGGTCTTACTGCAGCCGGTATCTACAGAAAGGGGTCTGTACAATTTGCGTCCCGATAAGTTTGATCGACCACAAGTAGGATTAGCCAGAACCATATAATATTTGCGGTGCATATACGGTAATTTAGGAGGTAAATACTATATGCAAGGGTACAAGGTGAGTGCAAATGGATCTGGCCAATCCTATTACTCAAAGGAGTACTGGTTAAGGTTTGTACTGCATGCAAGTATACATGCCAGACCTCTCTCGCTTGGCCAATATTTGCAACCTGCAGATTTGGGAAGAAGGAAAGCAGCTATATTTGGGGGGCTTTGACTCGGAGGAGCAGGTAAGGATAGTACTGCATATCAACTAAGTGTTAACGGCCTGACGAGCAGGACCATAAACTAAACGTGTTTTTTCCAGAAGCAACACATGCAAGCTCAATGCTGCTGCCATGGGAAATCATGTGTTCATTTGCGGGGCAGAAGTGCACACATAGCATGAGTTACATAGCAAATGCGAATGGAGGTGCAGTGCATTTGCGCACAGGACAGCCGTACGATGGGACAGGGAATACAAGTACATTACGCAAAGAATAGCAGTGCAATCACACACAGGCTATGCACTACAGTTGTGCACAGGAATAGCTGTTTAGACCTGAGTATTGCCCCCTTATTCCCTGCAGGCAGCTCTGTGCTACGATCTTGCTGCCACCAAGTTCCGGGGGGACAAGGCCGCAACTAACTTTGACCTGTCGCATTTCCCAGAGCAGCTGCGCCTTTTGACAACAGTAAGCATGTCGGCTAGTGCGCACAAAATTTCCACCGGTGAACACTTTATGTGATTCTAGGTGTACGCCTACAGACTGCTTTGTAAGCTTGCACCTCTGATGAATGCAAACAAGTTGCGTGCTTGAATTGTAAAAATAAGCATTATGTAAGTATGGGTTTTTCCTTTACCCAGGTAACCAAGGATGAGCTGGTGGCAGAGATGAGGAACCACAGCCGCCAGGCTTCAGGAAAGTCTGCAAGCAGCAGCAAGTACAGGTCAGCAAAGGCTTGGACAGAGTTTAGGGGGTCACTGCTGCAATTAGTGTGCGCAACCTAGCTAAGTGTCCTGACTGTTTCATGTCGTGGCATATCTTATGTATTCAATCTGGAGCCCCAAATAAGCTTAGTAGGGATTAATTGTGATGCCCAATCCCATTGCAGCTGTTGCTGGCAGTAGGGTGAGGTGTTTTCTGCATCAAGAAATAAACGTAGGACCTAGAAAATTAGAGACATGATCGATTGCTGAATCATCAAGCTACATAATACATAATGCTACATCTGTACATCTGTCAGCTGAATCCAGCGTGTTGCGTGCCTGCTTCTGCTTTTCTTCATCCTTCCAGGGGTGTCACACGGCATGCAAAGGGGAAGTGGGAGGCACGCATCGGCGCCACAGCTGGGCGCAAGTACAAGTGAGAAGCTTGAAGCGGTTTGTGGTTCCTTTGGTGCAGGAATAGCTCCAGAACCCTTAAGAATGGAGGAAGAAGTTTACATATTGCAATTTATTTTCGTTTGCACTTTTAGGTGTGTGACTGTGCAGTTTTTGCGCCTTATATATTTGTTGTAACTTTCATACGGCTATGATATACAGTCATTTTTACGCGACTGGACTTGCATACATTGTGATATACGGTTTAATCAATTTGCCGTGCCTTTTTTGCTTGCCCTTTACTGTTGTTCAGGTACCTTGGCCTGTTCTTCAAGCAGGAAGATGCCGCTGCAGCCTATGACAAGGAAGCGGTGCAGCAGAGGGGTGCTGCAGCACTGACCAACTTTCCCATGGACAACTATGTGGACCTGATCTCTGCTGAGGACATGGAGCGCTACAGGTGTGCGCTTACACGCTACCTTGTGATTAAGGCTCTGCCTTTGCACCTGCCCAGAAGACTAGGAATGGTGAGGCGATGATCAGCTCAAACAAGAACGAGGGAAATGCACGAGGAGAAAACTTGATCACAGTAGACACCGCCAATTGTTTCATTCTGTATGATTTCTACCAGGTTCCTGTCAAGCATTCAGATCATAGGGGTGGGTGTTGAATTATTAAACTCGCAGTGGTCCCTGCACAATCACGCACCTTCTTAACACACAAACACACGCACAGGGCAAAGAAAAGGGCAAAGGAGGGGGGCACGCCTAGTGCTTCACCACGGCAGAGAGCACGGCCCCGTGTAGCGGCAGAGGTAAAGCAAGAGCCTGCAGCAGGCATTGATGGTGCAGCCGTAGCTGCCATGGGGATGCCGCTTGGCTTCCAGGAAGGTGGGTGATATGCTCGAGGTTTAAATGCTTTGCTGTGAGAAGTAGGTGGTGTTTGTGTTTGGATGCATGCCGGACAAGACCTGGAGACAATTGACATCAAATCCCAGGCACAACAAGCAGTGACAGGTTGATCAAGTTGTTTTGATAAAAGGTGCAGGCTTCTTCATAGCAAATATCCAGATGCTGATACGCATCTCCTTGTAGGAATGCACAAGGAATTCAAGATGCAAACTCTGTTTTGATTTCCACATAATCACCGCTTGCAAGGCCGTAGGGTTACGTGGCAATGAATAGAACACAAATCCCCTTTGCGGCAATGCGCTCCAGCTGTCTTGGTTGTGCAACAAGTAACCGCTCTCAACTTGCCTCACTTTGCAGCCATGTCCTTTATGTCCAGCCTTGAGCCCATGCAACAACAGGTGGGACACAAGCTGTGGGAAGGAATTACGCATTTGTTGCATGTTCAGAATCATTTTGTTGACCTTGATTGAGTGATGCTGTCAGGTTGAGGGGATAAAGTAATTCATCCCCGTCTGCATTTTGCGTTTTCATACACTTAGCATGAAGCAGGGAGTACTACAGGAACACCTGCTTCTTTTCTGTATATGAGCATTCACCTAACCTGCACGCCCTCTGCTATAGGCTGTGTGGACACAGATGATGCTCATGTTCCAGCAGGCAGCTACCCGTTCTCCAGAGATCAAGGAGAGCCCTACCCAGGTGTGGCCAGTGCTGTAATTATCTTGAGTGCGCAACACATGACAGCATAATTTTAAATCAAGATGAAAGTGGAATTTTGCTTTAGCAATCATCCTGTCATGTTCTGCTGTTGTGCTAAGGGACAGGGAAGAAATATCGCCACGCTTATAGCTGTATGGACATTCAACGTCTGCGCTTCCCCACCTATAATCATGCCAGCTTGGTCTTCTCATTTCAAGATATCTGTTCGTCTCATCTTCCTCCTTTCTTAAATGCGTTACAATCTTCCTGCCACTTCCTTTACACTTGCATGCAATTTGGGCAAGCTGCTGTATTCTACTGCCTCAGTTTGATCATGCACTCGGAATTTCTGCACAGCGCAAGAGGCGGGCCCCTCACAACAAAGTAGCTGATGCTGAGACCAAGCGCACCAAACGAGGCACCAACAATCCAACTGAGATGTTTGAGGGCCCCCGTCGCCGCCCTTTTGTGCCCAAAGAAGACCACCAAGGCAAGTACTGCTGCTGTGCAAGTACGTAATTGCTCAATACTATCTTGATCCTTAATTTTTTGACGACTTGCTTGTATTGACTTGCTTGCTAATGCGTGCTAATTGCTTGCTTCAAGCGTAAGACTTTTGGAACGGGAGAGGTGTTGTCAACAGGGTCCTTGCTTGCTCATATGCAGGTCTTGAGGCGTCCAGCCACCAGAGCAGCCCATCCTACCTCCCTGCCAAATTCTTTCCCGGTGCTGCAGTCAACGATGCGTCTCCCTTGGAATTCAACAACTCCCATACAACTGCAAAGGGGTCTTACCTGCAAGGCCTGCAGCATCAGCTGCAAGTGCTACAAGAACAGCACCAGCAGCAGCACATACAAGAACAGCAGCAAGTACAGCAGCAAGTACAGCAGCAAGTACAGCAGCAAGTACAGCAGCAGCAGCAAGTTCGGCACAGAATGTGCAAAGACCACACTGCCTATGCCCCCCCTTCCAGCCTACCTCCCATCCACACATCTGCACACGCACCCCCGTCTTCTTCCTCAAATACGACTCTCAGAAATGCAAGTCTGGATGGTGGCAAAGGTGAAATTGGTGGTTGTGCTAACGGAGGTGTTAGTGGTGGTGGGTGTGTTGAGCAAGGGGGTGGCCAGCGCTCTCCTGTATTGGACAGCCCAGGCTTCTGGTCCTTTCTCAACAGCCCTTCATTCTTCAGCAATGATCTGAAGGCTGCAGATGCTCTGTACTCTGGAGGGGGTGCTGCTGGGATGGGGGAGTTGATGCCTACAGCAACAAGGGCAGCAGATGCACAGGCCACGCAGCCTGGAGGACCAGACACGCTGATGCAGGTGCGCAAAGAAAGAGCAGCTGCTTGCACATGAGGGTTTAGGAAATATTGCACCATTTAGACTAGGATCTTTTTGTTGACAATTGCGGGTCTTGAGCATGTAAAAGGCTAAGGTTCCACCGATCTTTCACCTATTTTCTTTCCACTTTTCCTGCTTGCATACTTAGTTGAATGAGGATCATGATCTGCTCTGAGTCATATGAATGCTTGCTAACAAACAAGCGTGAATATTGGTCAGAAGAATCTTGCTCATCACAGTAGAACCTGTCCTAGATCTTGAATTCCATCGCTTCCCCTTCGTAGGAGATCTGCAAAGGACAGTATAATCCCTTCCAGGGGCAAGGTGTTGCTTGTGGAATGCCATCTCCTCCCAGCACTGATGCGGCATCAGTTGTGTTTCGTGGTGGGGGCTTTGGAAATGCTGATGTCAGCATGCACAGAGACGGGGTAGCATTAGAGCCAGCAAAGCAGCCAGCAGTGCAGCCAGTTTCCCAAAGTTTCAGGCCTCCAGCCTTTATGCCGTTGACAGCACCTGGTAAAGATTTATCTGCAGCACGGACCTCCAGGTGCGGGTCTGAAAGGCTGCATGCACTAGGAAATAGGAATGGTTCATCCTTACAAGCTTTCAAGTCCATCACACACTTTGGCAGCAATGCTGTATCACCGCTTGGCCAGTAAAACACTAGAGACCTGTGAAAATGCTGCTAATCTGCATTTCACAACAGGTGTATTTGGATCTTGTGCTAAAGAACTACTGAGCTCAGTGTGTAACACTTAAACTCTAATTCTTGTCGAGCAGCTAAGTGATATCACTTTATCACTCTTGCCTTTTATCTATACTGCTGCTCTCATGGTTTTTCATCTTTTTATTTCCTTGGTCCTCTCAAACTGCTCTTCTTTCCAAGCTTAATTCTAATTTTGATTTCTTTTCCCCTTTAAGCAGTTTGCGAGGGCTATGGTTGTTAGCAGTTGTGTTGTGCCCTTGTAATAAATTCCAGGGCCATCTCACAATGCAAACAGAAACGAACAGAGCTCGTACGTTGCCATGTTTCTTTGCACCCCACCATTCATCACCTTTTTTCAAATCATTTGTCTTATGCCCAGGCCCATGCCCCCTGCTGCTTGTGCCCGTCCCATTGTTGCAGGCACGTCTGGTGGGTGAACTACAACTGATTTAGTTATAAAGCATTAAATTCATCTCAAAACGTGTAAAGCCAAACCTGTGTATGTTGTTCCTCTGCTTGTAGCCTGTTTGAAAAACAGCCTATGTACAAATTTATTCCAAACGCTCTACGCACTTGCAGTGTCGCCCACCCACCTCAACAAAAGTAGGCTCAGCAGGTCGGTGCTACTACATTTATGCCTTGAGTGCTGCTTATTGCATATGCAAACTGTCCTGCTCTGTGTGATAGCGATTTGCAATTGTAACCTCGAATTTAGAGACAGCGCACCTTTAAACGTGGAAGTCATCGTTTCCATTTTTACCCCCTTTGCTTTTCAGGACCACAGGAGGAAGCTCAGACCCCTCCTCCCCGGACTACTTGCAGGTATGCTTGCACTCTCGGAGAAATAGAGCTGCTCTACTAGTGCAGCAGCATTTGTTCCGTATGTGTTGGTCATCATCGGCACAATATCCTGCATCAGCATGTGCAGATGAGAATAAATGGAATATTAATCCTAAATACCTTGTACCTGCAGTGCCTGATCGACCATTTTGGTGCAAGCGGGACGTTTCAGGAGAGCGTTGCTCACCAGCACACAGGCGCTGATGTTGCCCCTGGACCTCTTCCCGTATCTTTTTGACCACCTTCCCTGTAAAGTTTCAGGGACATACAAATAAAATGGAAAACTATGGACTTGTTAGGTGTTGATTACAAAAGAGCATTCACGTAAGTGGGACGCAGTTGCTTTTTAACCTGTATTATTAACTGGAGTGCAGATGCTGTGATTGGAAGTTGTACGTGCATTTTATGAACGAAGATGTGAGAGGATTGCGTTGGCAGCATGCGTGACCAGCGGAAGGTCTGTCCTGTTGAGTGGACGATGGATTGTTGCGACTCGGATATGTGGATGAATCTTATCCAAGTTTTTATTTATTTGTTTGTGCTTGCAGCTCACATGCGCAAGATACAAATCTTCTTTGCACAGATCTTCTTTTGTATGTTTATTTGGGCCAAAAGTCACAACATGAAGAACAAGTGTGTAAAAAGCAGATTATTATGGAGTAGCTTATTCTGTCCAGGGGATTTCCATTCTAAACTTCTTTGAAGTAAAGGAACCCCCCTTTCTAGGATTAAACCAGACTACTAGCAAACACTTAATTAAGGACTGTCATGCAGCCGAACAGGGATGGAGGCAGATTGTAGCTGCATGGCATTTCTACAAGCAGCATAGTTGGGGCAATCCCTTGCTTTAAATTTGTTTTGTGCTTTAAAGATTTTTGGACCTCTGCTTAGTACCTTCCCGTGACCGTATTATATGTATATTCTTCTTTTCCCCTCTCTCTCTCTCTCTCTCTCTCTCTCTCTCTCTCTCTCTCTCTCTGTCTCTCTCTCTCTCTCTCTCTCTATCTCTCTCTCTCTCTCTCTCTCTCTCTCTCTCTCTCTCTCTTGCTCCTTGCTCCTTGCTCCGTGCAGCCAAGAACACTGGCCATGACGTGTATGTTAAGCCTGTTGCCCCAAACGGGTTTGCATTGACGCATCTGCACTGGTATGCAGTGAAAATATAGCAAAAATAGAACTTAACACAGGAGCACACCTTTTGCCCGCTCGGATTTCAAATTAAAATTAGGGATAAAGCACATATTAGGTGACACTGGCACAAACAACGGATACTACACCTCCTGGAAGGAATTCAATTGTAAGAAAAGCAGCAACCAATCTTGCATTTTTCCAAAGGTGTGGCATTTTAAAGTCTCTCATAGATGTCTTCATCCAAAAGCATGCCATGCACTTTGGTTTTGCAACAATGCACCGCTAACCACCTTCAAATAGACAGCGCACTGCATGCTCTCGGGCTGTGAAAACACAGATCAAGATTATGGTTTTAGAAACTGTCACAACAAAGCTAGGGTTGTGTTGTACGAGGCTCTGAAGAAGAGGCAAAGTAGCGGCGCAACCAATGCCTACTCAAATTTGGGCAGTGCTAAAAAACTAGCTCAGGTTGAATACGTTTCAAAAACGCTGCCAACAAAATGCTGCTGTTGCTAAACCTCACAGGAGAACCTGAAAGCCTCGTTTCGTCTTCATGCCCAAATTTATCCCGTGACTGACCACGGATGTTACTGACTCGGAAAAGTTACCAAAAATAGGCTCAATCCAAGAAACCACGACATAAGACCAGAACATCAACTAGACATGCAAAAGAGCAACACAACTCCTCCATGTCTTGCAAGCACGCATGCACCCCCTCCACAAGCTGGGAACTGCCAATATTGTAGGAAACACCATGATTACTACCGGACCCTCATCAAAAATTGCAATGTCAATGGAGCCGCTAGCAACGCCTACCTAACTGCATTCAATGTACTGCTTAATACCTGCTAAAACGTGGTGCATCTTATTAAGTACAAAACAGAATCCTGTACAACCAAAAGCATGCGGTACCATGATGGTTTAAGCGCTCAATTAGGCTAACCTACCCCCTCTGCCCTCAACTAGACAGTGCTCTGCACATTCCTGATACAGCTGAAACTAGGAATACACCTCCAGCCATCCAGATGCTGTGCTGGTTGCTCCCATCTTCGCGAAAACAAAAAAGCAAGAGATTGGAAATAAGGGGGGCGGATTCTTAGGAGTGGCAGGGAGCAACTGAGGGAGATCAAGAGCACTTCAGCAGCACCGCCAGCCGCCAGCAGCAGATTCAACTTCTCAGAGGGCCTCCAGATAGCACCAACCCAAAGTTCTCAGCATCCACCTCATCGAGATCAAGTACCGTGAGGACACTAGACCGCAGAACCATCTTCAAGACCAAATGCATCATTATGAAATACAGAACATGTTATGATTTTACATATATATAAATATTAATACAGGTGAAGAACCAAGGAGAAGATGGATGAAATGTTCTAACAGAAAGGTTCCTTCAGATTGCAGTCTGGCTGCCTATTTAATACAAAAGGAAATATGAACATCTCTGAAGAACTGTTTCAGAGCATGTACTCATCATGCATGTCTGCTCCTTGGCCTTGCATAGTTTCTCAACACTTAACACACTGCGTGGCCTTGGGTTCCATTGCTGGTTGCAAGGATGACAGCTTCTTTAAAAGTGGCCTCGTATAGGTGCTGGTTTATGATATCTGCCGTGATCTCTCTTTCTTTGAATTCCTGAAATGGGCATATCTCAGCATATGATATTTTCCGTTGTTCCAAGGAAGGTGGTGCAGGGAATGGTTGAGGATGTTGTTGAAGTTACCCATGTTTTTTGGGTAAAAGTGGTCTAGGGATTGGCTGTAAGCTTTGTGCTGTTCAAGGGTGCCTTCCATGTTTTGAATGTGTGCGAGAACTTGTTTGCCAGAGAAAATGTGCTCCCCTATGGCCATACTGAAGTAGTGGACTAGACAAAAAGCTTTCTCTTGTTTCTCCATATAAGGTCGGGGGTTAAGAGGAGTTTGGTTTTGTTCAGCACTGTTTATCATATCTTTTTCGGTGGCAGGTACGATGATGTGGATGGTAAATCTCTGCGTTAGGCAGCTAATATGATCTTGGTTGGCCTTTAGAGTTGTGTCTAGAGCCTTATTTTGAAGGGAATTTAAGAGTTTCCAGGTGTTTTCGTGTTTTGTGATGGCAAAGCTGTGGTTTTGCCCTCGGCAAAGGAAGGAGTTGCAGCTGTGGTTAGCTGTCGGGTCATTGAGGATTTCATCAAGGTCTGGGCATTGATTTGGTACTTTGTATACTTCTGGGAGGCTCAGGTTCTTTTGAGTACTAAGCCAGGCATCAACAGCATCATCGCTACATCCTTAATTTTCGTTGTAAGTGGCTTTCCAACCAATAGGTACATTGGGTTTTGTTTTCGAGGCTGTCCCGCGGCCTGTCAGGGTGAGGGAGCTGCAAGTATTAGGTTGCTGAGGAGGTCTATCATCACACATGTGAGTTGTCAGGTAAATTGCATGGCTGCAAGTGGGTGCAAGAGTATGCTGAGGAATAAACGCAGAATAAATAACTCCTCCTTCACTGGTCTCCTAGACACACACATTTAACACATCGGCCCACGAAGAGGTGCCCCCAAATCCTGCAAACATCCAAACCCAACATTCTTTACCCATCTACACAACACCCCCACCACAGCCACGCTCAGCAACACACCATCGGCACCCCATTACAAACAACTTAATCAGAGGCCCACCACCTACACACACAGATCCATCAACAAGTAATGGACACCCCAACCAATCCTCTATTTTTGACACACCAAACTTAGAGTCGCAAACATCCCCTGCCTCCTCTATAATCACAACCGAACCTCAAACAGAAACTCAAGGTCACCTTAACGTACCTACACCTTCAATTTTAGAAAAAATTACCCCCCAATGTACAGATTCCAATGCTCGACCCAGGAAACGCACAGCACATGGCAACATATCCCGCACCGAGCTTCCCCAAACACAACACTCCCTCGCCACAACAGTGGAAGGGCCTTCACCTTTACCACAAACGGAAACCCCGCGCTCACAACGCTACTCACAAAAGGTATCCAACCAAACAAAAAGGAACCACAACTCTATAAGCACATCCCCAATACCACTGCCACAAACTACAGCTTTTACTCGCCTCTCTGACCCTGCACCCACTAACCAACTGGCCACTCTCTCCCAAGACCAACAAGCAAAGCATACACGGCATACACAAGATACCCTCCCCAGTACCAGGAAGAGGACATGCAGCCAAACAGAAAGTCAGCAACATACGCCCCTGACTCAAGTCATAGACACTGTTGCGTTAAGCTCACAAATAGTAATTAAGCCTATTGAACAACCTACAAACAATCAGCCAAACAAACGCACCACACGCTCACAAATCACTAGCCACAACCACCATGCAACACAAGCGTTCACACAAATAATCGCTCCTCCCACCCAGCATATCAATATCATCAACCCGATAACTTACCAGATACGCAACAACCCAACCTTTGAGATTTCAGACCACCCAGCATCATCATCACAGCACAGACTCCAAAGGAAAAGAAGATGTGAGGTCCTCGATATACCCCATTTCCTCCCTAGCCTAAACCTGACCCCCTTGCGCACCACGCATATTCAACAAGAACTCTGGACTTACAAGAAGGATAAGGCTTTTTCAATGACATTCACAGAGGCCATCAACACACTCTACTATGATGATATGGATATCCTACACATAGATAATTGGAGGTTCTTCACCCCCAAGAAAAGAGACAGATGATACACCCCTAAGACAGAAACAATACCACACTTACTTTGCCCCCATGAATATTGAAAGATGGGCCCTACCCCTTTTTAGATCAGTTGGACTAGTGCCCAAATCCAGTAAGACTATTGCCCAAAGCCAAATTAAGTGTGCAAGCTGCGAAAATTGCTCCTACCGTCTAGGACTTGAATCTCCAGACCTCTCCCCACCTTTTAAAGACATGTACATCTGTGACGTCTGCATCCGAACCTACCACTGGAAATGCTTGCTTAAAACAAGCTGCTGCAACGCCACTGAAAGGGAAGCTATTGATGCCAATGATTCATGGGCCTGCCCTGCCTGTATCAATCTGAATCAAAATGAAAAGGAAAGCCGCATCCTCTACTCTCAGAAAAGAGAGATCGTGAAAGTTTCATGGGACTCAACCTGGGAGCCAGAAGAACTACAAAACACGTGTGAAAGTTTCAAGCAGAGCCTCAATCAGTTTGAAGAGCATATCGCCGCACCAAACTTATCTCAGTCTGCACCAGATGAACACCTAGATGATCTTTATAAACAAGGGTTCTCTGCCATCCAAGAGGACAATGCGTACCAACCCTACAATGTTGATCTTCGGAACAAAGCTAGCTTTGACATCCAACCCACCAACCCACAGGCTGACATTACGGCCACAGGGCATTGTGAGAACTGGATCACAACCATTGATCTCATGGAGTATCAAGAAAAGAGTACCCTATCCTCCCCAGATGACACTATGCTTCCTGAAGTGTACACTGACACAGTAGCCTGTATTTACAATGTCGATGGAAAGTG